>WNFH01003607.1_pt1 | contig 11039 bp, 5 predicted proteins | sample 5400411 | NCBI WGS metagenome assembly WNFH01 (sample SAMN13153347, study PRJNA577476) | soil metagenome | isolation source: 200 cm saprolite under Douglas fir tree site 2 hole 3 | place: USA:California | collected 2015-04-18
GGAAGAAGACTCCGCGCTCTTGCCCGATGCCGAGAAAATTCTGAAGGAGAACGAAGCAGCTATCGGGTGGCGTCTCTCGTTCCGCGCGCGCTTGCAGGTTTTCCCCACGCTCGACCGCTATCGTGACGGTACCGGCCAGCCCGGCTGGGTTGCCGCCACAACTCGCGGCCAAACAGTCCGGCTGCAGCCACTGGCTCAACTCCACAAACGCTCCATCTTAGAGTCCACTTTGCGTCACGAATTTTTTCATTTGCTGATTGAGTCTCGCGCCCGTGCGAACACTCCGCTTTGGTTTCGCGAAGGACTGGTGCTCTACTTGTCCGAGCCAAACAAGCGTAACTCCCAACCAACGTCTCTCACCGACATACAAATAGAAGAAATCCTCCGCACTCCGGGCAACCGCGAAAAACTGGAGAAAGCCTACGCCGCTGCTCGTGCCCGATTGGCATCTCTGATCCAGCAGAATGGGAAGATCACCGTTCTCGATTGGCTAAGCAGCGGAATCCCCGGGGGCGCTCTGGACAAACCCGCCGCGCCGTCCGATCAGGGAACAAGCCACCATCCATGAGAAAAGCCCGAGGCCGTAAGCGAGAAACAGCCGGAGAGCAAGGTTTGCGGTCTCTTTCGCAAACGATGGACTCTCCGAGGCCGGCCTCCAACCCACGATCGTGTCACTCCCCTGAACGCCCAGAAAAGCTGCGACCGCAAGAATCACCCAATAATGCAAGCTAGCGATCGTCGTCTTCCACGTCTTCCATCCCTCGCGCCCAAAACCTCGAAATCCCTGGTCCGCTGCAAGTAATGCCAAAGGCAAGAGAAGCCCTGGAACCGCGACCCACTGCAGCAGGAAAACCAGAGCGTCGAAAATTCCGGTCAGCACAGCGAGCGAGACATGCTGGCGGAGGGAAACCGGGAGCGTCGAGCGAACATAAGTTGGAAAAGTCTCGTGGTATCGGTCTAACCCGCCCGCGAGCGTCCAAACCAGGTACAAGACGATCGCGCACACCGCAATGGCCGCAAAGTGCCGCAGCGCCCGGCCGAACGCGGTTGTGACCGCAGCGGGGTGTTCCCGGAACTGATCGCTGAAGTAGTTCAAAGTTCCGGCGTGAAGCACCAGCGCTGTTGCCGCGATAACCACCGCGAGGAGAAAATTCAAGGCAAGCTGCCAGGTCTTTGCCTCCGGGATGAGCAGCCACACCGCAAAGAGCCCCGCCAGGATCGGGTTTAAGAAGAACTGAAGCAGCCAAAGCCGGCCGCTTCGCAAACTGCCGGCAAGAATAAGACGGGGCTCCTCAAAGCGTGACATTACTTCACCTCGATCGTTGCTGCATCGCTCGTCGCAAGAAGCGACGGCTGATACATGGGCTGCGCGATGGCCGGGCTCACTTGAAACTTTCCTGGGTTCACGATCTTTAGCAGGTAGACGTACTCATGATTCCGGGTGAAGTACGTCTGGAAGAATGCCGCCCGGTCGTCGTGGAACTCCCGGCGGGTCCACCATGATTCCCACCAGCCCGGCCGCTGCCGGAACTCATACAGGTCATCCCGCTCGATAAATTCCGCGCCCGCGGGAATGGGGTCTTCGACCAGCAGGTATCGCCACTCGTTGCCGCCAACCGTCACGCGCGCCGCGATCACGTCACCCATGTGCAGCTCCCCGGCGAGCGGTTCAAGATGGTAGGTGATCTTGCCGCCCAATTGATCCGGCAGCATCCGGTAATAGTCCCGCGTAATGTTGAGCGAGTACTTGCCGCTCTGAATAAGGTGCTTCTCGGCCGAGTAGTAAGTGCCGCTCGCCGCCCAATACAATCGCCCGATGCCCGCCTTATGAATGCGGATCTCATTTCTGCCAGGCAGGAGTTGGGAAGCATTAAGATGCACTTCGGGCTGCACGGGATTGAATCCGTCTGCGGCGGTAAACGGCCGGGCCAGAACCTGCTTGCCGTTTACGTACACCTCCGCCTTGAAGTTGGCTTCCAGCTCGTGGCTCGCCTTCAAGTATTCGGTCAGGCCGAAGATCACCATCGCGGTTTGCTTGGTGCTGTCCCAGTAGTAGCCGCCGTTGCGGTGATTCACCAGCCAGAACGCAGCCTTTGGCAGCAGGGGGCTCTCCGGCTTCGTCAGGCTGAGCAGCCGCACCGCATGAGCGGTAGCCTCGGCTCCGTTTTCGATTTCGAATTCCATGAAGTAGTCATAGCGCGCCGTCCAGTACGCTTCGAGGTCATTCACCGTGGCCATCGCTTCCACCTTGCCGGCGATTTCCTTGGCCCGTGCATCGTCGCCGGTCGCCTGAAGCGCCAGTCCCAGCATGGACAGACCCTGCGTGCTCATGGAATCGCGCGCATCCCAAGCCTTTTGCACATACTCCGGCTTGGAGCCGCCATTCAAGGCCAGTGCATACACCAGGTAAGCGCGGAGGTCGGGTCTCATGTTCGGGTTGCTGTCGAACGATTTGCGCAGCCATTCCTGCGCGTGTGAGAGCGAATCCGGATCAAGGTCGTATCCCGCGGCGTGCGCCTGCCCGAATCCGCTGACGACATACGCCGTCATAAAAACGACGCTCTCATCCTCCTTCCACCAGCCCCAGCCTCCGTCTTCGTGTTGGAACCCTTTCAGCCGCTCGATGCCGGCTTGAATCTTCTTCTCCAGCTCCGGTGTGTTCACTGTTGTGGATAGGTGCAGGTCCTTCATCGCCTTGGCCACGATAATGTTTGGCACAAAACTCGACATAGTTTGTTCCGTGCAGCCATACGGGTAATGCGTCAGGTATTCGAGTCCCCCAAAAATCCCTCCTGCGATGGACGGGCTCAGCGTGATGTCCAGCGTGGGGGCCGCTTGCTCGGGATTCCCCGGCAGAGTTACGAAGGAATCTTCCTGCTGCTCCGGCCCTGACAGAGAACCGGACTTGGCATCGCGCAATTTCACTCCAAAAGGAATGATGGGCAGCGTGAGTTCCATCGCGTCGGACTCTTCATTCGTCAATGCTTTCGCCAGAAGGACGGCCTCATTTGTGGACTTGGCTTTGACGCGCCAGTCGAGTTTTGCCTCTCCCCGGCTGGGCACATTCAGTTCGCGCACCGAACCCTCGAGCACCTCGAGGCCTTTCAGATCGAGCGAAACGCGCACGTTCTTCGTCGTTGCAAGATAGTTGTGCACGATGGCCGAGACCGTCACTTCGTCTCCCTGACGGAAGAACCGCGGCACCGCCAGCCGCACCATCAAGTTTTTCCTTACGATGACGCGATCGATCGCGATGCCAACCCGCGTATCCGCCGTGATCCCGCGTACTGTTGCCCGCCATGTTGTCAGCGAATCAGGGAAAGTCAGTTCTGCCACGGCGCGCCCGCGTGCATCTGTTCGAACGTCGGCCAGCCACAGAGCCGTGTCCGGGAAAACTTTTCGGACCTTGGGCTCGACCATCGTGTCCGAAGGCTTCAATTGCGCCAGGGCACGGCCATTCCCGAACCCGCTGTTCTTGGTGAGAAACATTTCTCGTTTCCCAGCATGCCCGCTGAAATAGAAATTCAGCGACGATTCGGTCCCCACGCGGTCGTAAACCGAACCATAGAAATAATCGTGAATATCCGGCGTCGTTTCCGGGCGGATCGCGTACAGCGCCTCGTCAACGATTCCGAAACTCAGTTCGCCCTGCACTGGTTTTCCGGACGCATCTCGCGCCACCAGCGTGTAAGTGGCTTTGTCGCCCGGTTGGAACTGTTTCTTTGACGGTTGAATCTCAATTTGCAGCTTCTGCTGCACTGCCGGCACCTTCAGGCTTTTGCTGGTCTGATAGAGTTTGTCATCGTGCAGGAAAACGGCGGATACAAAAACGTTCGGCTGATTGCTGCTCTGAATGGGAATCTCCACCGTCACCGTCGGAGCGGTTGCATGAACCACCTTCTTGCTCTGTACCGTCCGCCCTTCCGTTGTAACCAGGAGATAAGCCTCCGGCACGCCCGTCATCACCAGCACCCGCGCCTTATCCCCCACTTTGTAGGACTTCTTGTCCGCCACCATTCGAATCTGGCGTTGCTGTCCCCCGCCCCACCAGGATTCTCCAGGGCCCGAAACCCAGATCCACGAGATTTCATTTACCTCTCGCTTCTCCGGCGTTTCTGCTGTGACCCGCAGATGAAAACTCCCTGCTTCCTTCGCCTGAAATGTTACTCTCGCGGTCCCGTCGGCCTGCGTGCGGACGTCTTGCGACTCCACGACGTCCTCTCGGGACCTGTCCCAATTCCCGTAGCCGTACCAGCGCCACCGCACCAACTCCGCATGCACGGCCGTCTGAACCGCGTGCCCGTCATAGTCCTTCGCCACCGCCGTTGCGTTGATGGTTTCGTCCTTCTGATAAACGTAGCTGTCCGCGGAGATTCCCACCTGGAAACTTCCGTACGTGGCGATGACGGCATTGGTTCCGGCAATCTCGCGGTTGCCCGCGTCTGTCACTCGCGCTTCGATGCGATAGCGCACGTCGCGATGCTGCCCGTTGAGCTGCGTCAGAACGTGAATCACCAGTTTTCCGTCGGCGCCCAATCTCCCGCTCTCTTCGGAAATCTGCTCCCCCGCAAAGTACCGGTCTGAATTACCACCACCCTCGGCGTCATCCCCTTCTCCGGTTCCACCGTTATCGCTGGCATCTTCTTCGTCTCGTACGATGAACGGCGACCAATACGCCGATCTGTGCACGACCCATTTCACCGCCGCGCCCGCTACCGGTTCCCCGAAGTAATACTTCGCTTCGATCGTCGCCGCGATCGCTTCGCCCTGCAGCACCCGCGCCTGGCTCGGCGTAACTTTCACCTCGTATTCCGGTTTCTTGTACTCCTCGACGTGGAATCCCCCGGTCATGTTGTAATGCCGCTGGCCGCCGGTGTTCACGGATATCGAGTAATAGCCCAGCGCCGCCGTCTCCAGCAGATTCAGCTCGCCGTGCACCGTACCGAAAGGAGAGACCGGCAAGTTGGCCTGCAACAACTGTTTGCTCGTGGGATCTTCGATCACGATCTGAACGGATTGCCCTCCCGGCACCGTATAGCGCTCCCCGCTGCGCGTCCTCAATATCACTTTGAAGTGCACGGTGTGCCCGGGGCGGTACACTGGCCGGTCTGTATACACATAGCCCGTCCAATCTTCTTCCGGATTGCTGCTCAGGTTGTACGCGGAGGGCGAAACCACCGCAACGTCATCGCCGTGCGTGGCGAGCAGGCGCACGTCCTCATATTTCTCTTGCGGCAGCGTGGCCTCGGCCAGCCCGTCTGCCCCGCTCTTCATCTGCGCCAATTCTTTTTTGTCGGACCACAACAGAATATTCGCCTTTGCCACCGGCATCCCGCTCCGGCGGTCCGCAACAAAGGTCACCACCTGTCCGGCTGCGCTCTTGGTCACCAGCCCCAATTCCGTCACCACCACGATGGTGTACGCCCGCAGTTGGCCGTCGGTCGCCTCCACCAGGTACACACCCTTCGCCAGTGTGGAAACCGGCACTTCCTCCGTCTGCGCGTAGTAGTGTGGCGGCATTTTCTGCTGCCACCTCGCCACTAGTTGCTGGCTGTTCAGGATCGGTGTCTGCGCAAAGACTGTGGCTTCCACCTGCTTGCTCTGCTGAGTTTTTCCGCGGTCCTCGCGAATCTTCTCGCGCACTTCGCTTGTGTACTGGTGGCGGAAAAAATTCCGGATCCCCAGCCACACGTCCCGCTTCCAATCGTGAAATCGCTCCAGCAGAGTCCGTGTCTCGACTTGTTCCTTTTGCACAAAGTGCCCAAAGTTGTGCACGTTATCCAGCTTTTCGAAGAAGCGCACCGCGTTGTTGACCTTGTAAACGCGGAACTCCAGCGCATCAACTCCATTGGCGTAGAGATGCAGGTTGATCTTCTCTCCCGGCAAAAACGTTTTGTTCGTTGTCAGGGAGAAATACACATTTCCGTACTGGCTCCCGGCCGGTATCGCCATCAAGAGCAGCACGAGCAGAAGAAAGATCGTCTTGTTAGGCACTAGTTGGCCTCTTTCAAAATATTCCAGCGGTATACGCCGAGAAAATTGCTGTTGCCTTCGACCGGCCGCCAGCGCGGCGAAGGATGGCGCAGCAACTCTTGCACTCTCACGCGTCGCATCTCCCCCGGTTTCTTGCCCACCGGGCCGGTGTGATACACCACGATGTCATCCACCTGCGGAGACTCTCCCTCCACCGGCCACTCGCTCCGCCCGACAAAAATCATGGAGTGGAATGGCGAGTACTGCTCCAATTGGTAGTAGAAAAGCAAATCGCCCGGCCGCGCCTGGCGGATATCGCGCGAGACGTAAAATGTATTCAATCTCTTCAGCGTCTTCGCGTCGGCAAACTCCGCGAAGGCGCCATTTCGCAGATCTTCCGGCACATAGACCCCCGGCTTCACTCGAAACAGCGCTGCTCCCAGCGGCGTGTGGGGATAGCCGTACTTCCCGACCGAAGGGAGCGCCTCCGGCAGCCGCATCTGCGTCTCCTGGAACCAGGCCTCGTCATGGCCGTGCAGCGCGTTTCGATACGCATAGCGAATCAGCGCCGCGCAATCATTGATCTCAGCTGGGAGTTCCTTGTCAGGACGGAGTGCCTGGTATTCGGCGATTACGGCGAACCAGCGGCGGAAGGAATCTCGGTCCTCAAGCGAATCGAGGCGAAAAAAATCGGGGGTTCCATCTCCAAAACGGTCTGCGGATGGATTTTCGCTGCTGGGACCCGCTTCAGCCGGGCGAATGGCAGTCAGGCCACCCCTGGAGGGCTCTGGCGCCACCCAATGGATCAATGCGGCAGCGCCGATCACAACGGACATACCTAGAACGGCCAGCATCTGCGGTCCTGGTTTCAGAAAGCACTTCAACATGGGGACTCTTCGTGCGGAACGCCCGGGTTATGCACTCCAAGCGGTCCGCGCGGGGTCTCCTCTCGCGTTTCTAGCAATTCACACCCCAACCGAATTTCAGAACGAGAATGGGCTGAAACCGAAGAAAAGCGCAGACAGAGTTAACCCTGCGGTCTAAAAAAGCGTGTCACACGCTCAACGACTGTGTTCTCGCATACACACAGGCATCGATATCATCATTCAAAGATAGGGAGACTTGCCGCTGTGCATCATCCGAATTGGCGCATGGCGAGAGAGGACTGTTGGAACGAGTTGCGCGCCGTAAAGGAATACCTCGATGCAATGCAACGAAAACAAATCAATAAATGGCGGGCGAGCCTGTAAGCCGGATTCTGTGTGGCACGCAAACCGTAGTACGGTCTTCATGCCGCGGCGATCATTCCTCTAGGTCACGATTCGCACCGTGACTCCAGCAGCCTACCCGAGGGTTTTCAATCGACGATGGCTTGCGCCACCACGAAAGGAGCGCGTCCATTTTCATGAACGCTCGCTCATCGAGCCGGGCCGGCTCTCCCCTCCTATTTGGCCTTGCACCACGCGGGGTTTTCCGTGCCCCCGGTGTCGCCACCGGAGCGGTGGGCTCTTACCCCACCTTTTCACCCTTGCCAAACGATGCGTGCTCTTCGAAGACGTCTCGCAGGTTTCCCTGCGCGATGCCACCGTGCTGCGCTCCGCCGGCGGTCTATTCTCTGTGGCACTTTCCGTAGCGCTCCGAGTGGCACAGGCTTTAGCCTGTGCTCCCCAGCGCGCCCCCTGGCGTTACCAGGCGCGTTGCCCTGTCAAGAGTTCCGCTCCCCACAATCTGAAGAGCGTGCCTCAGGACGGTGTCCGGACTTTCCTCCCGCCCAGCCATCTTGCGATGACCAAGCCAGCGATCACCCGGCCCGCCCGCCACTTCCAATAATACCGCGAGAACTTCTGTGCGCGCGACGAAAATTTTGAGTAGAATCGCGACACTTTTCGACTTCAAGGTGAATTTGGCCGTCTAAGGCGATAGGAGGCGACAACCGTCATGAGCAAGACTCTCACCTTACTTGTGTCTCTGGTCTTGGTGACTCCTCTCTTCGTCATGCGCGTTCTTGCGGCACCGAACGACGAAGAACAGGTGCGAAAGGCTGTGAAGGGCATGGCGGAAGCCTGGAACCGCCATGATATGGAGGCGTTCGGGAAGCTATTTGCGCCGGACGCTGATTATGTCAACGTAGGGGGAGAGTGGACGAAGGGTCGTCGAGCCATACGGATAAACCACGCGTACTTGCACGGTACGATTCCTGTTGACACCCCGGATGTTGACGTTCCCCGCGAGTTCTATGGAATCTTCAAGACCAGTACAATTCGGTCGACTCAGATCGACGTGCGTTTCTTGCGGAAGGACGTGGCTGTGGCGCATGAGAGCTCTGAAATGACCGGCGACGCACGCACGCCGAGTCCACGCAAGTTTCTGCTTACGGTTGTGCTCATTCGGGAAGACGGGGTCTGGCTTATTGCCGCCGCTCAGGACACGGAAATCAGACGCCCCCGCTGAACTGAATTCCCGAAGTTACTGGCTTTGCTCTGGCGAAGGGCGGTGATGAACCAGCCGGGACGCTTGGCGGTGCATTTGGCGCAGTAGATGACGATGCCGATTGAGACGCTCTCTGTCCGCACTACCTCAGCCCGAGTAGCTTCTCGTATTCGGCTTCAGTAAGTATGGTTACGCCGAGTTCCTTGGCTTTGTCGTATTTGGAGCCGGGGTCGGTGCCCACAACTACATAGTCCGTCTTTTTGCTAACCGAGCCGGAAACTTTGCCACCATGTTGCTGCACGATCTCGCCCGCTTCCTCGCGTGAACGATTCGCCAGGCCCCCCGTGAACACAAAACTCTTCCCCGCGAGCTTCTGGCTCTTCACAACGCGCTTTTCCGCGGTGGGATGCACGCCCGCTTTGCTCAGTTTTTTGATTAGTTGGCGATTGGCCGCCTCCGAGAAAAATTCCACGATGCTCGCCGCGACTTTCGGCCCAACCTCGGGCACTTCCACAAGCTGCTCTTCTTTCGCCGCCGCCAATTCCTCCAACGAAGAAAAATGTTCCGCCAGCAATTGTCCCGTACGCTCCCCCACAAATTGAATCCCCAGGGCGTAAATCAGCCGCTCCAGCGAATTTTTCTTGCTCGCTTTGATTTCCTCTAACAAATTCTGCGCCGACTTCTCCGCCATGCGCTCCAGCCCGGCTACGGCGTCTTCCTTCAGCGTATAAAGCTCGGCCACGTCCTTGACGAGTCCCTTGTCCACAAGTTGGTCGACAATCTTGTCGCCCAGCCCATCGATGTTCATCGCATGCCGTCCCGCAAAATGGAGAATCGATTCTTTCCTTTTCGCCGGGCACGCGGCATTCACGCAGCGGTACGCCACTTCTCCTTCCACATGATGAATCGTGCTCTCGCATTCCGGGCAGTGCTTCGGCATTCGAAACGGCCTGCGCGGCTTCCCTTCTTTCGTCACTTTCAGCACGTGCGGGATCACTTCGCCCGCCCGCTCGATCAGCACCGTGTCGCCAATCTGCAATCCCAGCCGCTCGATTTCATCCATATTGTGGAGCGTGGAACGGCTGACAGTGACGCCTCCCACTTGCACCGGCTCCAGCACCGCCACCGGGGTCAGCGTCCCCGTGCGCCCCACTTGCACGATGATGTCGTTCACCACCGTCGTCTCCTGCCGCGCCGGATATTTGTACGCCATGGCCCACCGCGGCGACTTGGACGTGTAACCCATTTCATTTTGAATGGGAATCGAGTTCACCTTCACCACCACGCCGTCAATTTCATACGCGAGCTTCTCGCGCTTTGCGTCCCAATCGTCGCAATACCCGGTCACCGCCTCGATCCCTGCGCAGAGTTTCCAATCATCCGAAGCGCGGAACCGTAATTGCTTCAATGCTTGCAGGGACTCCGAATGCTTCCCGAACGGCACTTTTCCATCCGCGAGCAAGTAATACGCAAAGAAATCCAGCCGCCGTGCCGCCGTGACCGCCGGATCCAGCACGCGCACTGCGCCCGCCGCAGAGTTCCGCGCGTTCACAAAAATTTTCCCACCGGTCTCCTCCTGCTTCCGGTTCAGCGCTTCGAACGCCTTCTTCGTCATCATGATTTCGCCACGTACTTCGAAGTCTGCCGGCAGCTTGTTTTTCTTCAATGCCGCCGCGTCCACCCGCAGCGGAATCGACCGGATCGTCTTCACATTCGGCGTCACATCCTCACCCGTCGTTCCATCGCCGCGCGTGACCCCGCGCGCCAGCACCCCCTCCTCATATTGCAGCGAGATACTCAACCCATCGAATTTGTGCTCGGCGATATACTCAATCTTTTCCTGCCCGCTCCCCTCGCGTACGCGGCGGTCCCACTCACGCAACGCGTCATAAGAAAACGCATTATCCAGGCTGAGCATCGCCCGCGCGTGCCGCACCGTAGAGAATCCATCGCGGGGCGGACCACCCACCCTTACCGTGGGCGAATCGGGTGTGACGAGGCCAGGATGCGCGGCTTCCAATTCCCTCAACCTCACCATCATCCGGTCGTACGCCGCATCCGAAATCTCAGGATCATCCAAAACGTGATAGCGATACTCGTGATAGCGCAGCTTCTCGCGAAGCTCTTCCATCTCTTTTTTGACGGCAGCGGGCGCGGCTTTGGCCATGAAACCCTCGGCGTTCTCTCTCGCCCGTCATTCCGGGCTGTAGCTCAGGCCTTTAGGCCTGAGGAATCTCTCTTCGCTGTTTCTTCCTGCTTGTCATTCCGAGGCCGCGCATTTTGCGGTCGAGGAATCTGCTTTTGCCTTCTTCCCGCAACGCTCCGGAAACGCTGCGCGAATTCGCTAGATATTATATAGAATGAATGTTTACGCTACGAATCGGAGACAGCTACACCGAGCATGACCTCTGATCTCAGAAACGCTTTGTTGATTCACAATCCCAACGCCGGAGGCGGCGGTAGTGGCCGCCGTCGCACGCTTGATGCGGCTCGCCATATTTTTGCCGCGGGCGGCATCCACTCCGAACTCGCCGAAACCACTGGCCCAGGCCATGCCACTGAAATCGCCGAGCGCGCTGCCGCCGAGGGCCGCGGCCTCGTCATCGCCTGCGGTGGTGATGGCACCCTCAATGAAG
>WNFH01003612.1_pt1 | contig 11032 bp, 7 predicted proteins | sample 5400411 | NCBI WGS metagenome assembly WNFH01 (sample SAMN13153347, study PRJNA577476) | soil metagenome | isolation source: 200 cm saprolite under Douglas fir tree site 2 hole 3 | place: USA:California | collected 2015-04-18
AAGAAGCCATTTGTAGTGGAAGATGTGAACAACACGCTTGAGCCCTATATGTGATCCGGTGCCAAGGGACGGAATCGAACCGACGACACCAGCATTTTCAGTGCTGTGCTCTACCAACTGAGCTACCTTGGCATGCAATTTCTATGCGCCACACTATAACATCCCTCCCTTGATCCGTCAATACTTCCATTATAGCCTTTTTCTCCTACGTATCGAGGTGTATCAAGCTCGTCCTTGTAAAGGGCAAGCTGATTTCTTCGCTGATCGATTTATTTGACTGTGAGCAACATGGCCTGTGCCGACCCACAAGAACATAGCCCATCATGCCCCTGATGGCAGCGCACTGATAGTATGGTTATGGGGTTCTGTATCAGGCCCGATCAGCGGATGTGCAATGAACCACTCCTGGCTGTCGAATGGCTGCTCCCCAGGCTCAGGCCGCACTCGTTGATAGTGTCCATTACTCAACAGCTCACGCGCATTCACCGTATCAGCAAGTACACGCTTCAATAAGCGTTCGCGGATGGCCTCGAGTAATACAGGGTCTTCAATCGGAAAGAGCGTCTCAACGCGGCCATCCAGGTTGCGCTGCATCATATCTGCGCTGCCTATAAGTATCTCCTCATCGCCGCCATTCCTAAAATAGAATACGCGGCTATGCTCCAGAAAACGTCCAACAAGACTTCTTACGCGAATAGTCTCACTCACACCTGCAACCCCTGGTCGCAAGCAACATATGCCTCGCACAATCAGATCGATGCGCACACCAGCCTGCGATGCCCGATAGAGCGCATTTATGATTTCTGGGTCCACCAGTGCATTCATTTTAAAGATCAGGAGTCCATTGCCATCCTCACTATGGCGCGTGATTTCGCGCTCAATACGATCTACCATACCCTGCCGCAGCCCCAATGGAGCTACTAACAGCTTATGATATGTGCTCTGCCGCGAATAACCGGTCAGTAAGTTAAAGAGCGCGGACACATCCGATCCAATATCCGGGCGGCAGGTCAGCAGGCACAGGTCTTCATAGATACGTGCAGTAGTAGCATTATAGTTTCCAGTTCCCAGGTGCATATAGCGATGCAGACCATCCGCCTCCTTACGCACCACCAGAGCAACCTTCGCATGTGTCTTCAGACCTACCAGCCCTTTTAGCTCAACCAGACCATACACCACGTGCACACCAGCACGTTCTAACGCCTTCGCCCATTCGATATTATTCTCCTCATCGAAACGTGCCTTCAGCTCGACCAGCACTGCCACCTGTTTGCCGTTTTCTACCGCCTCCAGCAAAGTATTAACGACAGGTGCGTTCGTCCCTACACGATAGAGCGTCTGTTTAATCGCCAGTACTTGATGATCATGCGCGGCTTCGCGAATGAATTCCACTACAGAGTCAAAAGAATCGTAGGGCTGATGCCATAATAAATCATGCTGCCGGATAGCAGAAAAGATATCTTGACCTTTACGCAGTTCCGGCGGTATGCGTGGCGTAAACGGCGGATCCTTTAAATCGGGCCGATCAAGTTGATGCAATTCCATGACATCGCCTATACCAAGTGGCCCATCGATAACCGTCAGATCATCGGAAGTGATCTCAAGGTTGTCAAGCAGCAGGCTGCGAATACGCTGCGGCATTGACGGATTAACGGCAAGGTCAACCACCGAACCAAAACGCCGCTCGCGCAGGCCTTGCTCAATACTTTCCAGCAAGTCAGCAGCATCGTCTTCCCGTAGCTCAATATCCGCATCGCGCAGCACACGAAATGGGTAGGACTCCCATACATCAAATCCCGGAAAGAGCATATTCAGGTGGGCAGCGATAACCTGCTCGATCCACACATAAGCTACTGCTCCCTGCGTATTTTCTGAAAACGGCACGGATACCAGGCGTGGCAACGTGGGAGGAACCTTGACACGCGCAAAACGCTCGCCATAGGTGGCATCTGCAATCACAACCGCTAAATTCAAGCTGCGATTAGAGATATGCGGGAAAGGATGGCCCGGATCGACAGCCAGGGGCGTCAAGACCGGGTAGATCTCACGCTCAAAATAGGATCGCATCGCTGCACGTTGCTGCGTATCCAGTTGCTCATAATCAAGGATATGGATATGTTGTTCGGCAAGCAATGGCAAAAGCTCATCCCGCCAGCACTGCCGCGCCTGCTGCACCAGTGGGGCCAGGCATCGACGTACTGCCCGAAATTGCTGTTCTGGAGAGAGGCCATCGGGACTAACGGTGGTGACGTGAGCGACTATCTGGTCCTTCAGCCCTGCCAGGCGAATCATGATGAACTCATCGAGATTGGTATCGAAGATAGACAGAAACTTCACGCGCTCCAGCAAAGGATGACGGCTATCCTGCGCCTCTTCAAGGACGCGCCGGTTGAATTCGACCCAACTCAATTCACGATTGATGTAAAGGTCGGGTCTATGTAGATCTAAAGAGGTTGTTGTAGATACCTGGTTACGCTGCATGGCTTAGATTGTCCTGTCGACCCCCTGGACATAATATGTGTAACTCCATTCTATCATCCTACAAGAACAGGTTGCAAATTAGTTTTGACTTCTGGTTCTAACGATATTCGGGGCTAAGGATATTAGCATTATGCTCGACAGGGATTTTTCGAAAAGACCTGGCGAAAATTTTGGTAGACTGAAATTACTTTCCCGGGAGGAATAATGAAGCTGGACTGTAACAGCGTTCCATACTCAGAATTCTGATGGAAGTCATTGGTACTGCCCGGGATATGATTGCCAATCTGCCACATGCATCGACCACTGACCTTGCGGATGCTGAAGAATGGGTAGAAGTCAGCGGGTGTACAGGGAGGAGCACCTTTCTTCCCGACGCAGTCATCTGTTGCCGGTTGGAGTGAACAACCGGCACCACTGAAGACATCACACTGACCTATGACAGACTCAATAGCAGGCAGGTCGGCTTCAAAAGCGAAGCGGTTGTAGTTCACATTGTAGCCCCGGCCCGTCAGCGGGCTGCTGAAGAGGATCGGTGTCGGGTGAGACTGGGTGTTACCATCAGGCCAGCGCGGCTCATAGGATTGGCCATCAAAGCCAAAATTTGGGCCAGTGCAGCCTGCTACCTGAACTTGTAAGGAGGAACTAGCCGGGAAACAACCTTGATCATCAAAATTGGGATCAGATTTCTCATTGTTGGGTCCTGCGCCTCCCTCGGTGTTGTTAGCCGGGCAGTTCCCCGTAGGCGTGATGACGCCCGGACCGGAGCAGAAATCGAAGTGGCCGATCTCATCGGCGAAGGCAATGTTGTACGTATGAGCTGCCCAGGGCACGTTGGTCTTTTCCGACGAAGTGCTGTACATCGGATGGAAGTCGTACGGCAGGTTGTGGGTAGCCGGGTCACAGTTTTTGCCATTGGGGTCAAAGAGCACCTGGGCAAATCCATTGGCAGCGCTAGCTACCATGAAACCACTCTGCCCGCTGGTCAGGTCACTGATGTTGATGCGCAGACCATGCCGGGTATCATGCATAGTCACGGTTATCTTATCTCCTGAGTTCATCATCAGGTCTACGTTCGGGTCTGCTATGAGGGTCGATTGATCCGCCAACAATGGACTGACAGGCCCTTGTGGTTCACCGTTCCTGGTAATGTAGGCGAAGTTAACGTACTCCAGGCCTGCCGCTGCCACACAGGCGGGATTGTTGTTCTGGCCCGTCGCAGGATTGTCCGAGACGCTGTCGATGTTGAGCGCTGCACACCACCTGGTGGGATCGCAACTGGTGCCAGCTACCCCGACATTGTTGGGAACCCACCCGGGCGGATAGAACTGCATCTCCATAAACGCGGTGCCTGGATGCTTGACGCTGTCGGTTGAGTCAACGATATTCTTGTCCGAATCAGCTGGGCAGGTATTGATCTGGTTGGGATCTGACTGCGTGTCACACATCGCCATACCAAACCAGAACGCCGGGTGCAGTTCGAAGTTATAGGATTTCCCGGGCTTCAACGGGTTATTCGGCGAAGGGTCACTGGGGAGCGTGAGCTTCCAACTGTTTCGGTTGCCCGAACCGGGCTTATCTGAGTAGAAGAGGGTTGAGGGCTCATCATGCCCAACATAATTTTTATATAGTCTATAGGAATTGGCAACGTCCGTGCAGAGGTAACTCCTGATGACATTTGCACAGTCGATGTGCACGTGAGTGGGCGCGAGCTGTGCAGCGTAGGCATTACCAGACAATCCTCCAGTCACCACAAACTCTCCCACAACGGTGATAAAGGCGACCAGTGAAAACAGGATGCGCATCCTTGAACGGGAAGAGAATTGCATAATTAGGCCTCGCTTTCAAAATCCTGACCGGTACAATGTTTGAGAATAGCTTGGCAACGAATAGGATAATTTATCCTGACACCAGGATGGGCATAATCACATCAGCAATTATGGTAGAAAGGGATATACAGAGGAAGGAAAAGGGGGTAAAGAAGTGGTTGAGAAGTGGTTACACTTTGTCGGGATATACAGTACCTAGTTAAGGTTTGCTCATAGAGCTTGATAGTGAGCTTGTACATACTTCATGCATCAAGCCAGGCGGTTATATTTTAATAGCCCAAACGGAGTGCTGCTCAATGTTTGTCTTGACAGTCGCTTGTGCACTGATGTATCATCCTGAGGTGAGAATTTTTCTATTCCCGGGTAAAATTATGGGCGGTTGCTGAAATTGGTAGACAGGGCGGACTTAGGATCCGTTGGCGTAAGCCATGAGAGTTCGAGTCTCTCACCGCCCACCCAGTCGTGGGTATCAGCACCCCATTGTCAGGTGGTTTCGCGATCAAGCGGGAGTGGCTCAGTGGTAGAGCATCTCCTTGCCAAGGAGAAAGTCGCGGGTTCGATCCCCGTCTCCCGCTCCAGGTTTGCCTGAGCATAGGTGATTACGCATGTCAAGAAGATCATTGTCCCATAGTGTCCACGGGCACGGGAATGTGGCATGCCTCTCGCCCAGCTTTGGGCGCTCAATTGGGAACACTCGCCCCTCAATACTTCCCAATTGAAGCTTGTCTTGGGTATAATCAAGGTATAGAATGTAATGTAGGGGATACCTTTATCGTGCGGGATAGATACTCAGCAAGATACATGTGTTGGAGGAAAAGTGAAGGTCTCGGTTGAAAAGTTGCCAAGCAGTGAGGCACGTGTAGAAATTGATATTTCTTGGGATGAAGTGCAAAAAGCTTCAGATAAGGCATATCGCAAACTGGTACAACAGGTCGAAGTACCGGGCTTCCGGCGGGGGAAGGCCCCTCGTTCATTATTAGAACGAAGACTCGGTAAGGAGTACATTTACCAGGAAGGCCTCGACGAGTTGATGACCGAGGCCTATCGCAGTACTCTCAAAGAGCACGAAATTACCCCACTCGCGCAGCCTGAATTGGATGCACCAGTTTTTGAGATCGGGCAGCCCTATCACTTCAGCCTCAAGGTGCCTATCCTGACCCCGGTCGAGTTAGGCGATTATCATTCACTCCACTTTGAACGCGAAGAGCCAACAGTCACCTCTGAAGAGGTTGAGAAGGAGCTTGAATCATTACGCAATCGCCAGGCACACTGGGAAGTGGTCGATCGTCCAGCCCAAATAGGCGACCGGGTGACGATGGATCTGAAGCTGACTGTAGATGACGAGAGCATTTCCGATCTCAAAGACAATCCCTTTGAACTGACAGACGAGCGACACGGCCTCTTTGCGGGCATGGATGAGCATATCGTAGGTATGCGTGCTGGCGAGAATAAGTCATTTACTACCACCATACCTGCCGATTACACCAATGAGAAACTCGCAGGCAAAGAAGCGCAATATACGGTCGCACTACACAAAGTGGAGTTCAAAGAACTTCCTGAACTCGACGATACGTTCGCTGTACAGGTAAGTAATGATGAGTCTCAGACGCTGGAAGACTTGCGCAAGGCCACCAGCGATGATCTACTCGAAAACAAACAGCGACGTATACGTGACGAACTGCGGGAGAAGGTACTCAATGCAGTCATCGAGCAGTCACAATTTACGCTTCATCCAGTGTTGATCCAGGAAGAAACAGAAGAGATGATGCACCAGTTCTCGCATTTACTGGAGCAACAGCACATGTCCCTGGATCAATATCTGATGCTCGTAAAGAAGTCACGTGAAGAATACCAGAAAGAACTCGAGCCAGAAGCTGAAAAGCGCGTGAAGCGTCAACTCGTGCTCGACGAAGTCATCAAGAAAGAAGAGATCAATGTCGCCCCTGAAGAGGTAGAAGCTCTCTTCCGCGCATATGCACAACTTGGACAAAACCTGCCCCAAACAGAAGGGCAGATTCGAGCACTGGCGCAGAGTCTTCTCCGCGAAAAGGCTATCACACGCCTGGTAGAACTGGCGGCGGGACCTGAGCCCGAAAGCGAAAAGGAAGAAACCACTGTAGCTAATGCTGAAGCTGCTGCTCTGGCGAGCAATGAAGAGACTGTGGATATCCCAAGCGAGCAGGATAACTCCCAGCTATCTTCTGTCGGCAGTGAGACCGGAGTGGCTGAAACAATTGAACAACCATCACAGGCGGGTCAACCGCCGGTACAGGCATAGAAGTACAATAAAACAGATCTACGGGCGCGAGAGAATGGATGCGCGCTTGCAGAATAACCGCTGGGGCCCCACACTCTAGAGGGAAAGGTGACAGACGTGGCAAATTCGAAAAATATGCGAACTACTTACCGCTGTTCTTTCTGCGGCAAGAGCCAGGACCAGGTACAGCGACTCATAGCCGGTCCTGGGGGTGTCTACATTTGTGATGAGTGTATTGACCTCTGTCGAGAGATCATCGAAGAGGAGCAAGCTACTGTCACGAAGCCTCGTCTGCAAACAGGCAAGATACCTACGCCCAAGAAGATTTTCGAGCAGCTCAGCCAGTATGTGATCGGGCAGGAGCGCGCCAAGAAGACTCTTGCAGTGGCCGTATATAACCATTACAAGCGCATTGGTGTAGGCATGCAAATTGACGACGTGGAGTTGGGCAAGAGTAATATTCTTCTCATTGGCCCTACGGGATGTGGCAAGACCTTACTGGCACAGACACTCGCAAAAATATTGGATGTGCCCTTCTGCATCGCAGATGCAACCGCGCTTACAGAAGCAGGGTACGTCGGTGAAGACGTCGAAAACATCCTCTTGCGATTGATCCAGATGGCAGACTTCGACGTAGCACGAGCAGAGCGAGGCATTGTCTATATAGATGAAATAGACAAAATCGCGCGCAAGTCTGATAACCCGTCCATCACCCGCGACGTTTCGGGCGAGGGCGTACAACAGGCTTTACTCAAGATTATCGAGGGTACGGTCGCCAATGTGCCTCCTCAGGGTGGACGAAAGCACCCTCACCAGGACTTCATTCAGATCAACACAGCCAATATCCTATTCATTTGTGGTGGCGCTTTCGAAGGCCTTGATAAGATCGTGGAGCAACGCCTGGGCAGCAACAAGACAATGGGATTCAGGTCAACTGTCATAGCTGAGCAGGCTGAAGAATCGGTCTTAACAAAACTTATTCCTGATGACCTGCTCAAGTATGGCTTGATCCCGGAGTTTGTGGGGCGTTTGCCAGTAGCTGTTTCGTTGGATAGGCTGGATAAAGATGCTTTGATCCGCATTTTGACTGAGCCGAAAAACGCGATTGTCAAGCAATATCAGAAGTTTTTACAACTCGACCGGGTCGAACTGGTGTTTACCCAGGATGCACTTGATGCAGCAGCCGAGGGCGCTTTGAAACAACGTACGGGTGCGCGAGGGTTACGTAGCATCATCGAGGATGTACTGCTTGAAATAATGTACGAAATCCCGTCGCGTGCAGATGTGAAGAAAGTAATTATCAACGGCGATGTGATTATGCAGCATAATAAACCATTGCTGATTACACGCACAGAGCGAGCAACTGCGTATTCTGAAGATGAGTCTGCTTAATGCAGGTTCATCCTCTTTTAGGATAGTGACTTAGTAGTCGGACCCTAGCAAGGCAGAAATACGTGAGCGAACAAGAACGCCAGGAAACAAATATGGATACTCATGAGACGTATCCTCTTGTGGCGTTAAAAAACATGGTCGTGTTTCCCCGCACACGTATGACATTGGCAGTTGCACGCGAAAAGTCGGTACGTGCAGTTGAAGAGGCGATGATGCAGCCTGAACATTTGCTGGTCGCTGCCTCCCAACATGACCCGGATATTGATGATCCCCAGTCAAAGGACATTTATTCTACTGGTACGTTGGTAGAAATTACCACCATGCATCAGCAACCGGACGGTAGTTACCAGTTGCTGTTAAGCGGTGTACGTCGCGTACAAATCGAAGATTACGACGAACTGGAACCTTTTCTACGAGTGAGCATAACCACTCCACAGGAAATTCAGGTACGTGGGCCCCAAGCTGATGCGCTGGTACGTCATGCTACTAACCTCTTCGAGCGCTATGCCCAATTGAACCGTCGCTTTTCGGTAGAAGATATTAACTCGATTGTTGCCCTCAAGACCGCTGCTCGGCTTTCAGATATGCTCGCAGCACACCTCGTCACAGATCCTGAACAGCAACAAGAGCTACTGGAGGCACTAGACCCGTTAGCACGCCTCGAGAAAATCTGTGTGATAATGGGCAATGAAATCGAAATTCTTGAACTGGAAGCAACTATTCGCAGCCGCGTACGTTCGCAAGTAGACCGTACACAGAAGGAATTTTACTTGCGCGAGCAACTACGCGCGATCCAGGAAGAGCTGGGGATGGAAACTTCTAGCGAGGTAAACGAGCTGCGCACCAGGTTAAACGAAAAGTCGATGCCATCGGAGATTGCGACCAGGGTGCGTAAAGAGATCGACCGGCTTGAGCGTACATCACCTCAATCAGCCGAGATTTCTGTCTTACGCTCATATATAGACTGGATTCTTGCTCTACCGTGGGCTGAACGTAGCGACGACAGCTTCAGTATTGAATTTACACGACGCGTGTTGGATGAAGATCATTACGGGCTGGAGGGTATAAAGGAGCGCATCATTGAATTTTTGGCGGTTCGTCAGTTGCGCCAGAGACGTGCCTCCCGGGATGGATCTACAAACAGGGAAAGCCAGGGGCAGATTCTTTGCTTCATTGGTCCTCCAGGAGTTGGTAAAACATCGTTGGGTCGTTCTATTGCCCGCGCGCTCGGTCGCAAATTTGCGCGTATTTCACTGGGTGGCGTGAATGACGAGGCTGAGATTCGAGGACATCGCCGCACGTATGTGGGCGCTCTTCCTGGTCGCATTATTCAATCAATGAAGACTGTAGGGGTCCGCAATCCCGTCTTCTTACTCGATGAGGTTGATAAGCTTTCTTCGGAGTACCGTGGAGACCCTGCTGCGGCACTCTTAGAAGTGCTCGATCCCGAGCAGAACAACAACTTTACCGACCATTACCTAGAAGTTCCTTACGACCTTTCGGAAGTGTTTTTTATCTGTACCGGAAATGTGAAGTACCAGATTCCACGTGCACTAGCCGATCGCATGGATATCATCGATCTCCCGGGCTACATGCTCGAGGAAAAAGTGAATATTGGTTTGCGCCACCTCTTGCCCGCTGTAATGGTAGAACACGGCCTGGCCCCCGCACAGTTGAAGATTCCACAGACTGTAATGCAACAAATCGTTACAGGCTATACTCGTGAGGCTGGCGTACGTAATCTAGAACGACAACTGGCAACGATTTGCCGTAAAGCAGCGCGACGTATCATCGAGAAGCCAGAAACGCGTCTGCGGCTTACAAGTAATAGTCTAGAGCAATACCTTGGTACACCTCGCTACACCGAAAGCCCAATAGTACAGAAAACGCAGGTGGGTGTGGCAATGGGCCTGGCCGTGACCGAGATGGGTGGTATTTTGTTACCCGTGGAAGTGGCCACGATGGTAGGGAAAGGGGAGGTGCTCATCACGGGCCAATTGGGAGATGTGATGCGCGAATCTGCGTTTGCGGCGCTTTCTTATATCCGCTCGCGTGCTGAAGAGCTGCAGATTGATCCTAATTTCCAGGACAGTACTGATTTGCATATCCATATGCCCGAAAATGCCCTTCCCAAGGATGGCCCATCTGCAGGCATTACGATCGCTACGGCTCTCATTTCAGCCATAACCGGGCGGCCTATACGCCCGGGTATGGCGATGACAGGTGAAATAACCCTGCGAGGACGTGTGCTGGGTATTGGTGGTCTGAAAGAGAAAGTATTGGCAGCTCATCACGCTAACATCTTTAACTTGCTTATCCCTCTGGAGAATAAGAAGGACCTGGCTGATGTTCCGGCCAAAATCCGCCAAAGCATTAACTTTACTATAGTAGATTCCATGGATCAAGTGATTCAGGCTGCTCTGTTAGAAGCGCCTGATACGGAAAGCAGAGGGCAAGAATCACCACAGATTTTACCTTTACACTTAGATGAGCACATATCAGCTTCTCGCTACTCCAACGATCACAACACACATCGGCCCATTACAACAGATGAACATCGCGAGGATGAAGAAAGCGGAAGCGGACACACTACAGTAATTATTCCCCCCACTGAGCGTTTGTCTGATGATTCCTACCCACATGCCAAGGTGCAGGAGCCATAGGCTTCTCACTCAATTGCCCCCCTACATTACCTGTGCTATACTTGCCTCCGAATACAAGAAGGGAGTTGTTTGGTATTAATGGCACAAGATACATCGCAGATGCAGAATCCGTTTATGGTAGGAGAGCGCATCTATCTGCGTCCCTTAGAGTCGGCACAGGATAATCACCTGTATGCAACCTGGATGAACGATGAAGACATCCGCCGCGATTTCTCCATTTATCCAACCAGCGATACCCGTGGCAAAGAACGGCTGGAGCAACTGTATAAAGATGGAAATTACCAACCAGGCGCTGAACAAAGGTGGAATTGACACGAGTCGTCAGGGGCAAGAACGAGTCAAATTGAGAGGAATGTATATGGAGGCGCGTATTATTACCGACCGCCAGCGATGGAACGATTTTGTGGCGTCAT
>WNFH01003618.1_pt1 | contig 11024 bp, 10 predicted proteins | sample 5400411 | NCBI WGS metagenome assembly WNFH01 (sample SAMN13153347, study PRJNA577476) | soil metagenome | isolation source: 200 cm saprolite under Douglas fir tree site 2 hole 3 | place: USA:California | collected 2015-04-18
CGTCGCCAGCATCGCCTCGCGCTCGGCCGGGCTCGGGACCCGCGCCAACATCGATGAGTTCACCGAGGTAACCGCGCGCGGCCTGGAAGAGGTCGGCGGCGCCAGGCGTGGCAAGGCCATCATCATCCTCAACCCCGTCGAACCGCCGATGATCATGCGCAACACGGTCTTCTGCGCTATCCCCGCCTCCGCGGCCGAGCCCGGCCCGCAGCGCGACGCGATCGAGGCCAACGTGCACGCCATGGTCGACACGGTCCGCCAGTACGTCCCCGGCTACAGCCTCCGGGCCGACCCTCAGTTCGACGCCCCACGGGAGCGCTGGCGCGGCATGGCCCGGGTGGGGGTGTTCCTCGAAGTCCGCGGGCGCGGTGACTACCTGCCCGACTACTCGGGAAACCTCGACATCATCACCGCCGCCGCGGCCCAGGTTGGTGACCTCCTGGCCGAGCACCTGACCGCGGAGCGGGAAGGCGCCACGGCATGAACGTGCGCCTGACCGACTCCACCTTGCGCGACGGCTCCCACGCCATGGCCCACCAGTTCACCGAGGAGCAGGTCCGCGCCGTCGTCCACGCCCTGGACCGCAGCAACGTCGAGGTCATCGAGGTGTCTCACGGCGACGGGCTCGGCGGGTCCAGCTTCAACTACGGGTTCTCCCTAGCTGATGAGTTCGATCTCATCGCCGTGGCGGTGCAGGAGGCCCAGCACGCCAAGATCGCCGTCCTGCTGCTGCCGGGGCTCGGCACCATCGAGCACCTGCGCCGCGCCCGCGACGCCGGCGCGTCGGTGGCCCGGATAGCGACGCACTGCACCGAGGCCGACGTCGCCGTGCAGCATTTCCATGCCGCCCGTGACCTCGGGATGGAAACCGTCGGGTTCCTCATGCTCAGCCACCGCATCAGTCCAGCGGACCTGGCCCAGCAAGCAAGGATCATGGTCGACGCGGGGGCGCAGTGCGTATACGTGGTTGACTCCGCCGGCGCGCTCATCCTGTCCGGCGCGCAAGCCCGCGTTCAGGCGCTGATGGACGAGATCGGGTCTCAGGCGCAGGTCGGATTCCACGGGCACCAGAACCTCTGCCTTGGCATAGCCAACAGCGTGCTGGCTGTCCAGGGGGGCGCCCGCCAGATCGACGGCGCCCTGTGCGCCCTCGGCGCCGGCGCCGGCAACGCCCCCACTGAGGTCCTGGCCGCGACCTTCGACCGGCTCGGCATCAGCACCGGTGTCGACGTGCCGGGCGTCCTGGCCGCCGCGCAGGACGTGCTGAGGCCGATCATCCCGCGCATGCCGGTCGCCGATCGCTCGGCGATCGTGCAGGGCTACGCCGGGGTTTACAGCAGCTTCCTCCTGCATGCCGAGAGCGCGTCGCGGCGCTACGGGATCCCGGCCCACGAGATCCTGCAGCGCGCTGGCGAGGCGGGCTACGTCGGCGGCCAGGAGGACATGATCATCGACATCGCCATCCAGCTCGCACAGGAGCGGGATGACGCCACAGCAGCACCCGCTGATTGACATCCGCGGCCCCTCGTCTCCTGGCGGAAAGGAAGAGTCACATGGCAACGACGTCATCGCCCGACACAACGGTTGTGACAGGCACCGAGATCGATGATGAGCTGCGGCAGCGCATAGCCGACCAGCTGGCCGCCGGATTCAAGGGCGACATAATCGGCCCCGGTCACGCCGATTACGGCCAGGCCCGGCTGGTGTGGAACGCCATGATCGACCGGCATCCCGGCCTGATCCTGCGCTGCACCTGCACCGAGGACGTGGTCGCGGCCGTCAACGTGGCGCGGGCCCACGGGCTCCCGCCCGCCGTCCGTGGTGGCGGCCACAACGTGGCCGGAAAGTCCATGTCCGAGGGCGGCCTGACTATCGACATGAGCGGGATGCGCAACGTGACCGTGGACGCCGAGCAGCACCTCGTCCACGTCGACGGCGGCTGCCAGCTCGGCGACGTGGACGCGGCCACCGCACCGCACGGCCTGATCGTGCCCGCCGGGATCATGTCCGAGACGGGCGTTCCCGGCCTTTCGCTCGGCGGCGGGATCGGCTGGTTCTCACGCCTGTACGGGCTGACCTGCGACCAGTTCGTCTCCCTGGAGGTGGTGCTGGCCAGCGGCGAGGTCGTCGAGGTCTCCGCCGGCCAGCGCCCGGAGCTGTTCTGGGCGCTCAGGGGCGGCGGTGGCAACTTCGGGGTGGTGACGCGGTTCACCTTCCGGGCGCGCGACTTCGGCCCGATGATGCGTATCGGTGTCTCCCTGTACCACCCCGAGGACGCTGCCGAGGCGCTGCGTGAGTACGCCTCGATCGTGCCCACGCTGCCCCGCACCGTCGGCTGGCACGCGGCGCTCAAGCACGACGTCCCGGCGCTGCCGTTCGTGCCGCCGGAGCTGGCTGGCAAACGGCTGCTGATGCTCATCTCGATGTGGCTCGGCGATGCCGACGATGCCGCAGGCGTCGAGCTGGTCGACCGTCTCGGCGACGTCGGGGACCCGTGCGTGACGGCCTCGACCGTGCTGCCGTTCGGGGCGGCCGTGCAGAAGCTCCTCGACGAGGAGTTCCCCGACGGCCAGCGCTATTACACCAAGGAAGCGCACGTGTCGGAGCTGGCCGACGAGGCGATCGACACTCTCGTGGAGTTCTGGAAGGACATGCCGATGCACGGCGAGGTCGAGATCATCGGCCTCGGCGGCGCCATCGGCGACGTCCCGGAGGACGCGACGGCATTCTCCAACCGCCAGTACCTGCTGTGGCTCAACTTCGCGATGGCCTGGAACGACCCGGCCAACGATGCCGACTACATCGACCGGACCCGGAGAATCGTCCGGGATCTCGAGCCGTGGACCGGACGGGGCATATACGTCAACATGCTCAACTTCGACGAGATGGACCGCGTCGTGGAGGCCTACGGCGGGCCGGAAAAGTACGCGAGGCTTGGCCGGGTCAAGGCACAGTACGACCCGCAGAACCTCTTCCGGATGAACTACAACGTCACGCCGCTGCGGGCGGAGCAGCAACGATGAGCACGCCGGAAGCAATTCATTACGCCAGGAGCCTGGTCAGGGGGTGCGGACCTGCCTGTTCCCGTCAGCGTCGGCGGGAGTCCCTGCCTGCCCGTCACTCGTCTGCGCGGCGGGTGTCGCATCCTCCGCCTGGGTCGTGACGTCCGGCTTCCTGCGATTGCGGGCCAGAGCCGCTACCACGCCTGCTGCGGCCGTCAGCACCGAGATGGCAGCCAGCCTGGGCCAGCGCTTGCGCTGCGGCTTCGCGGGCTCGAGCCGCTCTGCGGCCGAGGACAGCAGGGCCGCGACCTTGGGTGCGACGCTGTGCTGCAGGACCTGCCCCGTGCGCTCGACCTGCGGCGCCGCCCAGGCGCGGGTGCTGTGCACGCCACGCTTCGCAGCTGCCCGGGTGCCCCCGGCCAGCGGCTTCATCCGAGCCGCCGCCTGCAGCGCGCGGTCCCTGGCGCTGGCGGCCATGGGGACCTCGTCGATTCTTTTCATGCGGGCCATTTGATACCTCCGCTGATACCTCCGCGAGTGTGCTTTCGCTTTAAGGCACACTTCCCGTAGCTGGCCATATCAATCATCCGGGCGACTATCGGGACGAACGGGCCAGGAGCCCGGCGATCAGCACTTCGAGCACTTCGCGCAGGGTCGCGGTGAAGTCGAGTCGCATGGATGCCAGTGCCGGATCGGCCTGGTAGGCCGCAAGCATCGCGGCTGAAGGCTGCGCGTGCGGCCACAGCGCGCCGGTCACCAACATGGCTGCGCCGGCGAGCCGGACCGAATCATGCTCGCCAAGCTCGCCTACGCAGCCGAGCACCAGGAGGCCCAGCGCGGCCACGTTGGCCAGGGCTGCCCGCTTGTACTCCGCGGCTACCTGCGGTGAGACATTGCGTTCAGCACCGCGGCCTGGGCGCCGATCAGGTCGCACAGCACTGGCCGCGATGCGAGTGAGGTCGCGAGCGCGGCGGCCAGCTGATCGCCGCGCTCGATCGGCGAAGCGCTGGCGGCGACCGCTGTGCTCAGCTCCACCTCCAGATCTGCGAGCCAGTCCTGCCACATCGAGTCGAGCAGCTCGAGCAGTACCGCCTCGCGGGACTCGAAGTAACGGAGCACGTTCGACTTCGCCAGGCCGACGCGCCGGCTGAGCTCGTTGAGGCTGACCTGCGCCACCGGCATTTCGTCAAGCATCGCGGCCGCGGCGTCGAGGATCGCCCGCCGGCGTGCCTCGCGCTGCTCCTCGCTGCGCGCGCGCTGGAACGTCGTCATGCTCCTACATTACAGACCGGCGGTCCCTTGTGTACAGACCGCCGGTCTGCTAGCTTGAAGACGATAACAGACCGACGGTCTGTCAGAGCAGGAGGAGGCACTATGTACTCGGTCCCCGATCAGACAGGGAAGCTCATCGTCGTCACCGGCGCCAACAGCGGCACGGGCCAGGAGGCCACCCGGCGCCTCGCCGCGGCCGGAGCACACGTCGTCATGGCGGTTCGCACGATCGCCAAGGGCGAGCAGGCCCGGGCCGAGATCCTGGCGCAACACCCCGGTACCCAGCTCGAGATCCGCCGCGTCGATCTGGCCGACCTGGCGTCCGTCAGGGAGTTCGCCGACGGCATCACCGCCGACGGCACGCCCATCGACATGCTGATCAACAATGCCGGCGTGATGGCCCCGCCAACCCGCATTACGACAGCCGATGGCTTCGAGCTGCAGTTCGGCAGCAATTTCCTCGGACCGTTCGCGCTGACCCTCCGGCTCCTGCCGCTGGCCCTGGCCGCTCCGTCGCCACGGGTCGTCACGATGAGCAGCGGCACGGCGAGCTATGGCCGGATCCGCTTCGATGACCTGCAATGGGAGCGCCGCTACAGCCCCAGCTTCTCCTACGCCCAGTCAAAACTCGCTGACCTGATGCTAACCCAGCACCTCGCCCTCATCGCCGCCCAGCGCGGCTGGAACCTGATGAGCACCGCCGCGCACCCCGGGTTCACCCGCACCAACCTGCAGACGGCGGGTGCGAGCCTCGGGCGCGACAAGCCGAAGCGCACCGTGTTCAACAGCCTCAACATCCTGCCCTCGCAAGAAGTCGAGCCAGGCACCGAGCCGCTGCTGTACGCCGCGACCAGCCCCGCCGCCGTCAACGGCGGCTACTACGGCCCGAACGGGCGTTTCGGACTGGTCGGCCCCACGACCACCGTCCGCCCACCCCGCAGGGCCCGCGACGCCGCCACCGCCGCCCGGCTCTGGACCGAGGCCGAGCGCCTCACCGGCGTCACCCTGCAGGCCACGATCGCCCGACCGTAAACCGTCGTAAACGACTAGCGATCTGTTCCAAGGGGGCCAGTGGCTGGCACAGAGCCGAACTCGGCCCGAGTCGGCCAGGTCGGCCGGCGTGAGGGACGGAGTCCGCGCTCACCGGATCGCCGTGCTCGGGCTTGCGGCAACCAGGGCGTCGCCGAGCGGGGTGCGGCGATACAGGACCGAGCGCCCGGACCGGGCCTTGGTGAGCAGCCCGGCGTTGTGCAGGATCGTGAGATGGTCGCCGACCGCGCCAGTGGCGAGTCCGAGGCTGCGGGCCAGCTGGGTGGTGCTGGCTGGCTGGTCCAGCGCGGCGAGCAAGCCAGCGCGGGTCCGGCCGACCAGATCGCCGAGCGCGCCTGGGGTAGCCGTGGCCGGCGTTTCCCACAGCGCGGCGATCCCCCGCGCTGGGTAGATCAGCGTCGCTGGCCAGGGCTGGTCGATATGCGCGGCCACCTGCGGCCACAAGAACACCGAGGGCACCAGCAGCAGCCCCTGGCCGCCGAGGGGAACGGTCCGGTTTTCGGCTGAACGCAGAATCTCTATGGCCCCATCGCGCCAGCGGACCCGGGGGTGCAGCCCGTCTAGCGCCGCGACCCAGCCGGACCTGCTCAGCTGCCCGGCCCGGTGCACGACATCGCGTTCACAGAGGGCACGCAGCTGCAGCCAGTCGGCAGCGGCCAGCTCATGCCAGGCGGCCTCCAGGGCGCGGGCGGTCCGCTCCACGACATCGTCGCTGCGCAGGACGGCCAGGACCCGTTCGTCGCGGGCGGGCCGCAGGTTCAGGCACCGGGTGATCTCGCGCCGCGCGTCCGCCAGCGCCGTCGCGCGGACCATAGCCAGGTCGTCCTCGATGCTCTGGGCCAGGCTGCGCGGCGGCGGCGCGGCGAAGCCGGGCCCCCGCGTGCGGCTGTGCAGCGCGAGCACGACATCGAGGTCGGTCGTGGCGCGGAGCCTGCGGAAGACGGGCGTCAGCCGGGCGGACCAGGCGGCGGGCAGCCGGTATGGCGACAGGCCGGAGAGCTTGCGGAGCAGATTGTCCAGCTCGAACAGGGGCGAGATGGCAAACCGGCTCCGCAGCAGATCATCCGCGCCCACCTCAAACCGCAGCACGTTCCTAACGTTACGTTCAGAAACGAAACAATGGCTCCCGCGGTGACTGGTCCGAAGGCTGGCTGCATGACCACCACCGCTCCGCCCGCCCGGCGGGTGACCTACCAGGAGGTGCTCGCCGAGCCGCGATTCCGGCTGCTGTTCCTCACGCGGTCACTGGCCATCGGCGCGGACACGCTGCGCACCGTGGCGCTGTCCATGCTGATCTTCGCGGTTACCGGCTCCCCGCTGCTCGCCGCCGTGACCTACGGCGCCGCCTTCCTGCCGCAGGCGATCGGGGGAACGCTGCTCGGTGCCCTCGCCGACCGCGTGCGGCCCCGCCCGCTCATCACCGCCGGCTACGGCCTGGAAGCCGCCACCGCAGCGGTATTGGCCCTGGCCGGCTTGCCGGTCGGGGCCAGCCTGGCCCTGGTCGCCGCCATCGCCACCCTGACACCGGTCTTCGGCGGCGCATCCAGCCGGCTGATTGCCGAAACCCTTGGCGGTGACGCGTACGTACTGGGGCGCTCACTGGCCAACATCGCCGCCTCCGCCTCGCAGATCCTCGGCCTCGCCGCAGGCGGCGCCACCGTCGCGGCCCTCGGCGCCCAGCACGCCATGCTCGTAACCGCCGCATGCCACCTGGGAGCCGCAGCGGCGATCCGGGTATGGCTGCCCGACCTGCCCGCGACCGCAAGGCCCGCTGGCCAGCCGCCAGTATCCACGCTGCGGCGGAGCTGGACGGTGAACAGGCAGCTCATCACCGACCCAGCCGTGCGGATTCTGCTGCTGGCAACATGGCTGCCACCGGCCTTCATCACCGGCGCCGAAAGCCTGATTGTCCCCTACGCGGCCCAGCACGGTTTCCCAGCCGGCTCACCAGGCCTGATACTCGCCTGCGCCCCCGCCGGGATGATCGCGGGAGACTTCGCCGCCGGCCGGCTCCTGCGACCAGCCACCCGCGAGCGGCTCACCATCCCCCTCATCATGGTGGCCGGGCTCCCGCTGCTCGCCTTCGCCGCCGGACCCCCGCTTCCGGTCGCCGCCGGTCTTCTGGCCGCTACCGGCATCGGCCCCGCCTACATCCTCGGGATCCAGCGCCGCTTCCTGGACGCGGTACCCCCCATGGTCCTCGGCCAGGCATTCGGGCTGCTGTCGACCGGCCTCATGACCTTCCAGGGCGCCGGACCCGCCGTCTTCGGGGCCATCACACAAATCACCTCGGCCGGGCGGGCAATGGCCCTCGCCGGGTTCGCCATCATCGTGACGGCGCTCAGCCTGCTCCCTGCGCTGCGCAAAGGACGGCGGACGGCCCGAACAGACGGCGCCGGGTCGGGTGGCCGAGTCGAGTGTTGACATAGCTTCTGGTCACCTTGGTGTCGCCGAGCCGCCATGCGGTGCCGGTTGTGGCGTTGATGATTGCCGCTCAAAATGAGCTTCATGCTGACACGCCGGACTTTTCTTCAGCTCATGGGCGCTTCCACCGGTTTGGCGATCACCGGCTCGGAGTTCCTGTCCCAGGCAGCGGCCAGCGCCGCTCCGGCGCTCTCCCCGCACGGCTCGGAGGGCGTCGAGCACGTGGTGGTGCTCATGATGGAGAACCGGTCGTTCGACCACTTCCTCAGCTGGCTGCCGGGAGCCGACGGCCGCCACGACATGACCTACCTGTCGGCGGACGGCAACGTCTATCCCAACTATCCGCTGGCCCCTGACTTCCAGGGCTGCGGGTATAGCGACCCCGACCACAGCTGGGAAGGCTTCCTGGTCCAGGACAACTTCGGCAAGATGGACGGGTTCCTGCAGCGGCCCACCGCCCCAGCCGCCAACCCCGGGGTGACGCTGGCCGCCGCCAACACCTTCCCGGTCGGTTACTACACCAACCACGACCACGATCGCAGGCGCAAGGCTGTCCCCGACCTCCCGGTCATCGGGGCCCTGGCTGAGCATTACACCGTCCTGGACCGCTACTTCTGCTCGTTTGCCGGTGAGACCTTCCCGAACCGTTTCTACCAGCACGCAGCCCGAACCGACCGGGACCACAACACGACCGCCATCTCGAAGCTGCCGGCCATCTGGGACATGCTGTCGCCCATCCCCAACAACCAGGGAATCCCGACCGGCGGATACTTCTTCCGGGACCTACCCTTCCTGGCCCTGTGGGGCCTGAAGTACTTCCCGTTCTGGCATCCCTTCGCCGCCGGCGACACCGACGCCCTGGGGATCCCGGTCAACACCCTGCCGTTCCTCGACACGGTGGCCCAGGGGCTGCTGCCCAACGTCAGCTTCGTCGACCCGGCCTTCGACACCGAGGGCAACGGGACCTCAGCCGATGACCATCCCCTGGGCGACATCCGGCTCGGGGAACGGTTCATCGCCGACACGTACCACGCCCTGGCCAGCGCGGGGTACCTGGACAACACGGTGCTCGTCGTCACCTTCGACGAGTGGGGCGGGTTCTTCGACCATGTGCCGCCGCCGCAGGTCATCGACGACACCAACCCGGCCGACGTCGACCACACCGGGGACGGCACAACGCCCACCGACGGCCAGTTGGTGCCCGACTACAAGCAACTCGGGTTCCGGGTGCCGGCCATCGTGGTGTCCAACCTGGCCCCCGCCCGGGTCGTCCATCACGGTCCGTTCGAGCACACCTCCACGCTGAAGCTGATCGCGTCCACCTTCGGACTGCCATCGCTCACCGCCCGGGAAGCTCATGCCCAGAACCTGGGCCAAGTCCTCCGGCGCTCACCGCGGCATCCTGTCCAGGCCGGCGCCATCCCGACCAGCAGTCAGGTGCTCGGGCCGGTCAGCGACGCTGCGGCGGTCTGCAGCGCCGACAGCGTCCAATCGGTCTCCCCGGCCCCGAAGCACGTTGGCGAACGCCCGGCCGAGGCTCCCGCGCTTTCACGGCCCGGGGTGCCGACCGGCGCCGGAATGGTCGGATTCGGCCGCCAGTACCGAAAGGGCCAGGCCGGGTAGGCAAAGACCGCAGAGCCGGGAGGCAGAGCCGGAGAGGCAAGGACCGCAGAGCAGACCGCGACCGGAACTGACGTCTGGACCTTCACTTGCGTCGGGTCCTATGGGACACTTCCGCGTGCCTGCACTTCGGCGGCGCACGGTCTTCCCGGTCAGCCGTTCCTCTTGCGGGCGGCTGGAGTCGCGCCCTCCAGCCCTGGGACATTCGCGCCGGTAACGAGGGGGAGGTCGACAGATGCCCGGTCCGTTGCAGGTGATCGCCGTGAGCTTGGGCAGCGGTGCCGACTTCCAGGGTCGGGTCCTGGCCGAGATCGATCGACTACAGGGCCGAGGGGTGTTGCGCCTGCTCGACATGCTCTTGGTGGCGAAGGACGAGGACGGCACGATCCAGCGCGTGGTCGTTGGCGACGATGACGACTTTGGCGCACTCCTGTCGAAAGTCGTCCCTTTTGGAGGCGCTGGTCTCGTGGAGCCGACGGCGGGCGACGGCTCGCCGGGCTTCGATCTGGCTGATGCACGGGCGCTGGCGGAGTCCTTGCTGCCCGGGACGGCGCTCGCATTCCTGCTCATCGAGCACGGCTGGGCGCAGCCGCTCTTCGACGCGATCGCCGAGACCGGTGGGGCGCTGCTGGGCGAGGGTTTCCTCACCGCCGAGGCCGGGCTGCTCGTCGGGGCCGAGGTCGCGGCGATGGAGGAGGCGGCTCAGGTGATTGTGGCGGCGCAGGCCGCCGAGGCCCAGGCAACGCTCCGTGCCATGGCGGCAGAAACCCAGGCCGCCGAGGCGATCGCGGCCTCGGATGCGATCCGCGCCGCTGCCGCTGCCGACGCCATCCGAGCGCTGATTACCGCGGGCATCGTGGAGGAAGAAGCTACCCACGAGGCCGTTGAGGCCTTGAGCGCCGCCGGTCTCATTGTCGCCGCGGCCGACGAAGTGGCGGCAGAGGCTGTCGCGGAGGACGCGGCAGCAGTGATCGCGGCCGACGAAGTGGCGGCAGAGGCGGACGCGGAGGACGCGGCAGCAGTGATCGCGGCCGACGAAGTGGCGGCGGAGGCTGTCGCGAAGGACGGGGCAGCAGTGATCGCGGCCGACGAAGTGGCGGCGGAGGCGGACGCGAAAGCCGCCGCCCGCGTCCGAGCAGCGTCGATCACCGTGCCTGAGGAGCGGGTGCTCCGCTACTTGCCCACGCGGTTGACCTTCGCGCTCATCGCGGACAAGCTCGGGATCTCCAGGTCGGCGGCGAAGGAACGGGCCGAGCGCGCCTATAAGAAACTCGGGGTTCACAGCCGCGCCGAGGCGGTCAGCCGGGCTCGTGAGCTCGGGCTCATCCGCTGAGCCTCGGTCCCTTTCCCTCACTCGGCTGGGCCCTCGGTCCCTTCCCTCATTCGGCCGCGCCCACGACAGCCCTCCGAGATCGGCAGCCCTCTGCGATCGGCCGGAAGATCATTTACTGTTGTGGTGCTCCAGTACCCGGGTGAGCATGCCGATCAACAGCTGGCGCTCGGCTAGCGACAGCGGTGCGAGCAGATCGTCTTGAACAACAGCCAGTATCCCGTCGAGCCGCTGAAAGTGTGCGGTCCCGGCTGGGGTGATGGTGATGATGTTGCGGCGGCGGTCGGCCGGGTCGTGGGCTCGCTCGACCATGCCGCGGCTGGCGA
>WNFH01003631.1_pt1 | contig 11005 bp, 10 predicted proteins | sample 5400411 | NCBI WGS metagenome assembly WNFH01 (sample SAMN13153347, study PRJNA577476) | soil metagenome | isolation source: 200 cm saprolite under Douglas fir tree site 2 hole 3 | place: USA:California | collected 2015-04-18
TCACGTAGGTCAGCTCGGGGCTCGACGCGCCGACGCCTTCGACCGTGCTGTCGCCGAGGGCGACGTACGTCACGGCGGCGCTCCGGTCGGCGGGCAGGAGCCGCGCCTCGTCCTGGCCGCCCCACGCGCACCCGGCAGACAGCGCGACGAACGCCAAGCGTTTCAGGTCCACAGGCTCGCCTCGGCCTGTGGGGCCCCAGCCCCACGACGGCCTGCGGCTCGCACTACCACGCTGCGGCTTCCTCCAGGGTTCGACGGTACCAGGGCGCGTCGGGGAAGGCGATCGGGCGGATCGCCGGGAGTGTGACTCCGGCATCGCGGTAAGCGTCGACATACGCGCGCGCGGCGGCGGCGTCACCGACGGTGCCGAGTGCGTCGGCAAGCGTCTCCGGCACCTCGCCGTCGCGGTCGAAGGCGCGCACGTCCTGGCCGAGACCGCTCGCCTCGAGCATCGCGCGGTAGAAGGGCAGCGCCAGGTAGCGCGCGAGCTCGACGCGAAGCGCCGCGCGAGCGCCCGCCACATCGCCGGTGACCGCGAGCGGCACCGCGGCGACGACCTCGAAGCCCGAGAGCGTCTTGCCCGCACGCTTTCGCCCGCGCTCGAGCGCCGGCAGCGCGACGTCGCGCACGTAGGCGGGCGGGCAGAGCCAGAGGATCGCGCCGTCGGCGATCTCGCCCGCCAGCTCGAGCATCTTGCGGGTGAGCGCGGCGAGTTGGATGCGCGGCGGCGCCGGGCGCTCGGGCAGCGCGAGGCTCCACCGGACGCGGAAGTGCCGGCCCTCGAAGTCGGCGCCGGCCCCCAGCGCTCCCCGGAGGACCGCAACATACTCGCGCATCACCGCGAGCGGCGCGTCGAGGGCGAGTCCGAGCATCCCCTCTATCATGGCGCGGTGACTCACGCCGATGCCGAGCGTGAAGCGCCCGCCCGTCGCCTCGGCGAGCGTGAGCGCGGCCTGGGCCATCGCGACCGGATGGCGCGGATAGATCGGGACGACGCCCACGCCGAGGCCGAGGCGCGTGGTGGCCGCCCCGTACGCCGCGAGGACGAGGAACGAGTCACGACCGAGACCGTGGGTGACCCAGACGCTCTCGTAGCCGAGCGCCTCGACATGACGGGCGAGCTCCACGGCGGTGGCGAGGTCGCGCCCGGGTGTCAGGTAGGCGGCGCGCCTCATCCGCTGACGCCGAGCAGTCGCGCGGCCTCCTTCACCGTCGGGTACTCCTCGCCCTCGAGGGTGACCATGGTCCCGGGCTCGCGCGCTAGCCGCGGAGGATCGACACCTCCATCGCGTCGTCGCCGAAGTCGTACTCGCGCGACTGCCAGCGGCCACGCGCGTCGCGCACGTGCTCGATGTACGCCGTCACGTCGCGGCGGAAGATCCCGGTGTTGTCGGCGACGACGACGGCGCCGGGCACGAGCTTCGGCTCGAGCTGGCGGAGGTAGTCGAGATAGTCTTCCTTGGCGGCGTCGATGAGGACGAAGTCGAAGCGTCCGGACAGGAGCGGGAGGACCCGCAGCGCGTCGCCCACGACGACCTTGACGCGCCGGCCGAGGCCGGCGACCTCGGCGTTGCTCTTGACGAACTTCGCGAGGTAGGGGTTCGACTCCACGCACGTGAGCCGGCCCCGCGGCGGCAGCGCGCCGGCGATCAGGATCGCCGAATAGCCGAGGAGCGAGCCGATCTCGATCGCGCGCGTGGGCCGGTTGCGCTCGATGAGCCGCCGGATGACGCGGCCCTTGGCCCGCCCGACGACGGGGATGCGCCAGAGCGTCGTCGCGCGGTCCATCAGCGCGAGCATGCGACGGGCCCGCTTGGTCACGGCCTACGGGCGGGCGGGGAGGCGCGCGGCGATGCCATCGGGCAGCGGGTAACGACGCGTGGCCTTGCCCGCCTTGATGATCTGACCGGGCAGCGGCCGCCCCACGATCTCCTGAACGCGCTTGGATACCGCGATGAGCTTGTCGAGATCGATCCCGGTCTCGACGCCCATCGCGCCGAGGCAGTGGACGAGGTCCTCGCTGCAGACGTTCCCCGAGGCGCCCGGCGCGAAGGGGCACCCGCCCAGGCCGCCGATGGAGGAGTCGAAGTGCGTCACGCCGCACGCCATCGCGGCGAGGATGTTCGGGATGGCCATCGCCCGCGTGTCGTGCGTGTGAAGCGTCCACTCGATGCCCGGGAAGCGCGCCATCAGGTGCTCGACGACCCTGCCGACCTGACGCGGGTTGGCCATGCCCGTCGTATCGGCGAGGCCGACCGCGCGTGCGCCGATGTCCACGAGGCGGCGGACAACGCTCTCGAGTCGTGACAATGGGACGTCGCCCTCGAACGGGCAGCCGAACGAGGTCGAGATGCCGCAGCTCACGGGAATCCTGGCCTGCTCGGCCACGCGCATGACCGCGGCGAGCTTCTGGATCGACTCGGCGATCGTCATGTTCACGTTGGCGAGATTGTGGCTCTCGCTCGCCGAGACGACCGTGTGGATCGTGTCCACGCCCGCGTCCACCGCACGCAGCGCACCCTTGTCGTTTGGCACCAGCGCCGCGTAGCGCGTGCCCGGACGGCGGCGGATCTTCGCAATGACCTCCTCGGCGTCGCGCATCTGGGGGACCACCTTGGGGTGGACGAACGAGGTGACCTCGATCCTGGGCACGCCCGCATCGGAGAGGAGGTTCACGACTTCGATCTTCGCCTCGGTCGACACGAAATCGGGCTCGATCTGGAACCCGTCTCGAGTGCCCACCTCGCAGATCGTCACGCGCTCCGGAAGCTCCAAGGTCTTCTCCATCGTCCGCCGCCGGCCGCTAGACAATCGGAGCGGGCCTCGACGGCCCCCGCCGAGGTACTAGTAGGAGCGCGGCATCCCCAGGACGTGCTCGCCGACGTAGGTGAGCACGAGGTTGTTGTTGACCGGCGCGGTCTTGTAGAGGCGGCACTCGCGGAACTTGCGCTCGACGTCGTACTCCTCGGCGAACCCGTACCCGCCGTGGCAGTCGATGCACGCGTTGGCCGCCTCCCACGCCGCCTCCGCCGCGAGGTACTTGGCCATGTTGGCCTCGGGCCCGCACGGCTGGCCTGCGTCGAACAGCGCTGCGGCCTTGTCGCGCATGAGCGCCGCGGCTTCGACGGCCGTGTGGGCCTTGGCGATCGGGAACTGCACGCCCTGGTTGGCGCCAATGGGCCTGCCGAAGATCACGCGCTGGCTCGAGTAGGCCACGGCCTTCTCGACGAACCAGCGGCCGTCACCGATCGACTCTGACCCGACCAGGATGCGCTCGGCGTTCATGCCGTCGAGGATGTAGGCGAACCCCTTGCCCTCCTCGCCGATCAAGCTGTCGGCCGGGATCTCGACGTCGTCGAAGAAGAGCGCGTTCGTCGAGTGGTTCATCATCATCCGGAGCGGGCGAACCTCGAAGCCTTTGAGGTGGCGGATGTCGGCGAGGAAGACCGAGAGGCCGTCCGTCCGCCGCTCGACCTGATCGGCAGGCGTCGTCCGCGCCAGGAGCAGCATGAGGTCCGACTGGAGCACGCGTGAGATGAACATCTTGCGTCCATTGACGAGGTACCTGTCGCCCCGACGCACCGCAGTCGTTTGCAGCTTCGTCGTATCCGAGCCCGAGTTCGGCTCGGTCACGCCGAAGGCCTGCAGCCGGAGCTCGCCGGTCGCGATCTTCGGCAGGTGCTTCCGCTTCTGCTCCTCCGAGCCGTGACGGAGGAGCGTGCCCATGATGTACATCTGCGCGTGGCACGCGGCGGCGTTGCCACCCGCAGCGTGGATCGTCTCGAGGATCAGGGCTCCCTCCGCGATCCCGAGCCCGGCGCCGCCGTACTCCTGCGGAATCAGCGCGGCCAGGTAGCCGGCCTGCGTCAGCTCGTTGACGAACTTCTCGGGGTACTCGCGCCGCGCGTCGAGCTCGCGCCAGTACTCGCCGGGATAGCGCCTGCAGATCTCGAGGACGCCCGCCCTGAGGGCGCGCTGCTCGTCCGTCAGCGAGAGGTTGATCGCGGGCATCGTCGTGATCCCTACCTGCCCTTGAACTGCGGCTTGCGCTTCTCGTTGAAGGCGCGGACGCCCTCGAGCCGGTCCTCGGTCACCACGGTGGCATTGTACGCCTCAAGCGCCAGGACCATTGCCGTGTCGAGGTCCGTCTCCAGACCGTAGGCGATCGCCTTCTTGGCCTGCCGGACGGCGATCGGGCCGTTCCGCGCGATCGTCTCGGCGATCTCGAGCGCCTTCGCGCGCGCGTGGCCCGGGGGGACGAGGTGATTGACGAGCCCGGCGGTCTTCGCCTCGTCGGCCTTCATGCGTCGCCCCGTGAAGATCAGCTCCTTGGCGAGCGGCGCGCCGAGCACCCGCGGCAGGAGCTGCGTGCCCCCGATCCCCGGGAAGATCCCGAGCGTCGTCTCGGGCACGCCGAACACCGCCGTCTCGCTCGCGACGATGAAGTCCGAGAGGACCGCGAGCTCGCAGCCCCCCGCGAGGGCGAAGCCTTCGACGGCGGCGATCACGGGCACCGGACAGCGCAGCACCCGGAACGCCGCCTGCTCAAAGATCACGTGCTGGGCGCGCCACGCCTCGTCCGTCATCTCGTTGCGTTCCTTGAGATCGCCGCCGGCGCAGAACGCGCGGTCGCCCGCGCCCGTGAAGACGACCGCGCGGACGAGGGAATCGCGGAGGAGCCCGTCGAAGCAGGCGAGGAGGTCCTCGCCCATCGCGGTGTTCATCGCATTCATCGCATCGGGGCGGTTCAGCGTGACGGTCACCACGAAGCCGTCGGCCGAGCGCTCGACGAGGAGGTGCCGGTACTGCGCGGTCAGCGGGAGAGCCACGGCGAGGAGTCTAGCAGAAAAGAAACTGGCCACCCTGCAACGAAACTGGCCGCTCGGGCCGCCGGTGGCGCGACGGCGCCACTGGCTAAATTCTTGTTTTCCCTCGACCCGCCCCGAGCCACGGGGCTGGCATCGGGTTTGCGGGTTGAGCCACGACGCGATGAGAACCGAACGACGGCAGGAGCACCCGCGGCCGCCGGAAACCGGGCCCGAGGACAGCCGGGAGGCCAAGGTCGGCGCCACGACCGTGGCACCCCGTGGCCCGAATCAGGCGCCGGTCGGCAGGCGCTTCGGCGACCTGCTCGTCTCCGACCGCCTGGTCACGCAGGAGCAGCTCGACCTGGCGCTCGCCGACCAGAAGAGAACGGGCGAAAAGCTCGGCGAGATCCTGGTCCGTCTCAGGCTGCTCACCGAGGATCGGCTCGTCCACTTCCTCTCGCGCCAGTACGGCATCCCCGAGGTCACGTTCCCCGAGAAGATCGCTCCCGAGATCATCAAGCTGATCCCGAACCGGATCGCGCGCAAGTACGGCGTCGTGCCGATCGGCCGGACGATCGGCTCGGTGACGCTGGCCCTCGCGGACCCGACCAACCTGTCGGCGCTCGACGACGTCGCCTTCATGACGGGCCTCAAGGTCGTGCCGACGATCGCGTCGCCGTCGGTCATCCGTCGGGCGATCGAGCGCTACTACGAGACCGCGCCGCCGGCGATCGCGGACGTGCTCTCGGAGGTCGAGGCGGAGTCCGCCGAGCTCGAAATCATCAAGGCGCAAGAGGCCGGCCAGGTCAACCTCAGCGACTTGCGGACGGCGGCGGACGACGTGCCCATCATCCGACTGGTGAACTCGATGCTCATCGATGCGATGAGGCGGGGCGCCTCCGACATCCACATCGACCCGGGCGACGGGACCCTGGCGATCAGGTACCGGATCGACGGCATCCTGCACGAGGTGATGGCGCCGCCCAAGCGGGTGGAGCCCGCGCTCGTGTCGCGGATCAAGATCATGGCGAGCCTCGACATCGCCGAGCGGCGGCTCCCGCAGGACGGGCGCATCAAGCTCCGCCAGCAGTCGCGCGAGATCGACTTCCGCGTCTCGGTCCTGCCGTCGATCTTCGGCGAGAGCGTCGTGCTCCGGCTCCTCGACAAGCGAGCGCTGGCGACCGACCTGAGCCAGCTCGGGTTCGAGACTGACGCGCTCGGCGAGTTCCAGAAGGCGATGCAGTGCCCGCACGGCCTGGTCGTCATCACCGGGCCGACCGGTTCGGGCAAAACCACCACGCTCTACTCGGCGCTCCACACGGTCAACTCGAAGGACCGGAACATCGTGACCGTCGAGGACCCCGTGGAGTACGAGCTGGTGGGCGCGACGCAGGTCCAGGTCAGCGACGAGATCGGCCGCACCTTCGCGGCGGCACTCCGCTCGTTCCTCCGTCACGACCCCGACGTCATCCTCGTCGGCGAGATGCGCGACCAGGAGACGGCCCAGATCGCCGTGCGGGCGGCGCTGACCGGGCACCTGGTGCTGACCACGCTCCACACGAACAGCGCCGGCGAGACCATCTCGCGGCTGATGGACATGGGCGTCCCGTCCTTCCTCCTGTCTTCGGCGCTCCGCCTCGTCGTGGCGCAGCGGCTCGCGCGCAAGGTTTGCCAGGAGTGCCGCGAGCCCTACGCGGGCGACGAAGAGATGCTGATCCAGTACGGCCACACGCCGCTGGGAGGCAAGCCGTGCACGCTCTACAAGGGCCGCGGCTGCCACGCGTGCCACAACACCGGGATGAAGGGGCGGATCGCTCTCTACGAGGTCCTGCCGGTGACGCCCGAAATCCGCGGTCTCATCCTCGGCCGACCCCTTGCCGGCGAGATCCAGGAAGTCGCCGCGAAGCAGGGCATGAAGACGCTGAGGGAGGCCGGCCTGCGGAAGGTGCTCGAGGGCGTGACCACTGTCGAGGAAGTGCTTCGCGTCACGACGGAGTAGCGTCGCTACTCGAGGGGGGCGCTCGCGCGCGAGTTTGACACGTCCTCGGCGCTGCGCCTAGACTAGAACCGGCTGCACTTCATGACGCCCAACGCGGACGACCTCGCCAAGAATCTCGCCGCGCTGACCGAACGGTTCGCAGGACTGGCGGCGAAGCTTATCCAGGCGGCGCAGGAGCTCCAGACGTCGGGCACGCTGCCCGCCGAGTCGCTCCTCGAGGAGCTCGCCGCCGCGCGCGGCGCGTTCATCGACCTCCGCTCGAGCGTCCTCGACGCGGCGCGCACCCGCGCGCTCACGGCGCCGCCCCAAGCCGAGGTCGGGAGCCTCAAGGCGCTCGAGCCCGTGCTTCGCGCGGTGGCGGCGGCGGGCGCGACCCAGGTCCAGGTCCAGCGCACGACACTCGTCGAGGCGCGGCGGCGCGTCCTCGCGGTCCTGGACCGGGTCATGACCATCAACCACGTGGACGACCCGAACTTCGCCGCGTTGCTGGAGTGCCAGGCAAAGGCGCGGGAGATCCGCGCCGCGGTGCTCGACCCGAAGGGGCCCACGGCGGAGAGCGCGGCGGCAATCATGCAGAGCACGCCCGTCTTCTCCGCACTGCTCACGCTGATCGAAGGCCGCGACAGGCTCGACGACGAGAAGTGTGCCGTGCTCGAGGATAGCGTGACGCGATTGTTCGGTCGGGCGCTCACGCTGGCGGTCACACGCGGCAAGCTCGTGGCCGGCGGCGCCGGCGGTCCCGCGCCACCGCGGGCGCGACCGGCCCCGCCACCGAAGGGGTTCGAAGGCGCGGTGCAGCCCGCGGCCACGCCGCCGCCAGCGCCCGCCCCAGCGATGCAGGAGGTCGCGGCCGCGCCACCGGCGCCGCAGGACGCGGGCGCGGCAGAGACGGTCGACACGGCCGCGCTCGACGACGGCGCCCAGTGGTGGGTCTCGGCGTGGGCCCGGTGGACGAGCGCGAAGGGCACCATCGACTTCAACGTCGCCGTCAAGCAGGAGCTGTCGAAGTACGCCTATCTCCTCAGCGTCCCGATCCAGCAGGCCGCCGACTACGAAGAGGGGCTGCTCGCCTATGGCTACTCGATCCTGCTCGATTTCCTCGAGCGGAAGAGCCCAGGGATCGTGACGAGGGCGCTCAACAGCCTGAAGACGTTCGTGCCGGGCAAGGCCGGTCACGCGCAGTCGGCCGGCGCGCACCTCTACAACTTCCTGCTCGGCGAGGCACGCCTGGTCGAGCAGTACCCCGAGTTCGTCAGGAGTGTCCTGGTCGCCGCGGTGCCGGAGCCGGGGCTCTGGACCCAGGCGAGCATCCTGGAGTCGACGACGGAGACGCGCGTGTTCACCCACCCGAGCGCGCGGGTCGGCGATCCGGACCACAACTCGCAGCGGCTCACGCAGGACCGGCAGCGGTTCGCCGATCACCGGTTCGCCGTGACGCTGCCGTCGCTGACCGCGCGGTTCTTCGCGGTGGCCGCGGACCTCAGCGAACCGCGCGGGATCGACGTGAAGCTGATGGAGGGCCGCGCCGATTCCGAAGATGCGTGGCTCCTGACGATACCGCCCGTGGACCGCGTGGACCTCAAGTCGGAGCCGATTCGCCTCGCGCTCGAGGGAACCTCGGTGCCCGGGCTCGGGAAGGACTACGCCGCGCTGTGGGTCGGGGTGTTCAATGCGCAGCCGGAGGCGGCGAAGAACTACGAGCTGACCCTGACCTTGAGGAAGGACGCGTCGCGCTCCAGCGCGCGCCGGTCGGCGAAGGCGTAGCGCTCAGACCTTCGGGCGGTCGGTCACCTTGGACGGCTCGGTCGCCTTGGGCGGCTCGACCACCTTCGGCGGCTCGGGCGGTTTCGGGTGGTCTCCCCCGGGAGTGCGTTCGAAAGGGCTCTTCCGCGGTGCCAAGCCGAACTTCTGGATGACCAAACTCACGGCGTGGCCGATCTCGTCCCGCTCGCCGCGGAGCTGGAGGGCCTCCTTCTTCAGGTCGTCGATCTCTTTGCGAAGCCGCTCGACTTCCTTCTCGGCCGCGCTCGCCCGCTCGTTGACCTGGGCGTCGGGCACGAGCAGCCCCGGCAGCAGGGCGAACAGCTGCCGGGTCTCCTCGATCCACTTCGTGATTCGCTCACGCGCTTCGGCGGCCGCTGCGGCGTCCATATGAGCCCTCGTTTGTCCCGGAGGCGCCCGTCTTCACAACGTCGCGCCGGGGAGGTTGACGGTCACCTGCCGGCCCGCCACTCGTGCTGGACATTAGCATCGAGATTCGGCTCTTGGCAAATCGCGGTGGTACCGGCCCTCGAGGAGCAGCGCGCCCCGCGGCGAGCGCCCCACGTCAGCGCCGGCCCTGGAGCTCGCCGCGCACGAGCGCCGCGCCGGCGGCGAGCGCGGTGAGCTTCTGGTTGCACATGTACCGCGGCGACCAGCCGAAGCCGCAGTCGGGGTTGAGCGTGAGCTTCTCCGCCGGGCAGACCTTGAGGACCTTGCGAATGCGCTTCGCGACGTCCTCCGCCGTATCCTGGGCGAAGCCCTTCACATCCGCCACGCCCGCGCCGAGCTCGCGCCCCGCGCCGTACGTCTTCCAGAGGTCGAGCTCGGCCATCTCGCGGCTGCAGAACTCCAGCACGAACTGGTGGGCGCGCGACTTCAAGACTCCGGGGAAGTACGGCTCGTACGTCCGCTGGAAGCGCGCGCGCCCGAACCGGTTACCGAAGCAGATGTGGAAGCCGAGCTTGACGCTGATGCCATCCGTGGCCAGGTTGAACAGGCGCGACATCTCCTCGCCGGAGACGTTGCCGCGCGCGGGCTCGTCGATCTGGATGAACTCGGCGCCCGCCGACACGAGACTGCGCAGCTCCTGGTTGATGACCTCGGCGAAGCGCTCGGCGACGTCCACGACGCTCCTGTACACCTTGCCGGGGTGGATCCGCGAGCCGAAGGTGAGCGGCCCGGCGCAGGTCGCCTTGGTATGCCGGGTCGTGTGCGCCTTGAGGTACTCGAACTCCCTGGCGATGCCGAGCCCGCCCGGCGGCGTCTCGATCCGGCCGACCGCCTCGTAGCGGGTCTGCTGGTCGTAGCCCCACGGGCCCGCTTTGCGGCGGACCGGGATTGGCTCGATACCCTTGATGATCGCGTAGTACGAATCCACGTAGCCGTCGAGGCGTCGGACCTCGCCGTCGGTGATGATGTCGATCCCCGCACGCTCCATGTCGCGGATCGCGGTGTCGGCGGCGTCGTCGAACATCTCCTCGAGGTCGGCCGGGCCGAGCTCGCCGCGCTCGTGCGTCGTGACTCCGGCGAACCACCAGCCGGGTTTTCCGTGGGAGCCGACGACGGCGGTCGGGACGAGGGGCAGCGTCATGGTGTCTGGCCTCCAGCACGCGTGGTCACGCAGCGCTCCCGATGATACGTGTGAGGCTCGGATCGCGCCAGGCGTCCTGTGCGGCGCCCGCGAACACGATCGTGCCGCGCTCGATGACGTAGAGGCGGCGCGTGTACTCGGGCACGTGGTGGATGTTGGACTCGGCGATCAGGATCGAATGGCCGAGCTCAGTGATCGCCGCGATGCCCGCGCTCACCGCCGGGATGATCGCCGGCGAGAGCCCCTCGAAGGGCTCGTCGAGCAGAAGCATCTCGGGATCGAGCGCCAGCGCCCGCGCGATCGAGAGCATCTTCCGCTCGCCGCCGCTCAGCTCCGGGCCTTTGCGCGCGGCATACCGCCTGAGCATCGGGAAGACGCGGTAGGCGAGCGCGATGCGCTCCGCGGCGGGGCGCCCGCCCGAGCGCGTCCAGGTGGCGATCTCGATGTTCTCGGCCACGGTGAGGCCGGCGAAGATCCCGCTGTCCTCCGGCGCCCAGCCGACGCCGAGCTGCGCGATCTCGTGCGTGCGGCGGCCGTGGATGGGCTGGCCGCGGAACTCGACGCGGCCCGCGTGCGGGCGGAGGTACCCCATGATCGTGCGCAGGGTCGTGGTCTTCCCCGCACCGTTCCTGCCGACGAGGCAGACCACCTCGCGCGGCCCCACGTCGAGCGACACGGATCTCAAGATATGGCTCGCCTGGATGAACACGTCGAGCGCGTCCACGGTCAGCACGGCGGGGCGCTCACCCGGCCCGCGCGCGCCGGCCGACGACCGTGTCGACGACGCGCCGGTCGGCCTCGATCGCGGCCGGCGGGCCGTCGGCGAGCACGCGGCCCTCGTGGAGC
>WNFH01012328.1_pt1 | contig 11002 bp, 11 predicted proteins | sample 5400411 | NCBI WGS metagenome assembly WNFH01 (sample SAMN13153347, study PRJNA577476) | soil metagenome | isolation source: 200 cm saprolite under Douglas fir tree site 2 hole 3 | place: USA:California | collected 2015-04-18
GTCGTGCAGGCGCTACCGACTTTAGGTAGATCGCGAGCAGCGGCCATTCGGATGTTGAATCGAGGACGCTCGCCGCGAATGATCGGACAATAGACGTCGGGTTCGTCCAGTGCGCCCTGCAATTGGCGGCGTCCCGCGCAGCCGCCGTGACAAGACTCGCGAAACTCACAGGGCTCGCAGGCCGGCGGCAACGTGCGGGCGGCAACAAACGCCGCTCTGTTCACGATTTCTTCGCCGTCGTCCAGCAACGTTGACAGGGGCTCGCCCGCGCCGGGCCAGTAAACGCATGCTTGTGTCGTCGCGCGCGGCGTTACGCGCACGGTGCCGACTCCGCAGCCGCCCGCCAGCGGCGGCAATCCGGCCAGCGCTCGCACGAGGGGCTCGCCAATCAAGATCACATCGGTTTCCGCGAACAAACGGCGAAAGCCTTCCCAGTATTCTTCGTAAGAGAGAGCGAAAGCATCTGTTCGCACAGATTGATACACGTTCACTCTTAACGGAGCCTCCAACTTCTTAGCCACGCGCGCAACCTCGGCCAGCCGCGAGTAATTGGCTTTCATCATCACGGCAACAATCGTTACAGGAACGCCGAGCCGACGACAGCGCGTTGCCTGTTTGTGAATCAAACCCCAATTGCCTCCGCCGCGTTGCGCGTCCTGCTCAGCTTCGGTCGGATAGTCGAGTGAAAACTCAACGTCGTGAAACGCGCGTACATCTCCATCGTCGAGGATCGCGATGCTATGACCATTTGAAGTGATCGTGAGCTTGACCGGCTGTGTCTTGAGGAAAGTGAGAATGCGCTGAAAGTCCGGATGCATTCCATTCTCACCGGTGCCCAAGTTGACTGAGCGCACCGGCAAACGCTCCATGACAGCGCGTACCTGGTCAAGCGTCAGGCGATCGACGCGGTCCGGATCGCGATAACAGAACGAACACGCCAGATTGCACTCGTTCGTTAACGCCAGACCAAGAGCGAATTGACCTTCGCCTTCCCTGACGTTCTTCGCTAGTATCGGCATCACGGCAAATGACTCATTACCAAAGGGGAATCCGTGGATATCTGGGGGCTAGTTTCGCGTCAATGCCCCACATCCGGCCGGCGCCGCCGACCATTAGGCTGAACGCGGCGATCATCGGGACCAGCAACTCCCAAATCCACGCAGTGCTCCACTCAGAGATCCACAGCGAGGTTAAAAAGAGAAAGGCTGCTAGTGCAACTGGTCGCGTCAGTAGTCCTAATAATAAAAAAAGTCCAAAACTAATCTCCGTGACTGCTTGCATAGGGCCAGCGACAGTGGCGTGGCTTGCCGCCAAGCTCATGATGTTCTTCCAGAAGCCGGGAGCATGGCCCTTTTCAATGTAATAATTGATCAGACCCGCGTATCCCTCCTTGCTGTAAAGACCCTTGCCAAAGTTTTCGAAGAACACATAGAGGAACATCACGCCGAGACCCACGCGCATGATTGCCATTCCAGCTTTCGCCGTCCGCCATTCGAAGAACTCCTTTCCAAAAGGATCATAAACACAGTAGTTATCTGTTCTCGAACTTCAGAAAACCAACTGAAGATAGCGGGAGACGGGGAATCCGTCATTTCAACGAATCAAGCGCCGCGCGTATTTCTTCATTGGTCGGACGCTGCTTGTAGTCGGATTCGATTTTGGCCCAGACGACTTTTCCCTGCTTATCGATCACGTACACGGCAGGATGCGGGATGCCGTAGACCTTCTGTCCTTCGTAAGCCGGATCGCGCAACCCGTAAGCGTCGATGATCTTGTGGTCAGGATCTGAGAGGATTGGAAAGTTAACCCGGCCTTTGCCATCCGAGGCAATTTTCTCGGCGAAGTTTTTGCTTACATCCGGCGGGTCGACACTGATCGCGATCAGTTTTACGTTCTCATCCTGCTTCAGAAGTGTTCTGAGTCCGGCCAACTGCCGGGCACAGTACGGTCACCAATAACCACGATAGAAGACGAGTACTACCGGGGTCTTTCCACGCGACTCCGATAGCGTAATCTTCCGGCTGTTCTGATCCTCGAGAGTGAAGTCTGGAGCCGTGTAGCCAACGGCGACTGGTGCTGCACGCTGCGTCATCATCTCAACTCTAGTCCGAGAGATTCCCGTTAACGTCAAGGAGAAAACACATACTGATGTAAGCAACCGTGTTCGCAGTTTATTAGCCATGCAACTCCCGATAGTCAATGCGCATGATCGCTCTATTCGTCGTGATCACTTAACCCATCGCCTCAAACCAACGACCCGTGACCAGGACGATTTAGGTGTTCTTCCAAAGAATTCCGGTCCACGATACACCCAATCAAGCGATTGAATCTAACCCAAGAGAAGCGAAACTTGGCGTCCAGCCACCGATAAAATAGTAATCACTCAACTTCAGCCAAAAAATACTGGTGGTACGTAGCCGACGAACGCACCGTGGCCTATGATGTGCAGACGGTTTTGATTTCATTCGAACGAGTCGAGAATTGCCAAGGCCATTCGCGTCTTTTGTCTTTCTTCTCGCTCGAACCTGTCGCAATCCGTACACAACTCGCCCGCGGACAACTTATTGGAGGGCGAAGCGAAGACGTGTTTGGCCTTACGATCAATCACGATTGGCACAATTTTGAGACCGCACAGCGTCTTTGCCCAGTCTGCTGTAAGCAAGTGGTAAACACAACCAGGTGACCTTTCGGCGTACATAGGACTTCACTGATGAGGATATCACGCAATATTCTTAGCAGTTCACTTCCAGGCTTTGTGTTTCAATACGTTGCGCGCTTCCAAGTGTTGACAAGAAGGGGAAGCGGGCATACGCTAACGGCACTTTTTCTGGCTTGGCGCATTCACTCTCGTATTTTCGCGGCGCCGCTCTTTTTGACTACGAGGACAAATCAGCGTTGCCTTGTTTAGGTGTAGCCGGACAGCGAGTCCGCGAAGCGAGTTTATTTCTTATCCCGAGGCGCAGCTTTCGATCCAGTCGGTCGAATAATGGAGGACCGACCCGATCTGCAAAAAGGCATGGCGCAAATTCTTTTGGTACCAGCTGACGCTTAGCTGTTTTGGCTAAGCCGGGCGACTCCCGCGGGGCCGCGTTCCGTTACGTCATTGGTTCAGACTGGATCGACAGCATGGTCGCGATCTTGCGAGCCTGCCGGAGTTCTATTGGTGTCGAAACCATCTGTTAAGACGTTGTGGTGGGTTTCAGAACGATTGGCTTGAACAAGAGAATCTTGAGGCGCCGAAAGGCGCAACCTCGATCACCCAGTCGCGACTGCTTTCAGATCAAGCGGGACGCGGAGAAGTTAGTAATATGCCGAATGGCTTTCCTCAATCTAAGTCTCCTCTTCTCGGTTGGGTGAAATTCGTGCCCCAGTTGGCCAGCACCCTCAGCATCCTTGTCGCTTGCGCGGTGCTGACGGGGTGGGCGTTGGACGTCGTGGGCCTCAGGAACGTTCTGCCCGGCCAGCCTCAAATGGTTCCGAATACAGCTTTGTCTTTCATCTTGGCCAGCGTGGCTCTATGGCTGTCGCGTACGGAACAGGCGAGAAAGTGGAGTCGTGCGTCGCTGCTCTGCGCGGGTGCGGTTGTGATCATTAGTCTTGTTACCCTCGCCGAGTATCTGCTGACACTAGACCTAGGAATTGACAGGCTTCTGTTTCCAGCAGCGCTTCGACAGAATGCTCCATCTTTACTTGGACGGCCGTCGCCCCACACTGCGGCAAGCTTCTTTTTACTTGGCACGTCTTTGTTACTCCTGGCCGTTAGGAGGGTTTGGTCCAAAAGCCTTTCGCAGTATTTTGCTATCGGGACAGCTCTCGTGGCGATGCTAGCGCTCGTTGGTTACGCCTATCGAATAGCCTTTCTTTATAGCATTTCTCCAAGCACGGGAATGGCTCTACACACCGCGCTCACGTTCCTCGTGCTGAGTCTCGGTTGCCTTAGCGCTCGTCCCGCTTACGGGCTAGTGTCGATAATCACGAGTGAGACAGCCGGCGGAATCATGGCGCGACAGCTTCTGCCAACGGCTTGTTTGCTGCCGATGGTTTTCGGTGGACTCATCGTCGCCGGCCAGCGGGTCGGCTTTTATGACGCGGCATTCGGCATGGCCCTCTGTGCGGTCGCAAGTATCTTTGTGCTTTCAGTATTGATCTTGCGGAATGCGAGGACTCTTTATCGTGTGGATCTCGAACGGCACCAGGCGGAAAGAGACTTGCGCAAAGCTAAAGATGACTTAGAAGTCCGGGTCAAAGAACGAACTGGTGAACTTTCAAGAGTCAATGAAGTACTGCAGTCTGAAATGGTCGAGCATGTGAAAGCCGAGGCCGGAAGGTTGCAACTACTACGGCAGCTTGTCACGACGCAGGAGGAAGAGCGTCGCCGGATCTCTCGCGAACTACACGATAGAATGGGGCAACATATTAGTGCGCTTATCCTGGGCCTCAAAACGACGAAAGCACAGTGTTCAAGTCCGGCCGCGACAGACCATTGGCTTCGACTCGAAACTCTTGCCGATCATTTAGCACAGAAAGTGCACGACCTTGCTTGGGAACTGCGTCCGGCGGCGCTGGATGACTTAGGGCTTCACACTGCGCTCTCAAATTATTTGGAGAAATGGTCAGAACGAAGCGGAATCGCTGTTGACCTTCAAGACGATGGGCTGGAGAAACCACGTCTTCCATCGCAGGTCGAGACAACTGTCTATCGTGTCGTCCAGGAGGCGCTGACCAATGTGGTCAAGCACGCTTGTCCCCGGCACGTGAGTGTAATCCTGGAGCGCCATCGTGATCAGATGCTCGCATGCGCGAACGCGTCGCTCTCGTTGGGGGAATATTCAATATCGAAACCGAGCCGGGTTCTGGCACAACGCTGGTAATGCGAATCCCAATCTCCCACGCCGGAGTCAGCCAGCCATGAAAAACAAGCTGCGAATTTTTCTAGCAGATGATCACGACATCCTCCGTGGGGGTCTCAGATCTTTGATCAACTCCCAGGCCGACATGGAGGTAGTTGGCGAAGCAGATAATGGGCGGACGGCATGGCGAGGTGCAAAAGAGCTTCAGCCAGATATCGTTGTGATGGATGCGTCCATGCCCGTTCTGGATGGAATCAGAGCGACCATCCTCGTCAAACGCGTCTGCCAGAACGTGAAGGTGTTGGTTCTAACAGCTCATGAGGAACATGGATACCTGCGCCAATTGCTTGACGCCGGAGCTTCAGGTTACGTGCTCAAAAAGTCGGCCGCCAATGAGTTGATCAGGGGCATACGCGCGGTAGCGGCAGGGCACGATTACCTCGATCCCGCTCTAGCTGATCAGCTAGTTCCCCTTATTAGTAATCAAGGACAAAAGGGCAGAACGCCAAGTGCGGAGCTAAGCGCGCGCGAGACGGAAGTCCTGAGGCTAATCGCACTGGGTTACACGAACAAGGAAATTGGCACTCAACTCAGTCTTAGTGTGAAAACAGTCGAGACTCATAGGTCCAACGTCATGGCAAAGCTCGGGCTCAAGAAGCGATCTGATTTCGTCCGCTATGCCTTGCATCAGGGATGGCTGGAGGATGTGTGATTGATTCACAGGCGGAGAGCTGCGAGGTGGGGGCGTGGCCAGCTGGATCGTCCTGGCCTTTGGAACTGGTCTAGAGGAGAAGAGTTATGGTAAAGCGAAGGGATGTCTTAAAACTCGGCTTGGCGGCAGCGGGTTCCGGCCTAATCGGTGCCAAAGGTGCGAAGGCGCAAAGCCCCGAGTTGTTAAAGTACCTCTGCCCTCCTGACGGTACTACACCCGACTTGGTCACCAGACCCAGTCCGCCCTCGAGGCCTTTTGTGGCGCCGCTCAATGTGATGCCGTTGAAAGAACCCGTGGCCAAACTGGATCCGCCGCCCAACCCACGGGCCCACCAGCGCTACGCAGAGTTTCTGCCAAAGAAATTCTATGAGATTCGCGAGACCGAGTTTCGTTGGGTATATCACCCGGATGCCCCGTACAACGTCGGGAGTTGGTCCTGGGGTTTTGATGGCATCACACCGGGGCCGACTTATCATGCGCGCTATGGAGAGCCGATCCTCGCACGCCGGTTCAATACTCTGCCGAAAGTAGGACAGAGCAAAGTTACTTTCGCGCTGCCGCGAACTACGACCCATCTTCACAACGGACACACCGCGTCAGAGAGCGATGGGTATCCCATGGATTTTATCCAGGCGGGAGAGTACTGGGATCATCATTATTGCAACTTCCCTTCGGGTTTCGATGATCGGGAAAAACTAACAACGCTGTGGTATCACGACCACATGATGGACTTTACCGCGGCCAACGTGTACGCGGGCCTAAATGGTTTTTACCTGCTGTTTGACGAGAACGACTCAGGAAACGAAAACGATCCGAATCCGAAGGCCTGGCGACTGCCCAGCGGCAATTATGATGTCCCTTTGATCCTGCACGACGTGCTGTTCGACAGTTACGGCCAGGTCTCCTTTAATCCCTTCAACACAGACGGAATTCTGGGTGATAAATTCACTGTCAACCGGATCATTCAGCCATTCTTTCAGGTCGAGCCGAGAAAATATCGTTTTCGCATTCTGAACGGCGGGCCCTCGCGCTTCTATCAGTTGTATCTGAGCACCGGACAGCCGTTCGTGGTAATCACGGGTGACGGTAATTTTCTGCCAAAGCCGGTCACGGCGGAGAGCATCTACTTGAGCGTAGCGCAACGCACTGATGTGATCCTCGACTTCTCTCGTTACCAGCCCGGCGATCAGATCATCTTGCAGAATCGGCTCGAGCAGGTAAACGGAAAGGGTCCTTCCGGGCGGATGCTCGATCCAGGTGACGGCATCATGCGATTTGATGTAGTCGCATCAACCGGCCTGGATAACAGCCAGATTCCAGATCAATTCCGAGAACTGCCGCCGATCCCGGAGGACCTGAGCAAGTTCAAACAAAGGGTGTGGGTGTTCGACTATCTCGGCGGTCTATGGACCATCAACGAACAGATCTTTGACGAGAGTCGCGCTGATGCCGCAATCGAGCAGGGCTCCGGAGAGGTTTGGATATTTCGAAACAATGGCAAGAACTGGTCGCATCCGATCCATTCTCACTTCACGGAGTTCCTGCTTCATGAGGTAAACGGCAGAGTGATCCATCCGACGACGATTCAATCAAGTGAAGGGCGACGCCATTACGAATACGAAGACACGGCCGCGCCGATCAAGGTTTTCATGGGCGGACAAAGGCGCGACATCGCAACGCTGCTTCCTAATGATGAACTCAAGGTGTTCATGCGCTGGGAGGATTTCCTTGGGAAGTACGTGATGCATTGTCATAACGTGGTGCATGAAGACCACGCCATGATGATTAGGTGGGATATCGTGCCCAAAAAGAGCTAGCAAGTTCCGATAGCCAAGGTCGCGCAGTTTCGAACCTATGTATAAGGAGCACGCATAAACATGGAAAGCAGAAGAAGTTTGCTGATACGTCTTGCCGCAAGCGCAATCCCGCGATTCAGTTCAGATGCACTATCACTCGGTCCGGGGGATTTGACGCAGAACAACTATTCTTCGGATTGTTCCCGGCCGCTGACCGGCCCTCATTCAGGCCACTTTCCGAATGTCGTGGTTTACGCGCACGACGGTAGAAAGGCTCTGTTTTACGACGATCTACTCCGGGGCAAGACGGTGATGATCAACTGTATGTCCATCAGGACCGAAGCCGTATTCCCAGTCACGAGCAATCTAGCCAGGGTTCAGCGCTTGTTGGGCGACAGAGTTGGTCGCAACCTGTTCATGTACTCGATCACTGTGAATCCCGAACACGACACGCCCAAAGCGCTGGCAGCGTTTGCCGAGAAACACCGCGCTGGGCCGGGCTGGATGTTTTTGACAGGGGAACGCACCGTTGTCGACCTACTACGCAGTCGCTTGTTCATCAATCCAGATCATCATGACCACGAGCATGGCCCGGTCGAGGATTGCTCCCTGGCGCTGATACGTTATGGCAATGAAGCGGTTGGTTTATGGGGATCAGTCCCGGCGAAAAGAGATCCAGGGTCGATAGCCACGCGGTTGTCGTGGATCGCATCAGGGCAACCAACGAACGAAACGGCCAGGCGCGGAGGGCCCATGCCTTCTGCGGTGGCGAGTACCATGCTGAAAGGTCGAAAGTGATTCGATGACTGTCCGCGCCGGTTGTCGCAAGCGGGCCTTGGAGTTACATCGGAATTTCCAGGAGGAGTTATGAGAAATGTATTACGCCGTTTCGCCAAGTCGATCTCGCTGGTCCTGATCACAACTGTGTTCGCTTTTGCGCAACAGCCCCCGATCGTAGAGAAGTGCAACTGTCCGACTCCCCCTTCACCAACCAGTGCTCCTATCACGCAACCTTCGCCCGCTGCACCTCTTGGCCCGTTTGGCCACCCGCATCCGCAGATGCGGCCGCAGCCTTCGATAGCGACGACGATCGGCAATACCACTTACGTCACTACAGGCCAGAGCCTTTTCCCCGAAAGTGATCCTTTCAAGTATCCGCCTGGGACAAATTTTCTACCGACGATTTACACGAACATGTTCGACGGCTTCGGCAAAGAGATGCCGAATACTTTGCCCTCGACACCCGACGTTCCGTACAACCTGCATGACGGCGAACCCGTGGTTAGTAAAATCGATCCTGCGTCTCCGACGGATGATCTCCTCGAGGTGTTGGAATTGGTCAAGAGTCTCCCGCGTGATTCTGTTAAGTCCGCGGGGCAGGTCAAACCTCCGGTTCCAAAGGAGAACAAGGCTACGAGCGATGAAGAGATAAAAAGGAAGATTCAACGCGGCTTGGATATTCTTGAAGGGAATCCGATGCCTGACCGCCTCTACAGCGGACTTCCTTTGTTGCACTACAAGGGACCGGAAAAATGCAAGAAGGTGATTCCGATTTTCGATGCGACTGGCAAAGTTATTGGCGGCAACGTCAATATTCATCAGGTGTGGTACGACATCCACATCGAATCAGATACTGCCTTTTTGGATACGACCGCAGTCAAAGAAGTCCCCTGGACCATAACCTACACAGTGGATGTTCTGAATCGCGGCCATGATGATTTCTCTCCATTCGTGATGTACTACGACGACCCCGCACTCAGCCCGCCGGGAATGCCGCAGATGCCCCACATTGGAATGGACCAGAGCTATTTCAACATGGACGATGGCACGCGAACCGTTTTCAAGATCAAGATGGCGCCGGGCAAGTATTACAGCTTGACCTACACCTGGGGTTGGAGAAATCATCCGCCGCGCGTCCAGGTTTCGGAAAATGCCTGCAAGCGAATGCCCGACGCGACTGGCAAGAGTAAGACTCTGGTGCAATGGGAATCTGACGTCTTCGGCGAGAACCCGTCAGCAAATGAATCAGCTAAATTGAAAGCGATTGCCAAGATTGGAGACCTCGCGCCGGAAAAGAGAATGTGGTCGGCATTGCGGGTCGCTCGAGCAGCCGCCGCAGTGAAAGATTATGGCACGGTGAGGACCAAATTGAACGAGGCGTTAGATGCCTACCACGACTGGAGGAACCGCAACCAGCTTCCGCGTGGAGTGCAGGTTGATCGCAACGCTGATGTTACGTTGTTCTATGTGAACAACACTATCTATGCGGAAATAATCGGCGGCGGCTGGGTCGATTTCACCAAATGGACTCTGCGCGGAACCACTTTGAAGATAACGCTGCTGAACGGCGATTACTTCGAGCACGGTTATCAAAATGTGGACTTCGGCGGCGCCCGAGGATGGGAGAACCAATTTCAATCGTCCGTTAAGAGTGGCGGGTCGGGTTGCTGGTTTACTTTCGGCAGGGCGCATTGGTGGATGAATCTACCGGCCATGATTGTCGTCCCTCAGGCGAGTCCGTACAACGAACTCGGCTTGCAGAAAGTGCAGATCACATATAACTACGAACCGTCTCGGCGATTGCGGTTCTATCAGTTTGATCCAGTGCACCATGACGTCGCGGTGTTTTCGGTCCATTAAAGAAGGTCGTCTAACACCGCACCAGTATGGCCCGATGATCGATTAGGAGAAGCTAATGAGTAGCCAGACTTACAATCTTCAAGTCTTAGTGTACGACGCGACGCTGAATTACAGCCGATCGGCGACCCTGTCTTTCACGGTCGCGCCGGACAACAGCGTTACCGGCAGCTTCGAATACTCGGGTCCTACTATCCGGCTCGTCGGAAAAAAGATTCCCGGCGCCGGCGGTTCCCAGGATAGTTATGAACTGGACGGCAGCGGAGCGAGCCTTCGCTTCTCATCGTATCCGTCGTTTGGTTCCGAATTCCCCGTCGCCGGCGTCGCCAGCATTAATGAATCCGGCCCGTATTTCCTGATTGGCAAGCAATCGCATGCCTGACTCAGAACGACCCATCGCCCGCCGACCTCACCTTGATCAGGGAATTCCCCTACGACTCAGTGTGTTCCCTGAGTCCGTTTGCGCTCTTCCCCTATAGACACAATCCATCTCGCGTGAAGAATAGCTACTGATAACAAAGCCCATCTCTGTGCAGAGATGAGGAGGGATCTTCAGGCCACCGAAAGCTTCGTTCGGCGGGCCTGGGACTCCCTCCGGAGGGTTGCAAGTCTCTTTGAGGTAATCCTGATTACCTTGCTCGATCCGAAACCGCGACCTCACGACATCGAAGCGTCTCTGGCGCGTTGAGATTGCAAATTAAAGAGGGAGACTCCAAACATGAGTACTGACGAGATCAAGGCGAGAATAAGGAAGTCCATCGCCACCATCACCAACATTAATCCTGAAGAGATTACTGAGAATGCGTCGTACAAGGACGACTTGAAACTCGATTCTCTCACCATCCTCGAAATCGCCGTGGATGCAGAATATCAATTCAAGATTGAAATACCCGAGGACGACCTGTCTACGATCCGCACTGTTAGCGACACAGTCAGAGTGGTTGAGCAATACCTCTGCGCGCAAGCGGCCTGAATATGAATCACCGGGTTGTAATTACTGGAATTGG
>WNFH01003638.1_pt1 | contig 10994 bp, 8 predicted proteins | sample 5400411 | NCBI WGS metagenome assembly WNFH01 (sample SAMN13153347, study PRJNA577476) | soil metagenome | isolation source: 200 cm saprolite under Douglas fir tree site 2 hole 3 | place: USA:California | collected 2015-04-18
ATCGGGTAATACCAGCATTCATATCCAGTTAGCCATACGCGGTGACAGAAATCTGTGTCCTCGTAATAACACCAAAAGTCGTCATCGAACAGGCCGATCCTGTCAACAAGATCGCGTCGGATAAGCATTGAGGCGCCTTTGATAGAAAAGACGGGAAACGCGTGTGTATATTTGAGTATCCGTGAATCCTTACCGTTACCGTAGTGATAGAGAAGTGTCGAACTCGTCCAGAAAGCCCCACACGTGTCGAGTAGCGAGGGGTTAGTCATCTGCACTAGCAGTGACTGAGCTGCACCGAGGTTTGGAATCCGGTCAAATGCTTCAACAAACCGTTCCAGATAGCGTGGTTCGGCCTTGGTATCATTGTTCAGCAGCAGAAGGAATTCTCCCCGAGCGTGTCGCGCGCCAATGTTGTTTGCAGTGGCATAGCCGGTATTGCTTTCGAGGGCGACGCACCTAACTTCGGGAAAGCGCGCCTGCAACATCGGGAGTGTGTCGTCGGTCGAACCGTTGTCGACGACGATCACTTCAAAGCTGCGGTACGTTTGGTTGCGTAAGGACAGCAGGCAATGTTCGAGCCATGACCGGCCATTAAAAGTCGCGATGAGTACCGAGACTGTTGGTGGCCTTTTGGTTGTTGAGTCGGTCGGGGAACTGCAGCGCACCGTTGCGACCTACGCGGAAATCGCAAACTGGGTATCTTGGAGCGCGGTGGTTGGCTGTCGATACCATGCGATTGTGTCGATCAGTCCTTGTTGGAGGGTCACTTGAGGTTGCCAGTTGAGATCGCGGCGCGCCCGGCTGGTGTCGAGGAGGCGCCGGTGCGGGCCGGACGGCTTGGATGAATCGTTGATGATTTCGACGTGAACTCCGCTGAGATCCATGAGTAGGCGGGCGAGGGCCGCGATCGCTATCTCGTCCGGGTGGCCGAAATTGACTGGCTCGCCGGGAACGCCATGCTGAGCGAGCAGCAAGAGACCTTCGACGACGTCGGTGACATGCAAAAAGCTTCGGCGCTGGCGACCGGTGCCCCAAAGCAACAGCGGGCGCTGCCCGGACAGCAGTGTCGTGATGATGGTAGGGATGAGCCTCTGGCGACAATCACTTATGTCGTCGCCCGGGCCGTAAATGTTGTTCGGCCGCGCGATGACGACATTCAGCCCATGCTCGCGCCAGAAGGCAAGCGCTATGAACTCGGAGACCTGTTTCGCTAATGCATAGCTGTCAAAAGGTGGCCGAATCACGACCTTGAGTTCAGCCACTTCGCAAATCGGCGAGGCCAGCCAGTCGGGATAGACCTCCGCGGAACTAATGAGGACAAATCGCTCCGCGCCGGCGCGCCAGGCTGCTGTCATGAGATTGAGCGTGAGGCTCAAGTTTGCTTGCATGATTGAAGCTGGATGCCAGTGTTTGAAGGCAGCGTTACCGTCGAGCGCCGCGGCGTGGATGACCACTTGCTGGCCGGCGCAAGCCAGCGCTGCGTCCCGGGGCTCGGTGAGGTCGAGCGTCTGCACACGGATGCAAGGGGCTAAGCCGGATAAGCGCTCCGGACTGCGGTGACACGTTGCTGTTACAACGGCACCGTGTGACGCCAGCGCCGACACGAGGTGGCGCCCAATAAAGCCGCTGCCACCTGTCACCAAGACCCGGCTGCCCGCCCAGAAGCTACTGCTGGCCATGGCGAGCTACTCCTATCTGCGGCGCGACAGCGCCAGTAGTGCCGAGATGACACCCGCCCCAGCCGCCGCCATCTCGACGGTTCGCATGACCCCGACTCCAGCGGCATGAAGAGGGTAGCCAGCGAGCGAGCGCCAACGGCGGACATAGCTTCTCCGGACCACCAGAGACAGCTGGTCGAAGGGAGGGTGAGTTCTCAGATAAGGAAGGACGCTGCAGCCGTACACAAAACGTTTCCGCGCCAGCCGAGACAGCGTGAGGTTTCCTTCGTTGTGGCGAATAGTGGCGGCTACCCGACCCACGGTATAACCACGGGCCTTGAGGCGCGCGTGCAGGTCCCAGTCGTCGGCACCCATCTCCGGCGCAAGTCCGCCTATCGCTTGCCAGACCGAGCGCTTGACGAACCGGGGAGCTTCGATGACGTTGTCGTTCCGGTAGCAGCGGCGCTCGAGCGCCTTACACGCTGCCCAGTAGCCGACACCGAATGATTCTTCGGGAATGATCACGGCGTCAGCGCCCCGACTCTCGCACAGCTGGACACATTGCTCGATGACGGTCCCCTCCAGCTCCATGTCAGCGTCGATGAGGCACACATACTGTCCATGCGCCGCCGCCGCGCCGTAGTTGCGCTGGTATGGCGCGCCAAATCGAGGCCCGTCCTCTGCAGGAATAGAGTGGCTGTAGCTAAGAACATGGGCGTCCGCCTGAGCGATGCTGACAGTCTCGTCGCTGCTCAGGGCATCGATGACCAGAACTTCGATCTCGCGGTAAGTTTGAGCGCGCAATGAGCGTAGGCAGTGGCCAATAACATGCGCATTGTTGAACGTTGGAATCACTACGGAGACCAGAGGTGCTGGCTCGGCCAACTTATCTCTCCGCCGCCCTTAGCAAAAGGCTGGAGCTCGCATCCCAGCTTCGGGCGCGGCTCGCTTGCCAGGCCTCAAGCTGCAGTCGTCGATAGAGCTCTGGCTCCAGTACAAGGCGTTCGACCTGGTGAGCCATGGCCTGCGCGGTAGGATGTCCGGCAAGCAAGCCCGTCTTTCCGTGCTGCACCGAGTCCCGGTAGCCAGGGACATCACACACCACGGCGGGCGTGCCTAGCGCGTTGGCCTCGTTGATAATCAGACCCCAACCCTCTCGGACGGAAGCACTGATGAGGATCCAAGCGCTTCGCAGCAAAGCCATCTTGGCTGGTTCTGGCACGTATCCGAAGAAGGTGACGGCGTCACTGCAGCCAAGCCGGTCGGCTTCCCGCCGCAGTCGATTCATGTAATAGGCAGAGCCTCGGCCCACGAGCCACAAACGGAGCCCTGCGATTCTTCTCCTCAACAGAGACACCACGTCGAGCAGCAGCGAGACGCGCTTCATCGGACACATCCGGCCGACAAAGATCAAGCTTGGGTACGGTGTCTTGTCCGGCAATCGCTCGGTGCTTGGCCAGCTCAGCCCTGTCGACAAGATGTGAAGCTGGCTCGGCGCAAGACCAACGTGCAACAAGTCTTGCCGAGTGGATTCTGCGAGCGTGTATGTTGGTACGTGCCGGTAAAGGCGCAACATGAGACGCTCCAGCGAGGCTCCGATCAGTGCCACGGGCCAGGGATACATCTGGAACCAGATCTCGCCAGCGACCTCACAGACGAGCAGGGCCTTTCGTTCCCGTACGTAGAGCGGGGTGCCGAAAGGCAGCCCGTGACACTGGTCCAGAATCAGGTCGAATGTGCCTGGCGGCTGCTTACTGTAGTGGCGCCAGGCACACAGATGAACATCCCAGGAGTGTCCGCGGCGAACGATGTTCACCCCGTCGACGCACTCCTGTGCCGGCGCTCCGTGGAATGACGCCCCAAAGACGGTCACGTTGTGGCCATAACGGACCCAGCGTTTGGCAAGCTCATGCGTCAGCACCTCGGCGCCACCGCCAGATGGGTTGGCAATGTCTCGCCAACTGAGAACCAGGATGTTCATCAGCCGATGACCCGGCGAGCTCCGAAGCGCGACCAGTCGGCGTAGGTGTTAAGGAGAATGCGCGCTAATTGGTCGTGATTCGCAAGATGTGGCCTGGCTTCGAGGAGATACCGGCAGGGAGTATCGCCAATGACGCGGGCCAAAATTCTTGCCGCCGCCTGCAGCTGAGGTTCAGCCGGGGCGTTCCCGTCGAGTTTCACAACGCAGGCCTTGACTGCTCCCGACAGGCGAATCGCGCGCCCGAGTAGCGGGTCTCTGAGGGCGGGCAGCAACTGTTTGTGGACGGAACCTGGGCCAATGACGACCATGTCGGCATTGAGGATGAGTACCGCCCTAACTTCGGCCGAGCCATCGAAATGCGCGGACGCGTCTTCTTCTCCGCACGTCGCCCAATGCTGCCCGTCTGAAGCAAGTGGATCGATATCCACGCTGCTGACCGTGGCGTAGCCAGGTAATCCGGCAGGCCGGTTTCGCCGCAAGGCCAAAACGAGATCCTGCCGACACTCGCCGGCGCCCACCACTACCACACGAAAGTCCCCAAGGGGTCGCTGGGTGTTCTGGTCGAAACCCCGAGCGGTTATCGAGGAGGGAGGTGACCACGGGCCGCGTGAGGCCTCGCGGAGCCTGCGAGTGGCTTGGCCGCCCAGAGTAGCGAGGTTCAAGCTACACACGCACGCCACCCGCGCCAACGGATGCGCACGCCAGGCTCGCCACTGGCGCTATGTTCTGGCCGCCGGCGCAGTCGGGCCCGTTGGAGCTTGCTGATGCTCGGCTGAAAGCAGCGCAATCCAGGCGTTGGTAATACCGGAGCACGTATAGGCGGTAGGCAATCGCCAGCGTGTCGAGCGCCAAATGCCATGCGTCGATTGCCGAAATTCGCCCGCGCTCACGGCGGAACTCGATGTCTACCGACGCTTCGGCTATGCGGTACCCGAGTCGTCGCGCATTAACCAACAGCTCGAGGTCGAGCGCGTAGCGCCGCGTCAGCGCTCTGGAGAAGGCGCGCTCGAGTGCCTCTCGGCGAAAAACCTTGATCCCGGTTTGCGTGTCGTGCACGGGCAGGTCGAACAGCGCGCTTACGAACTGAGCATATGTCCAGCTCCAGACGCGCCGGAACCATGGCCACTCAAGCCGTGACGCGGGATGAAATTTTGAACCAATAATGATATCTGCGGCTGTGCGATCAAGCTGATAAATGAGGCGGCCTAATTGCTCGGGGTTAACGTCGAGATCAGAGTCGAGAAAAGCGATGATTTCATGACGCGCCTTAACCAACCCATATCGAACGGCCATGCCTTTGCCGCAGTTGTAAGGCAGGCGAATAACGTTAATCTCAAGCGTGCGCCGTGCACCGGGTGAGGCAGACTCTGAAAAAGGCCCAACAAGCTGCGCGGCTAGCAGCGCCTGCTCGAACGTCTTATCACAACTTCCATCGTCAACGACTATGAGTTGGCAAGCGCGGTGCAAGCGGCGAAGACTGCGTACAGTCTCAGCTACGTTGTCACAAATGCGGCTTGCTTCGTTATAAGCCGGCATGACAACGGTTAAGCCGAGCAATCGCGAGCGTGACGCCAGGTGCGATCGATCGAGCGCCGCTGTTTCCATCGACTCCCTGCAGTAGGATCGTGCGGTCAACAACAGCACGAATCCGTTCATAAGCAACGCGTTCAGGATGTCAGCCATGCTCGAATGTCGAAAGTAGAAAACGCATCCTAGGGCCAAGGCATCGACCCACAAGAGCACTAGGATCCATCGGCGATTTGTGGCCAAGCAGTATTGGAGGCATAGGCCCACGAGCCCGAGCATGAGCATTGCCAAGTAGTAACGGGCGCTCAAGGAAGCGGGCAGGTGGTATGACTCGCCAACGAGTAGCCGCGGCAAGGGGCTTGGCGGCGCATGTATGGCAATCGCGCCGGAGACCATGAAAGCGACTGCGACCAAGAAACTTCGATGCAGCAGTTGCCTGGTGGTTTCGTGAGCTGCATGAGCGACCACAATCCGCGGGAACAGAGCGACACCCAATGCGCCGCAGAAGATGAGCGGGATTTTAGCTATGACAGCGACTGCCGCGTATTCGCCCGCCACGGAGGGTAGGTAATGACGAACGGCAATGACGTCCATGTTGGCGACGATCGTCAATGGAAGGACGGCCAGGAACACCATCATGGCGTAGCTTGCGAATTCTCCGGTCTGAGCCTGGGTCTGGGCGTGGGCCTGCGGTGAACCGCCTTTGGAGCGAAGCGCTCTCACTGCCGAAAACATGCCGACAGCGAAGGCCACCAGGCTCCCAAGCACTATGGCCACCAGCCCTCCGATGAGCTGTAAGCCCAAGGTTGTCAGGATCAGCGCTCCGATGACTCGGACCAAGGCTCCCGAAAGCAGATGCAAGCCGAGGAGCAGCAGTTGCTGTAAACCCTGCAAGGCGCCACTGGCCACCGGTACCAAGAGACCGAGGAACAACACGCTCCCCGCAACAAACACTGCCGTTTGGGAGTTCAGGTGGAGCAGCAGCAGGATGCGCCCGCTCTCCACACCGAGAATAAGTGCCAGGCACACACCTAGAGCACCCGCCAGCACGGTCATGACTACCAGCGCTGTACGGCCGTTCTTATGGCCGAGGCTAGCCATTTCAAGCGCCATGTACCGCGCAGTGACCGTTTGGATACCCGCGGACGGAACGAGCAAGATGCTGGTCAAGGCCAGCAGAGCGCTGAGAGCGCCGAAGTCAACAGGGTCTAGCACATGGGCCATGACGACGTTGAACACATAGTTGAGCGCGCCCGCGGACGCGAAGAGCAGCAAGAACTGCCACGTCTTGCCCTTGGGCTCCAGCGCGGCAGACGTCGGGCCGTTTAGCTGCACGAAAGAGCACTCGAGTTGATTTGGACATGGTCGAGCTGGGCCAAACCGTTCACTTAGGACGCGCCCGAAGAACTCACGTTAGGGGGTGGCCCGCTGGGTCCGACGGCGCCGGCGTCGACGTATGCATAACCGTTGGTTTGTGGGTCCAACACCATGAGCCGAACTCCAATCTGCGGCTCAACAACTTGTAAATAGCTGAACTGCGGCCGCGCGCCGAACACCTGTGATGTTGCGGGATTAAAGCTGGACATGAGGGGCGTGCTTGGCTGAAGTGTCTGGACGAAGCCAACAGGGTTGGTTATCACAGCGAAGACCGACCCGATCGCCTGGGTATTGAAAGTGACCGTCCCGTACTGGGACTCTGACGTCACGTCCGAAGGCGGAGCCACCACCAGGGTCCCGATTGGGTAGTGATTCGGGTTGGCGAACGGTGGGGTTTCCGCGTCAACAAAGTAGCCAACCGTGAGGGCACTGGCGTCACCATGCGCCTGGCCGACGTCGGCGGCGCCGTATCTGAACATCAAGCTAATCGGGGTGGGGAAACTGGTCACCGGGACGCCCGCTTGATCGCTGAAACTGATCCTGGCAATGGTGCCGTTGGGGCTGAACTGCGCGGGCCCGCCGGGGATTGGAACTTGTGGCCTGGGTTCAACGGTCACTGTCACGCTGTTCGGGATACTGAGCAGGGCCTCCGGCGGTACGGAAATCCCGATGTTGCCTGCTACGACCGCACCTCCCGCGCTGGCCGAGACCGATACCGTGACCCCTACTGGGTCCCATGCAAGTTGCCCGGCAGCCATCTGACCGTACTGCAAGACCATGGCCCCTGCTGGCAATGGTTTGAGGGGGACAGGCACCCCAGCCGTGGGTGCTGGTGACGAAGCGACAGGCGAGGAACTGCCCCCGCCGGCCGGCGCGGGGCCGTAGTCGGCGAGAGCTGCTGGGGTGGTCAAGAAACCGCTGGCCACGACGCTCAACAGGCTCAAGCTTCGAGCTGTCCGGAGCAGCATGCTCTGGCTCGCGGTCGGTGGAGTTGCATGTGTCATCGTTTGTCGCGCCCGGTCCGTGGCCCTCATGGAAAAACGGTAGTCAGGGAGCCGGGTGGGCACAATCGACGGATGTCGAAATTTGCGATGGATCGTCGATAGACGATCAGGGGGTCGAAGCCGGCGGCGGCCTAGCGCGCGAATGCATGCTTGTTGCGAATGAGCAGCGCTGCTGCCTCAGTGCGGTGCGAGACGTGCAGTTTCTGGAAGATAGTGCTGATGTATGTTCGCACCGTATGTTCACTCAAATGGAGAGCGGAAGCGATCTCGCGGTTGGTCTTGCCTTCAGCGATCAACAGCAGGATGTTTCGCTCTTGCTCGGAGATGGCGGCAAGGCGATCTTCCTGCAATCCGCTGCGGGCACGTCGCACGAACTCCAACGCGGTGTCGGTAATACTCGGATCCAGCAGCGAACCGCCGCTCGCCACTGTTCGAACGGCATCCACGAGCTTTGCGGGGTCATTCTCCTTGAGCAGATAGCCGGATGCCCCCGCCACAATGGAGGCCAGTACAGCATCTTCATCAGGGTAGGAGGTCAGCATGATGACCCGGGTTTCCGGCCGTTCGGACCGAATCTCCCGGCACGCTTCGATGCCGTTCTGATCGGGCAGCCGCACGTCCATCAGCACCACGTCAGGATGTGATCGATGGGCCGCGGCAATAGCCTCCCGGGCGGTTGCTGCCTGCCCAACGACCTCGACACCCTCGCTTTCGCGAAAGGTATGGAGGAGACCAATCCTGACTACGTCATGGTCGTCCACGATCAGCAGCCGGACCGGCTTGCTCGGCCTGGCGATTTGACAGGGCACCTCCAGGCAGATCTCTGCGCCCCCGCCAGGTTCGCTTGTGATCGTCAGGTGGCCGCCGATCATTCGCGCCCGTTTACGCATGTTCGGAAAGCCTTCGCCTAGCACGATGTTGGATGGGTCGAACCCAACGCCATGGTCGCGAATGGTGAGGAGAAGGTGTCCCTTCAAGGCCACGAGCTCAATAGAGACCGAATCCGCCTGAGCATGTCGGATGACATTTGAGGTCGCCTCGCGGGCGATCAGCAGCATGTTGGTGACCGTCTCCGCGTCGATAGTTTCGAGAAGTCCACTCAGGTCGGGCGAGACGTGGACGTCTGGACGGATCAGCGCGTTTGCCCGAAGCTCGTTGGCTAGCGCATGGAGACCAGCGACCAGATTGTCACCATCACCGCTCGGTTGCAAGTCGAAGATGTGATTGCGAATCTTGCGAATGATCTCGTCCACCTGAGCGCTCGCTGGATGGAGACTCTTCTGCTGCTCGTCTGCGGAGCTCGTCGCGACGCTCAAGCTCAAGCGCAGGCCATACAGGGACTGAATAACGTCGTCATGCAGGTTCATCGCGATTCGCTCACGCTCTGCCAGAAGCTCGAGCGCGCGGGACTGCTCTTCCACCTGCTTATGTGCGCTGATGTCTTTCTGGATGCGCAGGACCCCAAAGGTCTTGCCGTCCTCCAGGAGGAATCGGGTGACCGTGTCCAGCACAGGAATCCGCCCGCCATCTTTGGTGCGGCGCAGAGCTTCGTAGGTCCGACTCTCACCGGTCTCAATGACGTTTCTGATCAGCACCCGCAAAGGCTCTAAGTCCTCTCCCGCGACAGAACGTGGGAAGTGCCCTACGACCTCCTGGCTACTCCATCCAAACATACGCTCGGCCGCTTCATTCCAGGACAACACCCAACCCTGGGAATCCTGGGTTATGATCGCGTCCCCGCTCTCCTGGATCAGCCGCTCTAGACGTTGAGCTGAGGCAACCACCTTTTGCACCAGACGACGCTCTCGACGAAGCAGCGCCTTCGTTTGCTGCCGTTGCCTTTCCGCTTGAAGGCGAGCACGCTCGGAGTCGGCCCGAATCTGCTCGGCCGCCACGGCGAGCACAGCGTTCTGCAAACCGATTGCAGCCGTGTTGGCTGCGACCTCTAGGAGCGTGCGTTCGTCTTCGAGTGGGTAGTTCCCGCGGCTAGACGCCGCGACGATCGTGCCATTCCCACTCGGAATCGTGATGGTCGCCGACGCAACGAATACCGGCTTCCCAAGGACGCCGGGCAAGCGGATGGGCTTGCCCGCGTCTAGTCCGTTGAGCACACCACTGAAGGCCTCCCCGACCATTCGGGCGCGACTATCATCGTCAGCGCACTCAGCAATTCGGACGAATTCCGAAGCGTGACCGTGCACGTCGCGCCAGCAGGCATAGACTGCGTCGAGGCGCAGCATCTGGAATAAGGCGTCAAGGATTGCCCGCAGGACCGTCGGCGGGGCTTTTCCTAACCACAGCGCCGGCAACGACGTAAGCGCGATGAGATCGCGAACTAGGCTGCGCGTGTCAGTCGTTGCGGTGTCAGGCGCGCTATTAGCGCGATGCGCAAGCGGGGCGGTGACGTCAAACTTGTCCATCGCGCACACGGCGCTGCCGGGAGTTCCTTAGGAACTCGTCGGGCGGCATGAAAAACGAATTGCGCTGGATGAGACCACCAATGATGACCATTGGATGCGTGCGCAAGACATCGATGGCCAGGGCGGCGCCAAACTTAGCCAAGTCGTACACGCAGATGACCGGATCGTCATACCCGCGTAGGACGTCGTTCAGGCGCGCTTCGTACTCGACCAGGTTGCGGACGCCGGGCCGGTCTTCCAATGCCCACTCCATATGGCCGAGCAGTCGCGTCAGCCGAAAGCCTTGTCCCTTCCCGTCCCGGAGGGCAGCCTCCACGAACGACAGCACGGCGTCCTGGTCGAAATGGCCCCGCCGCAGGTGGACATCGTGCCAGCTGCGCACTTCCAGCTGCCCTCTTGCTGCAGCAGCGTTGAGATCGATTCCCGCCTTCTCCAGCCGTGCGAGGTGATCCGACAGCAGTTCAGGATCCAGGATGTGGAAGGCCTTGTCACCCTGCTCAATGCCTTCTGCGATGAACGGGAGCAGCACATCATACTCTTCATCCCGGTCGTGGAAAAACGCGCACACATGCCCAGAGACTTGGAGGATCGCCTCCGTGAACGTAACAACATCACGCTGGTCCACGCTCGTTCCTTTCGTTCGCCCTTCTTTCCGCGAGGCAATGCCTGTAAGAAACCTGTATGCCAAGCTCTGCGCTACCGCGTCCAGCTGGACTTGTCGGGAAAGATGAGTTTACTGGCTGGTAGACATTCCCATCCACATAGGTCGCCTTGGAACTCTGAAACAGCAGTCTTCACACGTCGAAGGCCCTTCTAAAGCTAGCGGCCCTCAGCGACCACTGTCAATCCTCCGAACGGCCTAGGTTATTTGACTGCCCACTACCCAGCAAGGCCAGTGCGGTTCAAAGCCCACGAGTGCAGACGAGCATGTCCATGGCAGCATCGGAGTACCTGGCGGCGGTCGAGTTTCTGCCCGCCGCCGTACGCCCACGTGTGGGGTGATCCGATGTCCTGGATCCGCCCCCAC
>WNFH01003644.1_pt1 | contig 10985 bp, 9 predicted proteins | sample 5400411 | NCBI WGS metagenome assembly WNFH01 (sample SAMN13153347, study PRJNA577476) | soil metagenome | isolation source: 200 cm saprolite under Douglas fir tree site 2 hole 3 | place: USA:California | collected 2015-04-18
ACCCGCCGTTCTTGCCTGACTTCTTTACTCCGTTTCCGTTTGCGAGTTGGCCCAATCCTTTCGGCCCATCCGGATTTCCGGTGCTGACCATCACCCAGCAGAAGCTGCGGACTCCCTATGCGCAGCATTACAACCTGGGGATCCAGCATCAACTTCCCGGTCGCATGTTGTTGGACGTCGCGTACGTAGGCACATCAGGCACTAAGCTTCCGCGGTTCCGGCAAATCAACCAGGCGTTCATCACCAAACAGCAGATCGATCAGCTGACGCCGACGGTTGTGGATCGTATGGAACTGATCGGAATCCCTCCCGATGTTGCGCAATTCCTGTACGACAACCAACTTTGGGGCGCCATCCCGAGCGTGGTGCGAACTCCATTCTTTGGCTATGCGCAACTATTTCAAGCAGAAAATGTCGTGAGCTCGCATTACAACAGCCTGCAGGCCAAGCTCGACAAACGCTTCAGCAACGGGCTCTCCTTTCTGGCTTCGTACACTTGGTCCCATTCGATCGACGGTGCTTCAGTCTTCTTTGGGTCCGGCGCGAACGGCACTACCATCTTTCCCCAGGACAACTACAACCTGCGGGCAGAACGTGGAAATTCAGACTTCGATATTCGCCACCGCCTGAGTTGGAGCTTTACGTATGAGCTACCGATCCTCCACAGCGTTCCGAGGTTGTTGGGTGAGGGCTGGCAGGTGGGCGGCATCCTGACTCTGCAAACTGGGCAACCGTTCTCGGTCTTGACTGGGAGTGGAAACAGCGGAACCGGACTTGGTAACGATCGGCCGGATCTCGTCGGCGATCCCAATGCCGGCCCTCACACCGTCGAAAAGTGGTTCAATACCGACGCATTCGTGATCAACCAGCCTCTGACCTTCGGCTCGGCTGGACGAAACATCGTAGTGGGACCAGGATATCGTGATTTTGATTTTTCAATTCTCAAGAACACAAAGTTTGGGGAGAGATTTAACGCCCAGTTCCGGGTCGAGTTTTTCAACATCACCAATCATCCCAGCTTTGCTTTGCCAAGCAGTATCCTGGCAGCTCCCAATTTCGGATCGTTATTCACCACTCCGGACGCAGCGCAGAACAACGTAGGCTTGGGATCGGGTGGACCTAGGCTGATACAACTTGCGTTGAAGCTCAGTTTCTAATGAGGAAGAATTGCGAGCCTCCACCATTCCGGGCACCGTACTTTCCGTCTTGATCTGCTCGACGCTGACAGTGGCTGAACCAGCGGCCAAGCAGATCGGAACGGGTCTCTACGCCTACATTTCCGACAACGATGCAAGCGCGAATTCCACATTTCTGATCGGCAACGCAGGGATTCTGGTTGTCGATACTGGACTCAACGAGACCGAAGCGGCCAAATTACTCAGCGCGATCCGGCAGATCTCACCCTTGCCGGTGAAGGTCATCGTGAATACTCACTATCATCCGGACCATCAGGGCGGAAATCTGGTCGTCGGTCCATCGGCGGTGGTGATCAGCACGGATTTCACACGCGAGCGCACTCTTGCAGTTCAAAAAGCGCCGGGCATGGAAGGCTTCCACTTTCGCCCCGCCAACCTCACGTTCCAGCAGCAAGTAACCTTGCACCTCGATCCTTACGCGGTACAAATCTACTTCCCAGGCAAGGCTCATACCTCGGGGGACGCCTTGGTCTACTTCCCCCAACAGCACGCGATTTCGATGGGCGATCTCTTCCTTAACCGTTCGTCTCCGGCAATGGACGACGGCAGTGTCGAAAACTGGATTCAAGCTCTCAATCACGTTCTCGAATTACCATTGGAAAGTGTCGTCCCTGGCCACTTCGAACTTGCCACAACGTCGGACCTAAAACGGTTTCGCGACTACCTGAATGATCTGTACGAACAAGTCAAAACCTTGAAGCAGAAAAACGAAACTCTCGAGCAGGTCCGGCACGACATTCACATGGAGAAATATTCCGATTTCCGACAGTATCCGAAGTACGAAGCCACGTTTGGCGACAACGCGGCCACCATCTACCAGCAACTGCCAGCACATTAGACATGACAACTTCGAGTTTTCCGATCGGTTGGGTGCGGCAGTCGTTTCCTGCCTTGAACAGTGGCGACAACTTCATTTTTTTCGATAACGGAGCCGGTGCGCAGATACCGCAGGTGGCGCTCGACGCGGTACATCATCATCTCGTATTCCGAAACGTGCAGCGAGGTGGACATTACCGCCATAGTCAGGAAGTGGATGCGGCCATCCAGCGAGCCCGACAAAGCGTGGCGACGTTTTTGAATGCGCGCGAGCCGGTCGAGGTGGCGTTCGGTATGAATGCCACTTCTTTTATCCGCCTGGTCAGCCTGGCAATCGCGGACATCCTGGGAGCACGAAAAGAGATCGTCGTATCCGATCTCGATCATGAAGCCAACATTGCCACCTGGCTTGCATTGCAGAGCAAAGGAGTGGAGATCCGCTGGTGGAAAATGCGCGAGGACGGAACGCTCCACGTAGAAGATTTGGAACCTCTCCTCAGTTCTCGAACTCGACTGGTGGCGTGCGCGGCGGCTTCGAACGCGCTGGGCTCCATGGTAGATGTGAAGGAGGTCGCGCGCCGGGCGCACGCGGCAGGAGCCGAGGTCTTCCTGGACGCGGTCCACTACGCGCCGCACGGCATCATCGATGTACAGGACTGGGACTGCGATTACCTGGTCTGTTCCGGTTACAAGATCTTCGCGCCCCATATGGGTTTCCTCTGGGGCAAGCGCGAACTTTTGGAAGTCTTGCCTACGTTCCGCGAAGATTTCATCCCCGACGAAATCCCGACCAAGATCGAAGTTGGCACCTTCGTTTACGAAAACGTAGCTGGAATGGATGCAGCCGTAAGCTACCTCGAAGAACTCGGCCGGAGCCTGCTCAAGAATTCACCTACGGCATCATCACGCGATCGTTTAGTGGCGGCCATGGACGCCATTCGTGCGTACGAAACAACGTTGTCCACCGAGACCCTGCGTGCCCTGGCAGAACTTGATGCAGTCACGGTGTACGGAATCAAGGAAAAGAGTCAGCTCGATCGCAGGGTTCCGACGATTTGCTTCAATCTGAAGGGAATACCTGCCCCCCGAGTGGCCGCGCACTGTGCGGATAACGGAATCGGTGTGCGAGACGGAAACATGTACTCGCCACGCCTGCTTCGCCGTATGGGCATAACCCCAGAACCGGGCGCCGTTCGAGCTTCGCTCGTTCACTACAACACAGTCGAAGAGATCGTCAAGTTCGTCGATGTGCTGCGGCAGATCGCCAGCAACTAACCGGAACCGCAAACAACGCGTAAAAGCCGGGTGCCAAGCTTGGATAACTTTTCAAAGGATTTGGAGCCGCAGCCAAACGCGAGCACCGCTCCTGTGCCGCAGGTCCACGATGGGCTACAGCGCCGGCTGAACTCACGTCAGCTAACCATGATCGCTATGGGAGGAGCCATCGGTGTCGGCCTTTTCCTCGGAAGTAGCGTCACTATTGAACTTGCAGGACCGGGCGTGATTATTACTTATCTGCTCGGCGCCTTGATTGCCATTGTGATGGCGTACTCGATTGCCGAAATGGCAGTTGTCCATCCGGTTGCTGGCTCGTTTGGCACCTACGCCGAGACCTATCTCAGCCCCTGGGCTGGCTTCACTGTGCGCGCGACCTACGGACTGGTTCAGATCATTGCTATTGGGGCGGAAGTGACCGCAGCCGCCATTTACTTTGGGTTCTGGTTCCCTCACGTACCAGGTTGGATATGGGTAATGCTGGTCTCGGCAGGCCTCGTCACCATCAATACCCTACAGGTTGGCAACTTTGGTGAATTCGAGTATTGGTTTGCACTCATCAAGGTTGTAGCCATCGTCGCCTTTATTGTGATTGGTCTGCTGCTCATCACAGGACTGGGCCCGTGGCCAGCCGTCGGGCTGGCGAATCTCATCCAGCATGGTGGCTTTCTGCCTCATGGGTGGCACGGGATCTGGCTGGCGCTGACCCTCGTCATCACAAGTTATATGGGAGTGGAAGTGATCGCGGTGACCGCGGGTGAAGCTGAGAATCCGTCCACCAGTATTCCCCGCGCAATGCGCAAGATCGTATACCGGCTCATCATCTTCTATGTGCTGGCCATCACGGTAATGCTGGCGATGACACCCTGGAATCGCACTGGAAGCGCGAGCGTCACCGGCAGCCCGTTTGTGCGAGCCTTCCAAACGGTTGGAATTCCATTCGCGGCTGGAATCATGAACCTGGTAGTGATAACGGCCGCCCTTTCCAGTGCGAACACGAATCTGTATCTCTCGACGCGAATGCTGTTTTCGTTGTCACGGGGACAATATGCCCCTGGATGGCTAGGTCGTCTGAGTACGAAGGGCGTTCCGCATCGCGCCCTGGCAGTTTCCAGCGCAGGCATGATTGCCGCGATTCTGCTGGCCGTGTTTGCGCCGAAGAACGCTTTCCTTCTGCTGTATGGAACTGCCGTTTCAGGCATGTTCTACGTCTGGGGTGTGATCTTGGTCACGCATTTGCGCTTTCGCCAGACGATCAGTTCGGCAACACTCTCCGCACTTCCGCTGAAATTACCTGCCCATCCCTGGCCCACGCTATTCGCATTGCTGGCCATGTTTGCCATTGCGCTGAGCACGTTTTGGGTGAGCGGGATGGAATACACGGTTCCCACATTCTTGCCGCTGTTGGCTGCGATGTCCTTGATTTACGGCGTTTATCGATCTAAATCACGAGTCTGAGTTCACGGTTAGTTCTTCGATGAGACTGAAGGGGCCACCGACCGATTAGGTCCGAAACTCTGTTTGGTTGCGGGGGGTGGATTTGCTCCCCAGTGGGCCACTGATTCTATGTAACTTATTGATTCCACAACCGGAGAGAATGCCGAAATAGGCGAGAAAGGCAAGTTCTTCATTCAGTTTTCATTCAGTTCTTTCCACCTGAGTCCAAGTCCTCGAACCAAAATAGTTATCATCGGGGACCTTCTTGCTGATTCCGAATCGACAAAACGGGATGGCCGATTGTCTGCCTTGGGCGCACACACGCCCGCTCAAAACGCTCTTCTCGTTGTGACGACTTCTAATGAAGACAATAACTTGGGGAGTCAGCGTTTCGCACAAGCAAGACTCCAAGGGCTCGAATCGGAGGGGTTTTGACACAGTTTCGGTACGCCGCGACGGCCGCTTAACCCTAAGCCCGATCAGTTGGGCTGACACCGTATGAGTCCAAGACATCGCGTAGGGTTACGATGCCTTCCAACTTGTGTACATCAGCACGGCTCACGACCGGCAGGATGTCCACGTGGTTTGAACCCATACGGTCGAGCGCGAGATCCAGTCCCTGATCTGCATGGACGTGCGGAAAGATTCGCGCATCGACGATCGCACTCAATTTCTTGGTGTCATCCTCGCTTGCTGCTCGTTCGAGCGTCGATAGGCTAATCAATCCGACGACGCCTCGCTGATTCGTCAGGACCCAAGTTCGGAATTCGCTCGCGCGGACGCGCATCAGGGCGTCCTGAACCGTAATATCGACCGGCAATGACTGGGTCGCCGGGCGCAGTACGCGGAGCACTCGCCGATGGTCACGTTGCTGACGCGCTTCCGCCGTCGGCAGGTGTATCCCGTCTTGAACTGCCAGGGCTTCGTAGATAGGCTGTCGCTGCAATCGTGAAGAGATGAAAAGGCTCACCAGATTTGCAATCATCAGTGGGACGATGACGGCATAGTCCTGTGTCATCTCGAAGATCATCAGAACTGAGGTCATGGGAGCGCGCACGATGCCCGCGAAAACCGCTCCCATCCCTACTAGCGCGTACGCACCTGGCGTTGCCGTGTACGCAGGAAATAGATGATGTGCCCCCGTGCCCACGGCACCGCCCAGCATGGCGCCAATGAAAAGGGATGGGCCGAAAATGCCGCCCGCGTTGCCGGAGGCATAACTCGTGGTGACAGCCAGAAGCTTCAGCACAACCAAAACAAGCATCAATTTGAGCGCCATCGTTCCATTCAAGGCATCGCCGACATAGCCATAACCCACGCCTAAGACCTGCGGCACGAACAATCCCATGAGGCCCACTAACAGTCCGCCCGCTAGAGGTTGAAGCCAGAGTGTTCCTGGCGGGAAGCGAAGAAAACGTTCCCGCATGCCCAACAGAAGTTTCGTGAAGGCCACTGAAACCAGTCCGCCAGCAATCCCGAGTAGCGCGTAGATCGCAAATTCCAGTGGGTGGACCAATTGGTATTGCGGGACTTTAAACAGTGGGTTGTTGCCGAGCAGGAGACGGAGCACTACCCAAGAAGTAGCGGACGCAAGCACCACTGAGCCAAGTACGGGCGCATGGAGGTCTCCCACAATCTCCTCAAGCGAAAACAGTACTGCTGCCAGAGGTGTGTTGAACGCAGCAGCAATTGCGGCCGCCGCCCCGACCGGCAGTAGCGCCTTCACTTTTTCGGGACGTAATCCCAAGAACCGGCCAAGCACTGAAGCAATGCCGGCACCGACTTGAACGGAAGGCCCTTCGCGCCCAAGCGGGATTCCGCTGGCGAGAGTTGCCGATGTGCAAAAGAACTTTCCGAGCACAGTGCGCAGCGTGATGCGGCCTTCACGTGCAAAGAGAGCAGCCTTGGTCTGCGGTACTCCGCTGCCTCGCGCGTAGGGAAAATAACGAAACAGCAGGTAGCCGATTCCTAGCGAGCCCACGATCGGAAACAACAGACGTCGCCAGGGAGCGCCGCCGACCGGATACAGGCGCATCCCCATGCGTTCTGTGAGCAGGATGAAAGCGACGACCGCGAGCCCTGTCAGCGCGCCGATCACCAGCGCCAATATGAGGAATACTTGATCCTCGCGTTCCCGCAGTCTTGCGACCCGATGTAAGAGCGGAGTTTTCCACCAACTCCCGCTCGTATCGCCGCTTTCACTGATCTCTGGGGAATGTCCCATCAGACTCCTACCTCTCTGATTGCACTTTGTAGGGCGGAAGGCGAACTGGAAGCCTGATTGCATCCCGTAGAAGTTGGACGCATGTCAAGCCACATTCTCCGCTTCGGCCGCTGAAGTCGAATTGAAAGGTTAATTGGTTCTAGAACAACAATCCGTGAGAATCAGCAGCGGAGGATGGTGTTGTACTCTGGCAAGCTAACCGAGCGAAATTCAGCCTCTGAAAGCAACATCCAAGAGAGGATGACAAGGGGAGAAATCAGGAGGTTTCCCAGGGGGTTCAGGGCGCCCTGCATGATGACGATCCGCAGCCGGGCCGCGGCTCGCGCCGCCTGAAAGACAGTGGCAGGTCCGTTTACCACGGAATACGGCCCCTGCATCAAGGGGAAGAAGAAAATCATCAGGACGCAAAGAACGGTCAAGACTGCTAGTTCGCATCCAATGCGTCCAGAAATCATTTGAAGTGTGGTTGTGATTATATCGGAGGATTCGGCACCGATCCAAAGGTTGTTTCTAGAGCGATTCTCCGGGTACGAACCAACCACGAGAGTCTTGAGCGGGACTGAGTGTTCCCTTAGGCTCGACCGTCGGCAAGGCCTAGGACCCTAAGCAATGGCTTCACTGTGAGGCCTTGTAGCAGGATGGAAAAGACGACGACCCCAAAGGTCAAGTCTAGTATCCGATCTCGGTAGGGGAAGGTATTGTCGAGGCTGAGTGCTAAAGCCAGAGCCAGAGCACCGCGCAAACCACCCCAGACCATCACATGCTGCCAACGAATGGGAATGTTTTCGGCAAACATGTTGCTTACCGGAACCAGAAGATAGACAGATAGCGACCGGCCGATCAGCACGGCGGCGATTGCGAAAAGAACAGGACGCCAAGCGTAAGCCAGGGCATCGAGGTGGACCTCCAGACCGATAAGCAAAAATACTAAGGAGTTCATCACAAAGGCGAGGTATTCCCAGAACGATTCCAACGCAGTTCTAGTCTGGGCACTCATGCCTTTCTTGGCGCCAAAATTGCCAATCATCAGCCCCGCCGATGCGGTCGCGATGACACCGGACAGATGCAGATGATTAGCGAGCAGGTAACTGCCGTAGGCAACGATGGTGGTCAGAGTGATCTCGATTTGAGGATCGTCGATCGTTTGCGTGATCTTGCTTCCCGTGTACCCCACGCCAAACCCGAGAACCGCTCCCCCTAGGACTGCCAGGAGAAACTGCCCGATTCCCTTTCCTCCACCGAGTCCGCCGACAACCACGCCAGCAAAGAGAATCTGGAAAACGACCACCGCCGTCCCATCATTCAAGAGACTCTCGCCCTCAATAATGACCGAAAGCCGCTTATTCATTCTGAGGTCTTTGAAGATGGCTAGGACAGAAATCGGATCCGTGGCGGAGATGATCGCCCCGAACATCAGTGCTATCAAAATCGGCAGGCCAATCGCCCAGTGAACTAGGTAACCAGTCACTAGAGTAGCCAGCAGAACCCCAATATTGGCTAGAACAAGAAGTGGCGCCCAGTCACGCAAGAGGTCTCGCACCTGAATCTTAACGCTCCCTTCAAAAACAAGGGCAGGCAGAAAAAGAATCAGAATTACATCGGGGGTTAGCCAATGCGGTCGCTGGTCTGGTTGAAGCGGCGACAAGAACGGCAACCGAAGCAGGCTCAGGAGCAATCCTCCAAGAACAAGAGCCACTGTGTAGGGAATTCGCAGATACTTCGCCAAGACCGCAATGGTCGAGGCCGCGATCAGAAGCCAGATCAGGAATTCCACTCCGGAAATCGCCGTCATGGCAGAGTGGCCCCATTGAAAACTGCTCTCACCACTGGACGTAAGAGATAGAACAACAGCGCGGCCGCAACGCTGAAGCCGACACTGCTTCGCAAATAATCGCCCTTGAAGAAATTGACCAAATCACCCAAAACCTGAGTCGCGATAACTGCTACGGCCAATCTCCACCCCCAAAGGCGGTGCTTGAACCAACCGGTCCCTGCCATCGCCAACACTGCGGCAAGTAGCAGAAAGAGGATTCCCGCTGGCTTGGCAAGAGTCGCGAGCTGCTTATGAGCTGTGGGATTGAGAACCCACAGCCTATCGAGGAACGTACCGGGCCAAGTCAAAGTTGTCCCGGCAAGCGACGCCATCGTGGCACCGAAGAACAAGAAAACGCCTACGGCCGTCATTCCGCACGGCATGTCGTGCCGAACGACTCTCTCTGTGCTGGAGCTGGACCGCATCTTTTGACTATACCCCGATACCTGCAGGCTCCGGGTGCGTCGCGGCTGGGCTCCAAGTAGCCCCTCAATCCCCGGAAACCTGAGAACCGTACTTTGCTGAAACTCCAGGGTGGAAATCGATCTCTCGAAGGTTTCGCATGGCTTTGGACCACAGTCCCTGGAATCCTTCCGCGAGCTTCTGAGCAAGTTCTTGATCTCGAACCAGAAGCGACGCAAAACGTCCCTCCGGAATGAAAGGATGGTCCAGTGACAGGATGACAAGGTCGTCGTCGACCACATGGAATGGATGGCCAAGTTCTCCCGAGTACCGCACTCCGGTCACCTGCCCCATGTGCGCCCTGTGCTTGCGAAGAAAGCTCACCAGTTGAGGTGCTGTCTGATACGTAAAACCGAAGACAACCCGGTGGTCGATCTTGTGCTCGGTTGTGTTTCGAGCAATTCGCCTAAGAACTGGGAAGCCACGCGCGGTCATGCTATCGATCGCAGCCAAGTCGCCGTATTCAAGATACGACCAGATTCGCTTTCTGGCAGTCGTCAGGTGAGTCATGTGCCGCTTCACGTGGCTCTCCACCCCGAGTGCCAGGTCAACGAACGCTTTTCGTCCTCGGACTCGTTCCCCGTGAGCACTTAGAGTTACCTTTAGTTTTTCTGCCCGCTTGGAAAACTGCTCTGCACGATGGCGCGAGATTTCGACGATCCGGTTCACAACCTCGTCGCCGGGAAGGGCAGAGTAGAGTTTGGGGCGGGTTGGCTGGATTTCTGCCAGGCCCATCCCGGCAAGTTTCTCCATCGCCTGGTAGATCTTGGAGGAGGGGACCTCGCCCTCCCGGCACAGTGCCTCGGCGTCTGCCATGCCCTGAACCATCAGTGTCGCAAGGGCTTTCCGCTCATAGAGCGTCAGCCCGATTTCTTCCAGCAGCTCCAAATCCTGCCAGCGCATAACTCAGTTTTCTACTCCATAGAGTAGTTGAAAGCAAATGAACTTTTCCGTACCCTGCAACGAGTGGTTCCTCACAACCAGGAGAAACGGGAATGAAGCAAAACGCTCAATTGATGCCAATGATTTCGGTCGACTCGGTGGATCAAGCGCGTGCCTTCTACATCGAAAAGCTCGGTTTCGGCCACATGATGGGCATGCTGGGAAAGGACGGCCAGCTTGATTTTTGCACCGTAATGCTCAGTGGCGCCAAGGTGATGCTGATGCGGCCGCAGGAGCGAACCGAAGGCACGAGCGCCTCGTCGTCAAAGCGTCCGGTGGAAATCTATCTTGAAGTCTCCGACGTCAATGCCTACCACGACCAACTGAAGAAGAAGGCAATCAAGATAACCTCTCCGCTTACCGACCAGTGGTGGGGAGACCGCACATTCACCGTTATGGATCCGTTCGGATATCAGATCTGGTTTTACCAGACCGTGGGTGAACCGAAACCGCCGAAGGGTGCCAAGATTATCTAGCGAAGTGAGGAGACAAGGAAATGATCCAGATGCTTGAGCCGATGTTAAGTGAAATTCGTGAGGAAGCGGTCACTACCAAGCGAGTGCTCGAACGAGTCCCGGCCGACAAGCTGTCGTGGAAGCCACACCCCAAGTCCATGTCGCTCGGGCAACTGGCCCTTCATGTGGCGACCATTCCCGGCAGCTTGGCAAAGCTTGCGCAGTTCGAAGAGTTTGACGCCTCTCAGGCCAGTTTCGAGCCGCCAGTTCCCGGCGATCTGAAGGAGATTCAGGCCGCGCTTGACCAGAGTGTCCGGTCCGCAGAAGAGTGTATTAGCGGGATGAGTGAGACGGCGGCGCTCGGA
>WNFH01005783.1_pt1 | contig 10983 bp, 3 predicted proteins | sample 5400411 | NCBI WGS metagenome assembly WNFH01 (sample SAMN13153347, study PRJNA577476) | soil metagenome | isolation source: 200 cm saprolite under Douglas fir tree site 2 hole 3 | place: USA:California | collected 2015-04-18
AATCTTTCGGATTTTGAACTTCCTGCCGGGAACGACTTAATGATATTCTACATTAAATTTACATAAATATCTATCATAAACAAATGTTCTATATATATATATATATACAATAGTAATACTCTTATTATTGACGCTGTTCTTAAACGCTGGCGCTGTTCGCAGTGAGTTCGATAGGTCAGATGTATGCGTAAAATAAAGTCTTACAAAATCAGCACGAAAAAGCTCCACCTCGTTGCGCATCCCGTGGGTCGCCTTGAATATGATATACTTGAATTTAATCATACCTCTCGCACTGACATTCACCAATGAAGGTTATTGATAGAATCAGTGATTGAGCGGTTGCATACGTATTGGTTGTGGCAATCGTATTGAGACGCTTAAGTCAACGGTAATGCTGACGCTTCAGGAGGTCATCCGATGGAAACACCTTTGTCCCCACTCGAGTTCCTGCGCCGCGCCCGGCGCCTGTATCCTGACCGAGAGGCTGTTGTCGACGAGGACCTACGCTTGACGTACTCAGAGTTTGGCAGACGCTGTGATCGCTGGTCTGCTGCGCTCCAACAGCTTGGTGTCAATAAGGGCGACCGCGTCGCCTACATTGCTCCCAACACGCATGCTCTCCTCGAATCCTTTTACGCCATACCCCAGATTGGGGCGGTACTCGTCCCGATAAACTATCGTCTCATCGCTGACGATTTCGCCTACATCATCGGGCATAGTGGAGCGAAGGTGGTCTGTGTCCACAGCGACTATTTGGAAGATGTTGAGCGTATTCGCCATGAGTTGCCAGAGGTCAAGCACGTTGTAGCCCTCGAAGGTCTTACCGATTCCTTACGCAACGCGGGCTGGCTTGACTACGAGACCGTGCTGGCGAATGCGCCAGAAACCTTCAGTCGCCCACCGATTGCCGAGGATGATTTGCTGACCATCAACTATACCAGCGGCACGACCTCGCGCCCCAAAGGCGTGATGATTACCCACCGCAATGCCTATCTGAACATCGTCGGCACTCTGATCCATATCCCGATGTCGCCCGCTGATCACTACCTATGGACCCTGCCGATGTTCCATGCCAATGGGTGGACCTTCGTCTGGATTGTCACCGCCGTCGGTGCGACACACGTGTGCCTGCGCAAGGTGGAACCGCGTGCGATCTTCACACTGATCCGCGATGAAGCGATAACCCTGCTCTGCGCTGCGCCGACCATCCTGATCAGCATCGCCAATGCGCCCGATGACGTGCGGCGCACCTTGCTTCCCGCTGAAGCCGGGTCAACCCTGCCCACGAAGGCGCCGGAGCGTCGGAAAGTGCGTGTGCTGACGGCAGGAGCCCCACCAGCCGCAGTAACCATCGAGCGAGTCGAGGGCGAACTAGGGTGGGAGATCACGCAAGTGTATGGCCTCACCGAGACAGCACCTTTCATCACCATCTGCGAGCCACGTCCAGAGCATGCCACGCTCTCTCCCCAGGAACGCGCAACAATCAAGGCCCGCCAGGGAGTGGAGCTGATCACTTCCGGTGAACTACTGGTGGTCGATGAACAGGGCAACGAGGTCCCGCATGACGGGGCGACACTCGGTGAAATTGTGGCACGCGGCAATGTGGTCATGAAGGGCTATTACAACGATCCCGAAGCTACGGCGCGTGCCTTTGAAGGAGGCTGGTTTCATACCGGCGACGCGGCGGTCGTCCATCTTGATGGCTATGTCGAAATCCGCGATCGTCTGAAGGACGTGATCATCAGCGGGGGAGAGAATATCTCCTCAGTCGAGGTTGAGGGCATGCTCCTGCGTCACCCGGCGATCCAGGAGGTAGCAGTGGTGGGTCTGCCCGATGTGCAATGGGGCGAGGCCCCGCATGCATTTGTCGTACTCAAGGCAGGGCAGAGCGCAACAGTGGAGGAGCTGCGTACCTTTGTTCGCGACCACATGGCACACTTCAAAGTGCCTAAGTCGTTCACGTTTGTCACTGAATTGCCCAAGACTGCCACCGGCAAGATCCAGAAATATATACTGCGTGGTGGCAGAGCGGCGATCGCCGCGCAGTAATCTGCTTTGGAAGTGCAAGAGGGCGAGAACGTGCCGCTCCACCGCCGGGCGACCACTCCCGCCCTTACGGAACTGACCATGATCATCTAAAAACTATACCGCTGAGGGCACCTTCCCCTATGGAGCGACGGTCTTACTCAGATCTGAACGTATAAACAAATCCATCAGATACGCTCCGCCGGTATCACCGATAGCACGGCGTTGCCACCACCACTGCCAGATGTGTTGAGCAGCCAGGCCAGGGTTAAACTGTGCGTTCTTGGGGGGATTGTCACCATAACTCAGCCACAGGCCGGGACCGACGCCTCCCCATGTGGGCTCGCCACTGCAATCATTCGCGCTGCTGGGCACGCACACGGGCGGCTTATACCCCTCGTCCCACCAGGTACGCATTTTGTATTCCTGATACACGTACCGGCCGGGATTGGTCGGAGTCCCGGCATACTGCTGCTCAACAACGTATGGATTATCGCCACCTGCGATGATAGCGGGAACATTCTTCCAACCTGGACAGCCAGTGGGATAGTCGAAGCATACATTGGGATAGTCACGCACATACCATGCAAAAGGCCATGTTGCGTCAGTGGTCAGGCCAATAAGCATCTGGTGTTTTCCACCAAACATTTTCCGGTCCAGAGCGTCAACCTTCGACATGACAATATTCACATCGGTCGTTGTCTGCACATAGACCATCATCTCATGTGGACCATCGGCAGGATGCACATAGGATACTTCATACATGTTATGTATGGTTGGCAGTAACAGCAGCACCGCAAATATTACACCCAGGAAAGAAACACTGCTCGCGAATACACCGACCTTCGGACGGGCCTGGGGATACCCCTGTACTGGTATATTGTTCCCGTTCGGACTCACTGGCATCTTTGGCGAGACCTGGCCGGCAAAGAGATTCCTCACAAAGTTGATGCACGTTACGACAGCAGGCTCCAGGCCAATAGCCGCCAATAGCATCATAGGCATAGTTATATGGATCATCAACCAGGGCATCTTTTCGGCCGCCCAGGAATAGAGAACCAGGTTGCCAACAAACCAGTAGACCAGGAAGAGCCGGAAACGGGTTGGATACACGATACAGCGCACGATACCGATCAATCCGAATACCACGCCGATCTGCTCGTATAGAGGGATCAGCAAGAGATAGTAGTACCATGGTTGACTACCGCGTGCCACCTGTTCCTGCTGTAGCCAGTAGTACAGTCCTTGCCAGATGCCGTCGCCAATGCCACCACGGACATTGGTCAACATGACGGTAAACAGCAGCAGGAAAATCGTCCACGCACCCAGGAGCGCAAAAAACCAGTGCGTCCAGGGCATCGTCAAAATGGTGTCGAGCACAGGCTGCTTTTCGGGATCAACCTGTTTAGCAAGCCCTCGACGCCCAATAAGAGGTACTTTTCCCTTCACCTCACGATAGAGCAGGAACAGCACAAACGCCCCAAGTAGAATACCGAGTATTGGCACAAGAGCTACAGTTTTGTCTTTCAATCCCTGCACAAAATTATTTGCAGCATTGATATTTTTGGGGTCAGTAATATATATCGAGGTAGATCTAACCCACGCGAATAAAAACTTGGCCGCGATCCCGGCAATTACGAAATACACCAGCAGGGTAGCAGGAGCAAATGTTTTCGGCAATAACGCAACTGAAGGTGATTCTCGATTGATGCGTGAACGTAACGGCAATCTCAGGCCAAGTTCCCACGCGATCAAGGCTCCCAGAAAACTTCCGAAGATCAGTACCGTTAAAAATGTCGCCTCTTTTGTTGCGTAGGAGAACGAAAATCCCGCAGCGGCTATCACCAGCCAGCGCATTTTGCGTTCACGTATATAGCGGGCGACACCAACCACCATCAGAAGCGTAAAGAAAGCCATGTAGATATCTTCTCGGGCAAAGCGAGAGAAATAGACCATGCTTGGCGAGACGGCCAGCAGTAAACTCGCTAACCAGGAACCCACCTTGCCGAGATAGTCGCGCAGGAAATATGGCAATGCCACGATTGCCGTTCCAAGGGAAGCAGCAAGGATACGAACGGTCGTCGTATTCACACCGTTATCGGGAGCGCCTAGTAATTGGCTGATCTTGTAGACAAGGGCTATGAAATGGAACTGGAATGGGCCATGCAGGAGAGGAGTATAAATGTAGCAGCTATAGCCCTGGGGCGGAGGATTGATACACCATATCCAGTGTTCCATGTTATGCATCAATTGCAAGGAATAGTAGGCATGCAAGCTTTCATCATGGTGCAGAGGCTTATCTCCCAATGCCCAGAAGCGTAAGATCGCGCCTAGCAGGATTACACCCCAGAAAGGAATCCAGAGTAGCAACTGCTCGCGAGTGGGTGGAGAGAATCTACGGCGGCCAGGTAGTTCAACCTCTTCTTTGTCTTCGCGAGCGAAAAGCTCAGACTCAGATGATTCAGCCACACCGTCAATAACCCTGGTTTCATCCTCCGTCGTTGAGCGAGTATCGCTCACAGGTCTACCCCGGCGCACCTCGTGATTCTCCGATGCCTGGCCTGCAGGTGCTGCATCTTCAATTGGCTCTGTTTCATAACTCTTCAAAGGAAACACTCCTCCGGTACCCCAACGGGCACTCCTACAATCCTCTTGTACTGACAGAGGGCACATCATCACCTAATATTATACTCTGAGAACCTGGTATATTGTCACACCATTAGCAGAATAGACTACCCGCATGAAAGCGCTGAAGCGGTGAAGATTCGCAGCAGGATAGGTCATCTGCTCTAAAGGACCTACGTAGAGGTACTGCGCTTTGTATTGTGCCATTAGCTTCAGAACCTCATTGGGAGCCTTATCAGTATAGATCGCGTTAATATCCGAACCGCGACGATAGAAATCAGCGGCATTGTAATCATTGTTAAGCCAGTTGACACGCCACTGGTACTCATGCCCTATCCAACCCATTAGTGTTGGAAGACCTGTAAATGCTGAGATTCGCCCATAGTCGCTATAATCCCCTCCCTGTGGGTCATACGCCTCCACGAGGATCGGATTACCCTGGATATGACTATTGAGCCACTGTATGGCGGCATAATCGCTGGGATCATACGATTGCATGTAGTTTAGTCCATCGAGGCTATTCGTGCGCTGCATGAAGTTATTCGTGCGCTGATAGCTTCCTACCACTGGATAAACAAGGCCCGCCAGTACCAGGAGTAGTAATATTGCTGACCAAAGCGCCTGGCTTCCACGACGTACCAGGGGATGTAACCCGGCCGCCACTGAGGCTGCGGATGGACGAAAAGCATCTAGAATAAAGTATACACCTGCGCCGGACGTGATAGAAAGCAATGCCCAGGCCTGGAAGTAGAATTTAAAGATGGTATTCATACGAGGATAACTACCCACAAAAACATCTCTCAAGAAGAAGATCTCAGTCATGGCAACAAGGCCAAAAGCTGCCGCGCCCAACAGCATTGTAAATGCCCGCGGTCGGTCATGCAGATGGTAGAGTGCTAATGCCGCACCCAGCCCGGCAATAGTAAATGCCACGGCAAACGTCAAGCCGTTCTTCAAAATAGCAAATGCAAGCAGTGCTACCCCTATGACTAGCACGACACTTATTACTCTCATATCCAACCAGGCTGGACGAGAAGAGAGCACTCGCGTCACAAATTGGGCGTCAGGAGGCAGGGTACCGGCAAGTTGGGCGGCTTCTTCATCCGCGTATTGATCGAGATCCTGCATGTTTTCTGGAGGTATACCGTTGCCTACATCTTCAGATTGATGAAGAATGCCTTGAGAAGCAGCGACGACTTGTTGACGTACCTGAGCAGAAACGTGTGGGCCGCTTGCAATATTCAATCTACCGCTAATGTTCCCTCCCCGCATCTCATTCTGATTTACCCCATTATTCATCGAATCCCTGGCTACCCGATCAGGATTGGATGGGCCTGCCTGTTGGCTTAAAAGGTTGGAGCTAGCAGCGAATGAATTCTTGCCAGAAACGGCCTGTGTGTGAAATCGCGGTCGCAGCAGACTGGCAAAAAGCAACGAGATGAAGATAAACGCAAACATACCGTAAATCAGAACTTCGCCGCTAATTGGAGAGCGGTCTGCCAGGCTAACAATGCCAATGCCCTGCGACGGCGAAACGAAATTGAGATAGAAAGGTATGTACAAGAAAAATGAGAACGCCACCAGGGCCGCGCTCACCGTGACCACATCCAATACTAATTCGAAGCTAAAACGCGATCGGTAGGCCAGCCATTGCTGCAAGCCGATGCAGATGAGAGTTATTGCCGCGTAGGTGGGGTAATCCCAGCCATTCATTGTGAAGAGGCCACCAAGGACCAAAGCAGTTATTCCCAGAGTAAATGGAAGACGCCAGCCACTACCAAAAACTCGCAAGCCTTTTCCTTTTCCATCCTCATCTCCACTATGTTCCAGAAAGAGATTGAAAGCGAGACCTATGGCTAGAATAGTGAATGCAAGTGATAACACATGCGCGTGAAAACAAGAGAGCAAGAAACTGAAGGCAGGGAACTCGTTAATTGTTTTATCGATGATACGCGAAGTGTTAAACCAATACAATGGCGGTAAATCATCATGTAGCTTCCACCACTGCTGAGTCGAAGCGAGATTGCCCAGAACCTCGCCCATGAGCATCGTGAGCAGGCCATAGGGTATAGCCCCGTTTAGTGGTGGAAGCACGTTATCAGGTCGAATCGACCCGACGTCATTATCCTGGATGATAGCTGCCAGCTGTCGCCTTCTCCAAAATGCGGTCCATATATGTCTTCCAGGTGTACCGATGGACGCATCACCTCTCCTGCGCAGGTAGCGCGCCCAGGACACGATATTGCTGGTGATGCCAAAAAGATTGACTGCCGTCAAACCAAAGAAGATACAAATACCTGTGTTAAAGGCGATGGAGGGAGATTGCCCCAGGAGTTTTGCCAGCATGGCAATTGTAAAGTGCGCATAATAATAATAGTTGATGGAATAGCCGGAGAGCCACATGTCGTTGGGCGGGAAATGCGGGCTACGCATGATCGCTGCAAGAAAGCCCTCATCCATAAACATTTCGAAGGAGTGAATATCCGGCCCATAGGAACGAATCCAGCCAAGCAAAAATACCATACCCAGAAAGATCGCTTCACACACGACGATATAGAAGATGTTAGCACGTACTAATTTTGCGAGGGCGTGCCGCACTCGTATAAAGCCGATGATGCTGAAAGCCAGTAAGATGAGCAATACCCCGGCAATATATAACTGGCTGAAAGGTAATGCTCGTAGATACATTAAAGGGAGCCAGACACAAAATGCCAGCAACGCCAACCCAATGGCTTTACTAAAGGCCCAGCCACGGTCTGGAAGATTATGTAAGACGGTTATAGTGAGCGGAAGGCACATAAGACCCAGCACTTCTATCATTGCCCACATTTGAATTAATTCGATCATATTTACTCTCTGATAGTTTTCCGCCAGGTACCAGCTACTCAAGGACCGGAGATTGGCATTCCCCCGAGATTGTGTACCCTTACATTAAAACATGTGACCAGCAATATAATTTTGCGTATAGGCGGGAGGTTCATCCCATTATATTTAATGACGTATTAATTATCCCATATGTTCCTTCTTTATGCTATATGTCTTATTTCAAAGTACTTCATAGATCGTCACACCGTCTGAACGGTAGACGACACTCAAGGTATCACCAACCATGCGGTCAAACTTATCTAAACCCGCTCTCGATTGTTGACCGTAGGCATACCGTTCTAAATCCCCTACATAAATATAGCGTACATGATAATAACGAAGTAATATCATGGCCAGAGTCGAATCGGGAGTAGTATAGATAATTCCAATGTCGGTCATACGATTCAGAGGCTGATCGGAATAACGCTGTTCACCTACGTGATCCGTCCAGCCTAATACATCCGGCAGCCCTGTATAAATGGAGATACGATTGAACCATTGAAAAGAAATAGGGGCTGCGGCCTCTAATATTACAGGGCTGCCGGATGTATTCGCATTGAGCCATGCAATTGCCCTGGCATCACCGGGATACCATGCCTGTATAAAATCCAGGCCATCCAACGTTGGGGCGTAGCTGGCGCTTTGAACCGGAGGCTGTGCATCCACCCAAACCTGGTGATCACCAATCCGGGATACGGTTCCTTCCACAAGAAATACAGAGCCGCCCAGCATTAAAAGAACAAGCATAACAGCCCAGGCACGTCGCACAAAGCCACCCAGGAGACCCCATAAACGCTGTACCGCTAAAGCACCCGCTATAGCGAAGCAGAGCCATGCTTGTATGGAGAACTTGAAGACAGTGTTCAAGCGTTCGTTAGCGGTGCCATCCAAAAAGTCTCGCACATACACGATTTCCAGTCCCAGGCTGATACATAAAGCAACAAGCAATAAGAGGTAGGTAAAATGAGTTCCGGCATCAAAAACAATAGAGTCATTTTTCACGTGCGCAGTATCCCTCATCTGCACTAAAAAGAGGAACATACCGAGTACGATCAACAGCATCAGCAGTGCCTTCAATCCTAGTAGTGCGGCAAAGGTCAAAACTACCCCACAGAGCAACAAGTAGCCCGCCACGCGACCTGCTGACGATCCTCCCATCGCAAATGTATTTCTCCCTTGAATGATGGCTCTTGAATTCCATCGTTGTGTCCACCAGCGATAGAGTTCGAGTAGAAAGAAACTGAGCGCGATGAATATCCAGAGACCAGATATGGTGAGATAATTGCCCAAATTTGTTCCCTGGCTGACCAGTCCCAGTCCATTCACGTAGAGTTGCTGGTACGTAGCATAAAAAGGCCAATAAAAAAGATAGCCAAGACCACACAAGAGCACAAACGAGATAAGAGTGAATGTCAATGAAACCAACAACTCTTTTTTGGGTACTCCTATTTGCTCCCGCAGTTTGAGTATGATAAGCCCAACGCCCAATAGCAGCGCATAGACGGGCACATCCCAGGGATTCACACAGGCAATCGTGCCAAAAATGAAAGCAGCGAGCAGATATAGCAAAGCATTTCCCCGTCTGCGTTCACCGGGAATTCCATTCTTTTGATTAGCAGAGAGCAGTAACGTTCCTACGACTCCCAGCATCAGTACTCCGATAGGCAAATCTATGACATGTGGATGCAGATCCGCGAAAAGAAAGCTCCAGAACGGGAACTCGTTGATAGTAAAAGGGATGATACGACTGCTGCGCCAATAGTCGAATGTTTGTGGATGTATCTTCGTCAGTAGAGTATAAAGTTGCTCTTTGAGCTGTATCAACCCATCAAAGTTACCGATAAGCGCCGCAAAATATCCTCCTAACAATGCTATGGTTAAACGCTGGGTGAAACTATAAACCAGCGTAACCACACCTGTAAACGTCAGAGCAAACAACATGGGAATAGCCAGGTTGAACGCAACGGTCGGAACAATGCTTGTCAGCTTGATACACGCGCCGAAGATCACATAGCCATAATAATAGTAATTGATGTAGCCACCTGCGAACCACGGATCGTAGGGCGGCATGTAGGGACTGCGCAGCACGGCATTAAGAAAAGCCAGCTCCATTGGCTTTTCTCCACCGAAATAGATTTGCCAGAGATCGGGGTTGAGCGAGCGAATACCAACAAACAAGAGGAATGCAAGCGTAAAGATACCTTCCTCGATCAGCAGCAGTCTCCAGCGCTGGCGCAGGAATGCATTGATAGCTTCTCTTTGCCACATGTACAATATGCTGGCTAGCAATAGCAACACGGCCATTACTATCAGCGTCGAGAGATGGCTGAAGGCTACAAGATGCAAGCACGCCAGAATCCATGTAAAATAGGCGAGCAGCAGTATACCCACTGTCTTGCTGAAGATATAGCCACGGTCAGCCAATCCACGAAAGGCCGAGAACAGCAGCGGAAACGCTAATAAACCCAGCAGTGTGAGTGCCAGCCACCAGAAGAAAACGGGAAATATATTGGAGAGGCTATGCGCTGGAAATTGAACACCGAAAGGAGGAGATTGCTGATCCTCAGCAATCTGTTGAGCGCTTAGTAGTAAGGAGCGCTGGGTACCTGCGAGGTTAGTACAAAGAGGCGGCAGTTGTACACCCTGCAAGAGCTTGTGATAGAGTTGGTCCGATGTGTAAGGGTAGGGATTATCGCGTACAAAGATACGTACTGTGGGATGATCGAATACGGAGTAGCTCTCATCGGCATTACTATCGTCAAGTGTGATTCCTAGCAGATTTGGACGATTCTCAAACTGCGCTGCCAGGTGAAAGCCGAGCTGCCCGCTGAAGAGCAGTTGATAGTAGTGAATGGTCAATGGATAGCGACAAGGGAGACGGGGAATGGATTTATCCAGGCGATCACTGGCCATGGTAATGGCATTAACGGTGGGTAAAATAGTTGCGAGCAGCCGTGCCTTTGCCGAAGTATCGTCACCATAGAGATCCAATCCCTGCTGCGGTTGACCATTAGCATCGTCATAGGCGGCTTGTTGATACACAGAAGGATCATGATTATCGATTGCTACGGGCAAAGCATCATCCCACTGTTCGTATGTCAACTTACTTCCAGGTTTCAAGTGGCTGAAAATCCAGCGTGAAGCCTGAATGCGTGTATTTGGCACGCTATAGACATTCAGCAGCGCCAGTCCCTGAAACATCGTCCCGGCTAGCACAATCACGATTGCAGCATACAGCAGGATTGTGGTTAGGACTCTCGTTAAGTTGTACCTGGCTTCCGCCAGGGAATTGGGCCTGACACCCGCCAGGGGTGCCACTACATTTCTGAGCGTACCTCCCCATAGTCCAATGGTCTCAGGCCTAGCCGTGCCAGCTAAATTCGCCGCCTTCGTGCTTCCGCTACGCACAAGGGCTATCAAGATGCTCGCTGCCATCAATGTCAAAAACGGGTAGAGAGGCAGCATGTA
>WNFH01010813.1_pt1 | contig 10981 bp, 7 predicted proteins | sample 5400411 | NCBI WGS metagenome assembly WNFH01 (sample SAMN13153347, study PRJNA577476) | soil metagenome | isolation source: 200 cm saprolite under Douglas fir tree site 2 hole 3 | place: USA:California | collected 2015-04-18
AAGGCTTCAACTTCGCGTTGTTGCTCTGCTCAGGGTAGCTCGCGCAAATAGGGGCATTCGGCAGGAGGGAAAATGCCTACTCATAAGAGGTCTTGCCCCACCACTTACGGTTTGGTGTGCGCGTTAGCGCTTTTGATGCTTGGTCCACTAACGAATTTTATTTGCGCCGACCGCCGCCTTTGCGCAAACACCCGTTTACCAGATTAATTCAGGCGGCAGCGCAGCGTCGCCCTTTGTCGCCGACGAGTTCGATACCGGTGGGCAGGCGGCAACTCCGGTCACGAACACAATTAACACGAGTGCGGTAACCAATCCGGCACCGCAAGCGGTGTGGCAGACGGAATACTACTGCTGCACCACCGGTCCAGGCAATTTCTCGTACACAATTCCGAAGCTCACGCCGGGAACGACTTACCAGGTGCGTCTGGATTTTTCGGAGAACTACAGCAATGCGGCAGGAGCACGGGAGTTCAATGTTGTCATCAACGGTGTTCAGGTACTGATGAATTTCGACGCCGCATAAAGACTGGTTATTTCGCATCTCGTTGATTTGGCGAGTGGGGACGTAGTTGAGTTGGTTAGAACGCTGCCCTGCCATTCTGTCTAAAGCATATCTATAGTATTTTCAATTACTTGTGGGATATCCGCCCCAGAGCGCACTGTCACCAAGTGGATCTCTTTTCTCATCCTTATTTACCCTGCCAATAGCACTGAGAAACGCCGTAATACCCGATGCTTGGCCGACACAAGCCGTGCCGATGCCATTGAGGTATTACGGCGCCAGATGTCTCGATCGCTCTGCTTTATCCAAGCTTGGGACAAGAATCCGGAAAAAGACTTCGACTAATTAAGAGAGCCTTTCAGTCTGTTCCTTTAGGAGAATAGGAACTGAAGGACCATTGCTTGCGATTCCGGGCGCGGCCAATCCTGCCGAAGGGCTGGGCATTGAGAACGTCCGTGCGCGACGTGACCTCGACATGAGTGACACGGGCGGGCAGGTAGGGAACCACGAACAGGAAAACCAGGCACAGGGCCAGCGGGCGATTGACACCCCAGCGACGAATATTCGAAGTCATAGGTCTCTCCGGGCGCAATCACCTGTGCCCGCGGAAGCACGAGGCCATTGATTCCGAACCGCGACACCCGACCGAGATCGGCCTGTTAATGTTGATCGGCCAGATGCGGTAGCGTTTCCCCAACTGCCAATGGGTGGTCGGAGCTTTCATCCTGCCATTCAGCAACAATGAGATGTCGTGCATTTGCACGAGGGCTCGATTACCTTCCCGAAGTGGAAACGCCGGTCACACAAAATCACCGCACCGTCAAATCCCGCCAATAGGCGTCACCTGCTTCGTGGTGCGGAACGAGAACGCGCTGGTAGAGCCGCAAAACGACCCTCTGGTTCTTGTAGTCAGATAGATCAATACTGATGTCTTCCCAATGGCGCAAGTCGGATTGGCGCGACTCATACAATCCGTCAATGAGCTTGTCGAATATCTTCTTGTCATTGACATAGACCTGCAATTGCCAGGCACGCCCCACATCAACGCCGGCTTTGAAAGTCAAAGATGGGGTAGGTCCCAGGTTGATTGTCCGTCTCAGGACGGTTCCGCGTATTTCATCCCGAGGATAGGTGGCGAGCACTTGGCCGTCCAGGTAAGTGATACCTCGGATTCCCGGCATGCCGCCGCCCGCGCCTCCGAACCCACCCCGCTCCATCGTCCAGTCCGGGTTCCAGTACTGCATGAGGTCCGCCAGTTTGAATAGCTCTGCGGGCTGGGTGACAGGATCCTGAACCGGAATTCGAATAGCGTCTCCTTCGTCACGCGCGCCGTGAGAGATGAGGATCGCCTCCCCGATTCGCACCGTGCGTCGCGCCAACTCCGAAATACTCTCATCCACTGGCGGCGTAAGTTGGAGGGGGCCCATCTCCTTGCCCTGGATCCGATCGCGGAGTTCAGCGACCTGTTCAGAAGGCAGGGCTTTCATCCCATGCATGGCTGCAACTACCGATGCTGAGTTCGCAGCATTACAGTCGGTATCCGCGAAGTCGGCAGCGTGAACCGCCAGTTGTAGCGTTTTATCGAAGTCGCCGTCACCAAACCAGACACTCGCTGCAACGATACCCCCATTGACCACCGCGTTATTGGTCGCGGGATATTCAATCCCCCAGCGCTCGTCGATAGCCCGGAAAATCTGCTCCGCGTTGCTACCCGAGTCTGCCATCGTAATGACCATGTCCAGACACTTACGATAGGGCGAATCCGGGTGGATCAAACTGGCAGCCTTGCGAACAATCGAATGGGTGTCCTTTTCTACAAAAGCGAGGCTCACCATTCCGGAGACGAAAACTGCCCCATCCGTCCCTTCCGCGTAGCCATTGATATGACCGAGGTTGCGCGCAAGTGTTGCCGCCACGTTCGGCATACCCGGTGTTAGCGCGCCATAGACGTCACTGCTGAACTCCGGTCCGATGGTCCACCAGAGCTTGTTGTATCTTGGGTGACCAGTGTCCGGTGGCTTGACTCCTCGCTTCAAGAGTATCAGCGCCTGTTCGCTCGATCCCCACGACCCAGCATTGTTCTCAAGCCATTGTCGTCCGAGTTGCTCAACGGTGAGCCCGATGCCGTATTTCTCGAATGCCCGGACGGCAACCATTTCGTAGTAGTAGTCATCATCCACAGGCGCATAACCAGGAAGATGCGTGAGCGGGGTGACGGGTAGAGTCGAGGCCGGCTGATGTTCGAAACGGACGCCCGTCATCTGAGCGATCATCTGAGCGGTCCAGATAGCCCGCACGCGGTCAAGATATTCGGCGCGCGACAAGGAAAGCACACTCGACGAGTGCTCGTTGGACGCCGCCTGCACCCCGTGCGACGGATCCGCGACACAGGTGAAGAGAACCACGATGCACAGCAGGGAAGTTGTCTGTTTCTTCACGTTCTGTTCCGCTGAGATGTCGTGCATTGGCACGAGGGAAAACTTATTTCTGCCTCGGGGTGTTGGAGACTGAATCCACATTATGCAGATGCACTCTCGCGAGTTCTTGTGAGAAGTCAACCAGAATCGTGTCGGGGTTACCGTTCGACTTTATGTTATGACCGTCCCCGAAGAAACTGGCCACTTCAAAGGAGGTTGGCATCGACGGCTGGGCGCCAGGTCGAGTAACTGAGATTGCGGCCACGGCTGAAGCCCAAGAAGCGCTGCTCAGCGGATCTTGCCCGTTCATTAGTGCGACAGCGAATGCACCATTAAAGGCATCGCCCGCTGCCGTGGTATCGATAGCGCGCACCTTATAAGCCGGCAGTAGCTGTCGGGTTCCGTCCAAAAGCGCAACGTAGCATCCCCGTTTCCCGAGCTTGAGGATGACATTTCGGGATCCAAGCGCGAGCAAAGCGTTCGCCGCATCCTCGAGCTCGTCTTCGGAGAGTTCTTCCGGTGCGCGCCCCAGAAGGAAGCAGGCCTCCGTTTCGTTCGGCGTCAGCCAGTCGACACACTTCAGGAGTGACGCCGGCAACGGGCGGGCGGGCGCAGGATCCAGTACCAGAGGGATTCGTTCTCGAATCGCAATTGTAGCCAGATACTCTACGGTCTCGAGCGGGATCTCCAATTGGGTGAGCAAAATGCCAGCGCTTCGGATAAAGCCGATATGGGAATCGAGGTCTGCCGGAGACAAATGTGCATTTGCCCCAGCAACCACCGTGATCGCGTTCTCTCCCTTTGTATCGGTAGTAATCAGTGCGACGCCCGACGATCCAGGAACTGCTTCGATTCCGTCGGTGTCTACCTCCGATTCTTCCAGGCTTTCTCTCAGCTGTGCGCCGAAAACATCTGTTCCCAGCCTTCCGAGCATGCTGACCCGGCCCCCAAGACGGGCCGCGGCCACCGCTTGGTTAGCGCCCTTACCGCCCGGGAAAGTCTGGAAGCTCAGCCCGGCAACCGTTTCACCAGCCACCGGAATGCGTTGTGTGGCGGCTACCAGGTCGAGATTGATGCTTCCCACTACTACGATCCGCTTCGCCATAGGGATACGCAATTTGAGTTCTCGCTTTCTCAGCGGTTCGGAGTTTACCGCAGCGATCACCGCAACGTCACTTCACAAATACTGGCGCCACCGCGACTGCGCCCAACCCCACGAGAAAAAAAATGAACATCAACGGTATTAGCTTTCGCGCACTCGGAGGTGCACTGGCGAATTCTTTCCAGATGAAGACTCCCCATATGGCGGAAACCATCGTCGCACCTTGCCCGATCGCGTACGAAATCGCCGGACCGATGATCTGCGCATGGGAAGCGACAAAGTTCAATACCGCGCCCGTGCACCAGATCATTCCGCCCACCATTCCCCACCAGTGCCACGAGCAATTGCACAGAGGGCCGTACCCACCGCAAAAAAGAACGCAACCGAATAGGGACCAAGAGAATGTTCTCCAGTGATGGCTTTGGTCACTAGCGGATAAAAGACGCCCATGAGAATACCGCAGGCCAGGCTTAACTGGATGCCGCGAGCACTCAAAGTTTTCCGTGTCGTCTCGCGCCTGCGGTACGCCACCGCGTCCAGTACAATAGCCACGACCACCAGTATCACCCCGCCAAATAACAGCAGAGGGCTCCCCTGCGGTGCAATGAAATAATTCAGAAGTACACCCACCACCAGTGCGAGCCCAATGCCGATGGGAAATGCGACCGCCAGGCCCGCGATCTCAATGGCCGCAACCAGCAGAAGGTTGGCGATGTTGAAGACCGCGCCCCCGAGGAGCGCGAAGATAATGTGTCTCGTGTCCGTGTCGCGGATGTTATTGAGGAATGAGAGTTGCCCGCCGCCGACACTGCCGAGAGTCAATCCCCAAAAAAGACTCGCCACGATGATGCCTATGACGTAATCCCAATAGAAGAGTTGGAAGGGCCAGCCGGGAGTAAGTTTCATGGTGTTGGCCCATGAGCCCCAGCACAGCATGCTTCCGATCATGAACAACAGTGCGACTCCGTACGCTTCCGGTTGATACATGGCCCTCCCAGTTCGAATCAAGTCTCCGCGCGAGTATAGCCGGGAGCGAGTTGGTGGCGCGAGCGACAGGGAAATCGCTCGCGCCAGCCCTCCTGACAACCTCTAGAACACGAATTTCATATTCAACTGCATGTGGCGACCTGCACGGCCACCAGTGATATATCCAAACTGGCTTTGCGCGTTGACTTGACGGTCATCGAAAGTATCGATGCTTGACCACTGGGTGTGATTGAAGGCGTTGAACGAATCCGCGCGGAACTGTAACTCACGGCCTTCGCCGAACACCCTGAAGGACTTCTGCAATCCCAGGTCCCAGTTGTTGATTCCAGGCTGGCGAAGATTGTTCCGACGTTCGTTGCCCCGAGTCAAAGCGAAGTTTGTTATGCCTTGCGAAATCAATGTCGGGTCTGTGCTGGCAGCGGGCTCCGTGTAGCAATTGGTGTTGAAGTAGTGGGTAAAGGTTCTGCTCCCGCGTGCAAGATTGCCGTTGCAGGTTTGGAGTGGAACATCTCCCATGTAGTCATAAGAACTGGTGTAGCCGTTCCAGACCGTTGTTGGAGCCCCTGATTCGAAGGTGGCAATCGAATTGATCTGCCACGCTCCCACCGCCTCGCGCAGGAAGCGGTTTCCGAGCGCCTTTCCCGGCAGTTCGTAGGTGAAAGCTGCCACAAAGCGGTTGGTGTGATTGGCATCGGATGGGCCATAGGACCACTCCGGGTGCCACTGACCGCCGAGAGCCCGGGGCCCGCCTTCGCCACCCTCGCCGAAGTAGTTATCCATTTGCTTCGACCAGGTGTAGGAAACCTGGCTGGTCACGCCATGCCAGCCACGGGTCGTCAATTGGGCATTCAGGGCGTGGTAGTTATTGCTGCGATTCGGGTGGACCGCCCAAATCGATTCCCAGCGGCCGGGAGCCGCGGCAGTAAGCGGACGCGCCTGGTAAAACGCATCACTGTTCAGGTATGTGCCTTGTGGCGGGGCATTCAGGTCATACTGGGTAATGAGTTTTGTGCCCTCGGAACCCACATAGCCTAGGGTCGCAACCACTGCTTTCCCCAGTTCACGTTGGACATCCAGACTCCAGCGCTGGATGTAAGGCGCGATCGCACTTTTGCTATCGACCGTGCGGGTGTCGCTGCGGAGACCCAGCAGACCACCGTCGATGCCCAACGGAACCGGCCACGTGCCCTTGTTGATTGAGACGGCCGCTGGAAATACGTCGTTGAGAGTGTAGAACGTCTCGGCAGGATCGGGCACTTGTACGGTGGAATCGTAAGGAGATCCACCATATCCCGGGGAGTTAAAGAACATTTGGTCGAGGTATTTGTAGCGGCCCGTCTCGTAAAACATGCCGTAACCACCGCGAACCACCGTCTTGTCTCCCGTCCGGTAGGCGAACCCGAGCCGCGGCGCGAAGTTGTTCTTGTCCGCAGGAAAGGGGGGATTGTGGGTTCCTGGAGTTAACCCGGGCATGACCATTCGATACCCCGGATACGTTGTGTCAAGCACGCCCCAGTAATTGTTCACGCTCGATGCGGGCAGAGCTACGTCATAACGCACGCCCAGGTTCATCGTGAGTCTTGGAGTCACATTCCAAGAGTCATTGAGGTATCCGGAGTACTCTGGCATGGCGAAATAGAGGCTGCCGTCCCCGCCAGTTAGCGGCGAGCGCTGGTCCATGGAGCTCACAAAGCCTGTTTCGAACTCGGCCAGCCGATTGAAGCCGGAACCATCCCCGATGTTGGGTCCTTTGCTGGTGTAGCCCCCTTGAACGTTCATAGAGCGAATGACATCATTGTCGCGCTCATGACGGCGCGACCAGTAAAAACCGGCCTTCAATGTGTGCTGTCGAATGACTTTCGAAAGGTTATCCGAGAACTGAAATATGGGCACGGCCTGGTACCAGTATTCGGTTGCTCCAAGGCTCAGCCCACTTCCAAAGTCACCCGGGAACCCAATGTTCACGGAGAACGTAGCGTCATTCTTGATGTTGAGCAGCCCCAGGTCATACGACGTAAATCCAGCTCCGCCTGTCGAGGTGTTTTGGAAAAGACTCGGGAGCCAGGTTGCTTGCATGAACTTGTTGATCTGCGCCGATTGGTTGCTCCAGTTGTATGCACTGGTCCAACTCACGTTTAATTCATTGGTGAGAGTGGAAGTAAAGCTGTGCACGTAGTGAACCTGGTAAGTATTCACACGATGAACGGGACCGTCGCCCAGGGCCAGCGACGGAATCAACCCACCCTCATTGATCTTGCTGCCGGTATCGCGCAAGTAGCGGAAATAGAGAACGTCGCGATTGGTTAAATCGTAGTCAATGCGAGCTGTGTAGTTGTCGTTGTTGATGCCGGCGGTATTGGTTCCCGACCAATTGTCGAAGTTGTTTGGATCGGGCGACACATAGCCGGTTGGCTGGGGAAAATGCGAAAGATAAGCCAAGGCTATTGGACTAGGGTTGGAAATGACGTTGTTCGAGAATGGCTGGCGCAACCCGGTGTTCGGGTCATAGGTGGTTGGGTCGTAGATCACAAAGCGGCAATTGGCGGGCGCGCTCGACGAGCCATCGCACGACACTGGATTCACCGGGAAACGCGTCAGCCAGGCACTGAAGTCCCCGGTACGTTCCGCAGGAGTAGGAACGTAGGTGGCGAATGTGCTCAGGCCGCGGTTGCGCAGGCGCTCGAATGATCCAAAGAAGAACATTTTGTTCTTCCCATTAAATACTTTTGGGATGAACACGGGACCACCAACCGTGAAGCCATACTGGTTCTGGTGATACGCATTGCGGCCGAAGCCCTGATGGTTACTGTACGGATCGTTAGCGTTCAGGCCTGAATTCTGGAAAGAGTCGTACACCGTCCCATGCAGGGCATTGGTCCCCGATTTCGAGGTCACACTAATTTGGCCCACATCGCGGCCGTACGCCGCCGAGTAGTTCGAAACTTCTACTTTGACCTCCTGGATTGTGTCCTGGTTCACGTTCATCACCGGACCTTCCACCCAATTGTCGTTGTTGTTTAGACCGTCGACGTAGTAGCCGACACCGTACTCGGTGCCACCCACATTCAACTGCTTTGCCCCCGGGCTGGTTGCCGAGGCCAGTCCCCAGGCCGTGCGCGCATTATCGCCGGTGCCGCTGTTGAAGTTTGGCACGATCTGGGCGTAATTCAGGTAGCTTCGGCCTTCGATGGGCAGGTCGCGGACAAATTTGTTCTCAATGACTTCCGACACGTTCGCATCATCGGTCTGGATTAGCGCTGCGGCGGCGGTAACCTCCACTGTCTCTATGGTTTGTCCCATCTTGAGTCCGAGGTTGACACGCCGAGTGGTGCCGTTCTCGAGGGTTACCGCGGTCGAAACGGTATGCGCGAAACCTTCTTTGATTACCTCGACCTTGTATTGGCCGGCTATGAGATTGGGAAATTGATAGTCACCGTTCGCGTTGGTGGCCGCATTCCACTGGACGCCGGTGTCCACGTTGGTGAGCGTTACCTTCGCGTCTACGATCGCCGCCCCTTGCGGGTCGACCACCGTGCCCACGATGGTGCTAGTAATGACGACTTGGGCCAGCAACCCCGTGGCCACAAGAACGAAGAACCCGAACAGCAACGCCCTGTAGTTCCGCATACACGCCTCCTGGCACAACGAAGTGCCAAACTCTCGCTGGAAAGTCGTTTCGGAAAATTATCGAGTGAAGCAATAATTTGAAACGTTTCAAATAAACAGCGAAAGTTTAGTCTGGTCCCTCAATCACTGTCAAGCAGAAAATCGCAGAAAATCGAGAGGTTGTGAACCGCGCATCAAAATGGGAAGGAACGAGAAGACTTTGCAAGCCTTCAGCCAACGCCGACCGTCTCTGCATATCGCCGTTTTCGCCGGGGGGCGGGGGCGATGATGGCTGGGGAAGGCGGAGCAGCCGAGTGCCGGATCTTCAACTCAGTCTGCAATACCAATTTCTTAGCGCGCTGTTTCAGGCCATCAATACGCTCCAATAAAAGGCGTGCCGCCGTTGCGCCAAGCTGATAACCAGGTTGGTGCACCGTGGTCAACGCCGGGGCCGTGAACTCGGCGAAATCTAGGTTGTCAAAACCGACGATCGATAACTCTTCGGGACACGACAGGTTCAACTCGCGAGCCGCTAACAACACCCCAAGCGCCATCAAATCATTACACGCAAAAATGGCGGTAGGCCTGGGCACCATTCGGAGCAGCCGCAGGGCGGCCTGATATCCGCTGGGACGGTCGAAACGCGCTTCCTGAATGTATTCCGATTCAATGGACACGCGTGCTTCGGCGAGCGCACGTCGAAACCCTTTTAATCGCTCGACCGCGTTGGTCAGATGGAGAGGCCCGGTAATCACTGCAAGATGTCGGTGGCCCATGCGCACCAGGTGCCGGGTGGCAACGTACGACCCCTCTTCGTTGGCCACGAGCACAACATCTCCATCCCAACCCGGAGGTCGGCGATCAATACAAACCACCGGAGGCCCTGAGCTGACCACCGACCGCAGCAGCGCTGTGATGTCACTTTCCGCGGCTGGAATGACCAGTAATCCGGCCGGGCGATAGGACCGCAAATCATTGAGGTAAGAAATCTCTTTTTGGGGGTCATTATCGGTGTTACAGAGCACGACGCGGTAGGAGCGCTTGTAAGCGACGTCTTCCACGCCCCGCACGACTGCAGGAAAAAACGGGTTCGTCACATCGGGGATAATCATCCCCAGCATATTAGTTTGATTGCGACGGAGACCACGTCCTAATTGGCTGGGCTGGTATCCAAGGCTCCGAATCGCCTCGAGCACCCGCAGGCGCAATTTCTCCCGGACCTTTGCGGTCCCGTTAATGACGTGCGACACCGTGCCGATCGAAACATCGGCCCGTTCAGCGATTTGCCGCATTGTGGCGGGGATGCTCATGCGAAAGCCAACCCGTGTGACAGGGTAGCAGGTTTGCCAGAGCCAGAGCGCTCTGGACTCGGACTCCAGAGCGTATCACTTTCGGCCTGTCATTCACGGTCCTTCGTACTGGTGGTCCCCGTTACTCCGCATCTTGGGCACAACGGAAACCCAGTCCTCCCGATCGATCCATGCTGGGCGCCATCATCAGAAGTTTGCCGTGCTCGTTGAGTTTGTAGGCCTGCGGGAAGTACCAGATGGATCCCTGGGGTTGGTAATAACTGCCGCCACGGAGAATACCTCCGCGCGTATGGTCATCCTGGAATTCTTCCGTCCACTGCCAGACGTTTCCTACTAAGTCCATTAGACCAAACGGGCTGGCACCTTGCGGGTGCGCGTCGACCGCATCTGGTCCGTGCATGGTACGGCCCTTGTCCGGTGCTGGAACCGCGTCTGCCTTCCAAGTATCGCCCCAGGGATAGACGCGACCATCCGTACCTTGTGCCGCATACTGCCATTCCCATTCATGCGGCAGACGCTTTCCCGCCCACGCAGCATAAGTTCGAGCATCTTCAAGGGACACCCACGTCACCGGCTTGTTGTCCCAGCTGGCCGGATACGTGCCATTCTTCCAATCCCGGAGGAAGTTCAGATCATCCTGCGGATGATAATGAGTCGCCTCGAGAAACTTCTTAAACTGTGTGTTGGTGACCGGATATTTATCGATCCAGAATGACTTCACGTGCATCGGATGATCGTGAAAGCGTCGCGGGGACTCCTCCCATGGATACTGCACGTCGACCCCGACGTCATTGAAACCTTCGATTTCGATTCCGGATACACGAAAATCGAAGTCCGCCTCGGGGACCTTCACCATATCCGCGGGCGACCCCGAGGGCGGCTTGGTTGAGGCGATGGGCACGATCTGCTGAGGTATCACTTTCCACTCATGGGAGAAAGTAGAAAGGGGAGTCGAGCTCAAATCCTTCATCTTCGACATGAGTTTCTGAATGCCTGGATCAGGGCCGTGAGGCGAAGCCAGAATGGCGCCGTAACCGTGCGTCTCAATGCGGAAACT
>WNFH01007829.1_pt1 | contig 10976 bp, 8 predicted proteins | sample 5400411 | NCBI WGS metagenome assembly WNFH01 (sample SAMN13153347, study PRJNA577476) | soil metagenome | isolation source: 200 cm saprolite under Douglas fir tree site 2 hole 3 | place: USA:California | collected 2015-04-18
TCGAATTTTTCACCGAATCGAAAATCGTAGTTGAGCGCTGGTCGCGCCAGGAAACCCGCAAGTTTTAGTCATGCTAACGAAACCTCTCCACCTCGACGTCCACGAACAAATCGAATGCGCGCAAACGCTCGCCTCGCGCTTTTATACCGATCCCGTAATTTTGCAAATCGAGAAGCCGCGCATTTTTCAGCGCACTTGGCAACTCGTCGGAACGCTCAGCCAATCCTGCGGAGAAGTGAACGGCGTGCAGCGCACCATCGCCGACCCAGAAAGTTTTTTCACCGCCGATGTCGCCGGCGAGCCCATCATCGTCGTTCGTGACAAGGAAGGTGCGCTGCGCGCCTTCAGCAACGTTTGCCGCCATCGCGCGGGCCCCATCGCGCTAGGCAGCGGCTGCAAGAATGTCCTGCGTTGCCAATATCACGGCTGGACCTACACGCTCGACGGCCGCCTGATCGGAACGCCCGATGTCGAAGGTGTCGAATTCTTCGACCGCAGCACCATGGGCATGGTGCCGCTCCGCTGCGAAACCTGGGAACAATTCATCTTTGTGAATTTCGATCTGAAAGCCGAGCCTCTCGCAACTCACCTCGGCGAGATTCCTCAGCAGGCAAAAGGTTTCCATTTCGAGGGTCTGCAATTCGCCGAACGCCGCGACTATGTCATCAATTGCAACTGGAAGATCTACGTAGACAACTATCTTGAGGGCTATCACATCCCCATTGCGCATCCCGGCTTGATGAAGGAAATCGACTACGCCCAGTATCGCACCGACACTTTCCGCTACTACTCCCAGCAATTCGCGCCGATCCGCGCGATGAAAGCCGAAGACGCGGGCGCGCGTCTTTACGCGCCCGGCACCGGCCTGCAGCAAGCGCTCTACTTCTGGGTCTTCCCGAATCTGATGCTCAACATTTATCCCGACAACATTTCGACCAATCTGATCGTGCCTCTCTCCCACGAAAAAACGCTCACCATCTTCGAGTGGTTTTTCCACGATATCACCACGGAAAAAAATCAGGAACGCATCAAGCGTTCGGTAGCGTTCAGCGATGAAGTCCAGCAGGAAGACATCAGCCTTTGCGAGAATGTTCAGCGTGGTTTGCGCTCTTCCACCTACGATCGCGGACGCTATTCCGTCAGGCGTGAGAATGGCGTTCACCATTTTCACATGCTGCTCGGCGAATTCCTCGGACACGTGTAGTTGATAAAAATGCTGCCGTGATCGTTCTCCTGATGGGCCCCGCCGGATCTGGAAAAACAACCGCTGGCGAACTGCTCGCCGCGCGCCTCTCGTGGGATTTTTTCGATGGCGACAATTTTCACTCGCCTGCCAACATCGAGAAAATGTCTCACGGCATTCCACTCGGCGATGCGGATCGCCTCCCTTGGCTCCATTCCATTCGCGAAGCGATGCTGCAATGTGAGGCGCAGGGCCGCAACATTGTTCTCGCATGCTCTGCGCTCAAGCGCAGCTACCGCGAGCTGCTCCTAGTTAATTCCAATGTGAAGCTGGTCTACTTGAAGGGTTCCTTCGAATTGTTTCGCGAGCGGTTGCGCGCGCGAAAAGGACACTACGCCGATGAAAAAATCCTCGCCGGCCAATTCGCCGATCTCGAGGAACCAACTGATGCCATCACCATCGACGCTGCGCTGCCCCCGCAACAAATCGTCACGGAAATCCGCAAACGCCTCGCATTGACGTAGAAATTTGCGCCCTCGGCAAACCCATTCCTTGCGACGGTAGAGAGTTCGCACCTATAATCCATTGTCTTTGCGACGGCTTAAGCCGCACGTGTATCGGGAGGATCCTTGCCGGTAGGAACCGCGTTTCACGAAAGAACGCTCGCTCTGTGCGAAAGCCTGAACTATCGCGAATGGTCCGGCTATTACACGGTCAGCGTTTACGAAATGCACCACGAGCACGAGTACAACGCCATCCGCAATTCCGCCGCGCTGATCGATATTTCACCGCTCTTCAAATACCGGGTAACTGGCTCGGTCGCCACGAAGTTCGTGAACCGCGTGATTTCCCGCGACATCCATAAAGTTGCCGTGGATCAGGTCATTTACTGCTGCTGGTGCGACCCGGAAGGAAAAGTGATCGATGACGGAACGATCACGCGGCTTGGCGAGAACGAATATCGCTGGACGGCCGCGGATCCGAGTCTGCGCTGGTTTCAGCAAAACACGTTAGGGTTGAACGTGGCAATTGAAGATATTTCCGAGCAGACTGCGGCACTGGCATTGCAAGGGCCAACGTCCGGAAAACTTTTGCACGTAGTCGCGGACGCGAACATTACGAACCTGAAGTATTTTCGCGTCACGCATGGAAAGATTGCGGGCGTGCCCGTCGACATTTCACGAACGGGCTACACGGGCGATTTGGGGTTCGAAGTGTGGATGCCCTGGCGCGACGCAGTCAAAGTGTGGGACGCGCTGATTGCGAAAGGCAAAGCGTTCGATATTCATCCCGCGGGAATGATCGCGCTGGACATCGCGCGAATCGAAGCTGGGCTGATCTTGATCGAAGTGGATTACATTTCGAGCAAGAAAGCTCTCATCGAGTCGCAAAAGTATTCTCCCGCAGAAATCGGGTTGGGCAAGCTCGTGGACTTGAAGAAAGAACATTTCGTGGGACGTGATGCGCTTGCACAGGAAGCAAAGAAGGGCTCGGAACGAGCCCTCGTAGGCCTCGAAATCAACTGGAACGAAGTCGAAGCGCTCTACGACAAATTGAAAATGGCGCCCCAGGTGCCCAGCATGGCCTCGCGCATCGCCGTGCCCGTCTATCGCAGCGGGCGGCAAATCGGAAAAGCTACTTCAACGACTTGGTCGCCAACGCTGAAAAAAATGGTCGCTCTCGCGTGCGTAAGCCGCGAGCATTCCTCAGTTGGCACCACCCTGAGCGTCGAAATGACTGTGGAAGCCGTTCGAAATACTGTTTCGGCAAAGGTAGTGCCCATGCCATTTTTCAATCCGCCCCGGAAAACGGCCGTTCCAGTGATTTAGAACTTATCTATGCCAAACGGAGACTATTCCCTAACGCGAGATGATTGGGCGAAGATAAAAGCCTTTTTCCAGGAGATTTCACACGCCCTTCTAGCCTTTGCTGCCACACATGACCTAGAGATCGACGAGTATTATCACGACTCACCATCGTGGGCATTTCGCTTCCGGCACCCAAAGGGCGGGTTGGGTATTCTTGAGGTAAAGCGTCTAAACGAATCGGCCGTTCAAGTGAACATATTTTGGTCTGTAAATGATTACGATAGCTTCACACAGTATTTCAGACGGGAGGGAGGGAACGACCTGCTCTTGGCGAAGACTGAACTGGGCGACGTTCTGGAAGAAAGATTGAAGGCAGTCGTGGCGTGGGATAGAAAAGACCTGGCCCCTCGCGATGCCAAGAATCCGTGGGCTGACTACAGCAAGGAAGAATGGGAGAAAATCTTTTCGGTTGAACACTTCCCTTTACTCAAACTCTAGCTTCGTTTACCTCCTCCTCCGGGCTGTACCGGACGGCGAACAATAGTGAACTCCCCAGTTGCGGATTGCGATTCTAGTCGCAGAAGAGTGAGTCGATGTATGCCTTAATACGCACTCAAACATCGCGTTGATGATGGCTTCCTCGGTGGCCTGCACGGTAGCGGCGAAGACGGGCCCCAGCTTGTCGTTGGGCAACATTTTCAGATCGACGACGTGGTCGGGAGCGGCCGCGCCGGGATTGGCAGTGGAGAAGGCGATAAAGATGTCGCCGGAGCCGTTGCCGGAGATGCTGCCGTTGCGGCCAAGGCCCAGCGAAACGCGGCGTGCAAGGCGCTTGAGCTGATGCGCGACGAGCGGCGCGTCCGTCGCAACAACGACGATGATCGAGCCGTGGTCATCCTTCCCGAAGGATGTGCCAGCGTACGGAGTATCGCCGGCAATTTCTCTGCCAACAGGAATCCCGGCAATACGCAAATTGTCTTTCGTGCCGTAGTTGCATTGCACAAGAATTCCAACCGTGTATCCGCCGTCTTTCGTGTCCAGCCTGCGGGAAGCGGTGCCTATTCCTCCTTTGAATCCATTGCAGATCATTCCTGTGCCGCCGCCAACATTGCCTTCCTGAACGGCGCCGGACGCCGCAGTATCGATGGCGTGCAATGCGTGTTCGGATTTCACGTGGAATCCGTTGATGTCGTTGAGCCAGCCATCCCAGGTCTCCGCGACGATCGGCAGCGACCACCAGTAGCCGGTCGGATCAGGCTGGCCGTGATTGACTCGCCATTGAATCACAGCGTCGCGAACCACACCCACGCTATGCGTGTTGGTGATCATCACCGGTCCTTCGAGAAAGCCGGACTCTTCCACCCAAGTCGTCCCGGTCATTTCGCCGTTGCCGTTGAGCGACCACCATCCTACAAAAACGGGATTCATCATCGAATCAATGCCACGCGGAAGAACCGCCGTGACGCCGGTTCGAACCGGGCCTTTGCCAATTTCGCGCTTGCCTTCGCCGGAAATGAGCGTGGTGTGTCCGACGGTGACGCCGGAAATATCGGTGATCGCATTGAGGGGGCCAGGCGTCCCATCAAAAGGTACGCCAAGATCGCGGGCGCGCGGCTTCGCTGGTGCACTGTCTTGAGCTGAGGCCAAAGAAATCGCCGCGAGCGAGCAAAATAGTAGGGCTAGTGCGCGAATATAATTTGAGCAAATCATTGCTTGTTCTTCTCCCAGGAAGATTGTGCGGATTTCAGCAATCTGGTGTTTTTCTCCACGGCTTTTTCGAGCAGCGCCGCTTGTTTGCCCGCCAATTTCCAATCCTGCTTTTCCACGGCTTCCGTGAGCCCGGGAAATTCCAAGTGCGCATAGGTATAGCGGGAAGAATAAAGAAGATGCTGGAACCACGGCCGGCCGGGAATGCCGTCGGGATCGAGCCAGTTGGATTCGACCTGAAGCAGTTCTTCGTTGAGGCGCTGAAACTTCTTCGGCGAGACAGGACTGGAAAGAAGATCGCGAGCGACGACATTGCGCAGGAGGCCGCCCGCTTTTTCGAATTCGGCAATGCGAGCATGAAGCCGTTTCAACGAGAGACGCTTTGGCTCAATTTTGCTTCTCTGTTCGAGTTCGCGCAAAAACTGCTCGAGCGCTGACGCGTTGAACCCGAAATCAAACGGCAAAATATCCGCGTTGGCCAGACGCAGCGCGACGAGCCCCCAGATCCGCGTCAGCGCGACGTGGTATTCAAACGAGGGATCGCCAATGTGCGCCATCCAATAATGATCGTCGTACATGGAGTGGTACACGCCGTAGTCGCCCGTAAATCCCAGGTTGATCACTGGCCGGCCGAGATGATTCAGGAACACAGTGTGATCGGAGCCGCTGCCAATGCGGGTTTCCACGAGCGCACCGTCGAGCGGCGGAGTGCCCGCTTTCGAGGCGCGCATTGTCGTAGCGCGCCAAGCTTCGTACAGAGACTTTCCGGAGGGCGCGCGAACATCTTTGGAAGCTTCCACGAGCATCGGCGCGAGTGAAGCCACGGCGGAAGGAGAAAAGCTCAAGCCTTCGGGACCCGCTGTGGTAGCAGCTCCCGCGACGGATTCATCGACGTTGAGATACGCGACAAGCTTTTTCTTCAGATCATCCGCGAATTGCTCACCCCATTCTGTCGAGCCCGTGAGCGCGTATTCTTCACCATCCCAACTGCAAACCACGACGGTGCGTCGCGGACGGATGCCGTGCTGTTTGAGTTCGCCAAGCGCGCGCGTCAGCTCCATCATCGAAGCCGTGCCGCTCGAAGGATCCACACCGCCGAAGGCCCACGCGTCGCGATGATTGCCGAGCAGCACCCATTCGTCCGGCAATTCGCTGCCGCGAATGCACGCCTCGACGACCGTATATAGCTGCCTGCTGGTGTCCATGTCCACTTTCACGTGGACTTTCACCGCGCCCGTGAATCGATATGTGATGGGCAAAGCGCCTTGCCAATCCTTCGGCGCTTCGGGGCCATTCATGTTTTCAAGAAGCGGTTTCGCGTCGCGCCACGATAGCGGGAGCGCAATAATTTTCGGAAGCGAGCGCGCTTCCTCCGGCGCGATGTGCTTTGCGCCCGGGACGGAAGCCCAGCCGGGTGTCGTGGGATCTCCGGGAACAATGTAGTCGTAAGTGATTGCGCCGCGCTGAATGTGACTTTCCGGACCCCACGGCCCATCGGGAAAAACCTTGCCGCGCGTTGAACCGTCTTCAGCGGGATCAGAATAGATAAGCAGGGCCGCCGCGCCTTCCCGTTCCGCCGTGAGCGCCTTGAAGCCGCGGTAGCTGTAGGGATTCGAATAGCGCACTAGAACGATCTTGCCCTTCACGTTGATACCGTTTTTCCGAAGCAAATCGTAGTCTTGCGGATTGCCGCTGTGCGCGTAGACAACTTCGGCGGTGACGTCGCCGGACGCGGAATACCCAAAGTAGGAGCCTGAAACAGCGGGATTCTTCGTGTCCGGATCAACCTCGTAAGCATCTTCGCGCAGTGAAGCGGTGAAGTGAACCGGCGCGGTCGTTTCCAGAGAAACGCTGCGCGGGCGCGAGTGCAAAACGTCGTAGCGGCGCAGCGTGACGTTTTCCCACCCCTGCTTGCGCCATTCGCCTGCGACGAGATCAGCGATTTGGTTATTGCGGTCGGAAGCAGCCGGGTGAGGTTCGGCGGTGAAGATGCGGTGCCATTCGCGAGCTTTATCGAGAGACGGAATCGACTGAAATTCGGATTCGAGTTCATGTTCGGAGGCAGCGTGCGGCGGAGTAAAACCGAGAATCGGAGAAGCGGGCCGAGCGTCCTGTTTAATCTGAGCAGAAAGCACAAGGGCGAAAATCAGAAAAAAAATAATTGAGACCACAGAACTGCGGAAGAGAAACCGCATTTTAATTTTGTTCTCCAAAAAAAAAATGCAAAACTGCTGCAATAAACAAACTTGGCCCATTGCCGAATCAGACTGAAAACACTTTTGCCGCCGCCGACTGCAGCGCGCGGGCGATCAGCGCGCATTCCTCGGGTGATATTGTGAAGGGCGGCGCGAGAAGAATATGATCGCCGCGCAAGCCATCAACGCAGCCTTGCGTTGGATACGTGAGCACATTCTCCTCTAGGCAAGCCTGGCGAATTTTCTCGGCGATGTTTTGTTCTTTTGGAAAAGGTTCGCGCGTCGTTTTATCTTTGACGAATTCCACGCCGAGAAGCAGGCCGAGACCGCGAAGTTCGCCGACGTTCGAATGAGATTGAAGCTGCGACAGCGCGGCGCGCAGGCTTTGCCCTGCGGCGCTCACGCGCTCAAAAAGCTTGTGAGCTTCGAAGTAGTCGAGAACAGCGTTTCCCGCAGCGGTCGAGACGGGATGAGCCTGATACGTGAAGCCGTGCACGAATGCGCCAGAGCCGCGTTCGAATGCTTCAACCACGCGCGCGGAAACGAGCACGGCACCGAGCGGCGCGTAACCGCTGGCGATTCCTTTCCCCGCGAGAATCATGTCCGGCTCGATGCCCCAGTGCTGCACCCCGAATGGTTTTCCCGTCCGGCCCATGCCGCTCATAACTTCGTCGGCGATCAAAAGAATTCCACGCTTGCTGCAGATTTCCGCGATGCGCGCCACGTACCCTTCGGGAGGCACAGCGGCGCCAAGCGTCGCGCCAACGACTGGCTCGAAAATAAAAGCGGCGGCTCTCTCAGGTTCGTGCTCAAGAAGATAGAGTTCGAGGTCATCGGCGCAAGCGAGTTCGCATTGTGGAAAAGTTTTATCGAACGGGCAGTGGTAGCAAAAACACGGAGCGATGTGCCCCCATTCAGCAATCAGCGGTTCGTACGGCCCGCGGCGCGTCACATTTCCGCTGACCGACATCGCGCCAAGGGTGCTGCCGTGATAGCTCTGTCGCCGCGAGCGATCCTTCTGGCCGCTCTCAAGGTGAAATTGACGAGCGAGTTTTATCGCGGTTTCGGTGGCTTCGGAGCCGCCGGAAGTGAAGTAAACGCGGCCGCCGAGGCGGAAATTCGGCGGAGCCATCGCAAGCAGTCGCGCCGCAAGTCTTTCCGCTGGAGCGGTGTGAAATTGCGAAGTATGCGCGAAAGCAATTTGCGAAGACTGCTCCGCCATGGCGCGCCCGATTTCCGGCACGCCGTGACCAATGCTGACGACAGCAGCCTGTCCGGAAGCGTCTAGAAATCGGCGACCGTCAGCTGAGACGATCCAGCAACCCTCCCCGCGAGAGGCAATGGGAAAGGTTATTTTGAAATTGCGAGGGAAAAGTCCGCTGCGCGCCGGCATGAGATGTCCGGCAAAGGATTGTAGCAGAGTCGAGAACAGCATCAGCGCCATCGGGATAAATCTTTCACATGGCGAGGCGCGGCTCCGACGCGAACCGGACTATTGGAATCGGATGAGAAACGTGACATCATCCGTCGTCCTGCAAGAGGCGGTTCTGCAAGAGCTGATTCCGCACATGGTATTGCGATTCATTGTGTTTCACAGGAGATGAAGCGAGATGAGAGGCGTCACTTTGCGTTGCGTTTTCGTGAGCGCGTTGCTGCTGGGATCCGGATTGGCCATATCCGCGCAGGAATCAGCAAAACATCCCATTACCTTTGACGATCTGATCAAGTTACACCGCATTGCGGAGCCGCAGGTGTCGCGGGATGGCAAATGGGTGGCGTATACCGTCTCGACGCCGGACATGGACGCGAACCGTGGCGTGAGCAACATATGGATAGTACCGACGGCGGGCGGAGCGGCGATGCAATTGACACAGAGCGGGCACGATTCTTCACCAGTGTGGTCGCCGGACGGAAAGACGCTCGCGTTTCTCTCTTCGCGCACCGGCGATTCGCAGGTGTATCTGCTTTCGATGGAGGGAGGCGAGTCACACGCGCTGACGAAACTCTCAACCGGTGCGGACATCGTAAAGTGGTCGCCAGACGGAAAGACGATTGCGTTTACTTCTTCCGTGTATCCGGATTGCAAAGACGAAGAGTGCAACAAGAAGCGCGATGAAGAAAAAGAAAAGAGTAAGGTAAAAGCGCACGTCGCGGAGCACTTGCTTTATCGGCATTGGAATGAGTGGTCCGAAGGGAAGCGGAGCCATCTGTTTGTGGTGCCCGCGGACGGCAGCGCGCCACCGCGCGACCTGACACCGGGAGCGAACTACGATGTTCCGCCACCGCCGCTGGGCTTGCGGGGCAATGAAAGCGACATTAATTTTTCACCGGATGGCAAAGAAATGTGTTTCACCGCAGTGACGGACAAGATGGAAGCGGTCAGCACGAATGCGGATTTATTCGTTGTGCCAGTTTCCGGCGGCGAACCAAAACGGATTACAACGCAACCGGGATTCGATGGAAATCCGGTGTATTCGCCGGATGGAAAATTCATCGCGTATCACGCGCAACTTGCCGCGGGATACGAATCGGACCGTTGGCGTGTGCTGCTTTATGACCGCGCGGCGGGAAGAATCGAAAACCTTACGGAAACTTTCGACCGCAGCGCGGATGAATTGGCATGGTCGCCGGACAGCAAGACAATTTATTTCACGGCGGAGAACGAAACGCAGAAACCGGTATATGCGATGGCCGCACGCTTTGGGGCGGCGCCGAAGAAAATTATCGCCGATACGTTCAATTCGTCGATTTCTTTCAGCGCAGATGGTAAGACGCTGGTCTTCGAGCGGACGAGCCTGACAATGCCGGCGGAAATCTTCGTAGCATCGAGCGACGGATCGAATGTGCGGCAATTAACGCACCAGAATGATTCCATTCTCTCGTCCGTGGAGATGAATGCGCCGGAAACATTCTGGTTCGACGGCGCCGAAGGAACGAAAGTGCAGGCGATGCTGATCCGTCCGCCGAAATTAGACGCCACGAAAAAATACCCGCTGCTAGTGGTGCTACACGGCGGGCCTCAGACGATGTGGTCAAACGCCTGGGGCTACCGGTGGAACGCGCAAGTGTTCTCCGCGGCGGGATACGTGACGCTGATGATCAACCGGCGCGGGTCGACGGGATACGGACAGAAATTCACCGATGAAATCACGAATGACTGGGGCGGCAGAGCGTACGTCGACGTGATGAATGGTGTGGACTTCACATTGAAAAAGTATCCTTTCATTGATGAAGCACGCATGGCTGCGGCCGGCGGTTCTTACGGCGGATACATGGCGGACTGGATCGCGACCCACACGGGACGCTTCAAGGCCATCGTGAGCCACGCGAGTGTGTACGACAAAGTGGCGATGTATGCAACCGAAGAATTGTGGTTTGAAGAGCACGACTTGCAAGGCACGCCGTGGTCGAATCCGGAAAGCTATAAGAAGTGGGCGCCGGTGACGTATGCGGGCGAACTGGGAAAATATAAAACGCCGACGCTGATGATTGCGGGCGAAAGAGATTACCGCGTGCCCTACACGCAATCGCTCGAGTTTTTCAGCGCGCTACAGCGGCAGGGTGTGCCGTCGAAGCTGGTGGTTTTCCCCGATGAGGGGCACTGGGTACTGAAGCCGCAGAACAGCCAATTTTGGTACAAGACGTTCTTGGATTGGCTGGCAACTTACGTGAAATGATTGCAGGCGGGAGCGGCACTTGAGCCGCTCTCCTTGCCGGCAATTTCAAATCCTTACTTCACTGTCGTGGTAAATACTTCCTCCATCAAAAGATTCGTCTTGCATCCAGAGGATGATTCGAGCTGGCGGCGGCTGTCCGTCCAAATCGGATGAGAGACGCCTCCGCGAGACGCCAGACCTTCGTAATCGCCCTGCTGATTGAAATAGTCGATCGCCGAGCATGGAAAAATGCCGTTGCAATCGTGCTCGTTGGAGCTGACCGAGCTCACACGAACGTTGGGAGAGCGGAATGTCATGCCACCATCGATCGATTGAGTGAAGAAAGTGTCGGTCATGAAGCGGAAACCCGTTGAGTCGTTGCGGGTGTCGTAAAAAGACAGATTGACGTCGCCGGTGAGCGGATCAA
>WNFH01003658.1_pt1 | contig 10964 bp, 5 predicted proteins | sample 5400411 | NCBI WGS metagenome assembly WNFH01 (sample SAMN13153347, study PRJNA577476) | soil metagenome | isolation source: 200 cm saprolite under Douglas fir tree site 2 hole 3 | place: USA:California | collected 2015-04-18
AAGCGGAGACCATTCAGGATTACGACGCCGCGTTCGTCTACTACCAGAAGGCCGCCAAGTCTGACCCGTACAACGCCAGTTACAAGATCAAGCTGAACCGGATCCGTTTTGAAGCGAGTGAATTGCACGTTAAGCATGGTCTTGAGCTGCGGAAGCAAGGCGACTTGCAGGGCGCAGCAGCCGAATTCCAGCGGGCGCAGGCAATCGACCCTGCGAGCCCGGTGGCCGACCAGGAGTTGCGCAAGACGGTCGAAATGATCGCGGAGAAAAACCGCGCGGCCGATGCGGCGGCTGAGCCGCCTGCGGATGCGAACGAGACGCCGATGGCAGCGATGCCGCCGGAAATCAAGCCTCTCTCGCGCGCGCCCATTAACTATAGGGCGTCCAATGACGCGAAGATCGTCTTCGACACGATCGGGAAACTCGCAGGGCTGACGGTGATCTACGACCCGGACTTCCCTGCGCGGCGCATCTCGGTGGAATTGAATAATGTGACGCTGGAGCAGGCGCTGGAAATCGTGTCGCTGGAGAGCAAAGCGTTCTGGAAACCGGTCACGGAAAATATTATTTTCGTAATTCCAGATCAGGTACAAAAGCGCCGGGATTACGAAGAGCAGGTGGTCAAGACATTTTATATTTCGAACACGGTGCAGCCGCAGGATCTGACCGAAATTGTAACCGGGCTGCGGCAATTACTGGATTTGAAACGAATCCAGCAGCTCAACTCGCAGAATGCCATCATCGTCCGCGACACGCCGGATAAGCTGCTGCTGGCGGAGAAGATGATCCGCGATATCGACAAGGCTAAGCCTGAGGTGGTGGTGCAGGTGGAAGTGCTGGAGGCACGCACCGATCGGCTGCGGGACCTGGGTATCCTGCCAGGGCAGACTGCCACGGTTGCGATCAACCCGAACACCACGACGGGCACTTCGGGAAGTACCAACAATATCAATCTGAACACGCTGCGACACCTGAATGCGACCGATTACGTCGTTACCCTGCCGAGCCTGACGGCGAACGCCGTCCTCAGTGACACGAACACGAAGATTATCCAGAACCCGGAAGTTCGTTCGCTGGACGGCCAGACCGCCAAACTGCGCATCGGCGATCGCATCCCAATCGCCACTGGCAGTTTTTCGTCCGGCATCGGCGGCATCGGAGGAGTCGCCGGGGGAGTCGCGGGCGGCATTAGTCCCCTCGTGAATACGCAATTCACGTACCTGGATGTCGGCGTGAATATCGACCTTACACCTCGCGTACATCCGAATCGCGACGTCAGTTTGAAATTGAAGGTGGAAGTCTCATCGCACACCGGCGACTCGGTCATAGGCGGCATCACGCAGCCGATCATAAGCCAGCGCGTCATTGAGCATGATATCCGCTTAAAGGAAGGCGAGGTAAGTATTCTAGGCGGCTTGGTCCAACGGACCGATAGCAAGGCGTTGGAAGGCTGGCCGGGCCTCGCGAGGCTCCCCCTGCTGAGGTATCTCTTCTCGCACGACAGGATGAACCACCAGGAAGATGAAGTGCTGATTGTCCTGACGCCCCGGATCGTGCGGATTCCCGAATGGACGAAAGCGAATCTGCGGCCGATGTATTCGGGCTCCGAGACAAACGTGCAAGTGAAGCGAGAGAGCGAGGTCCGCGCGCCTGCACAGCAAGTTCAGGCAAATCAAAACATGGGAGCGCCGACGCCTGCGCCAGGCACCACTGCACCCGCGACGGGAGCCGTTCAGGGAACGGCGGCGGCCAAGATTCACTTTGATCCGCAGAGCTTGTCGTTGAAGGCCGGGCAGACGGCCACGATCGGCGTTGTGGTTGAGAACGTGAATGACCTCTTCTCCATCCCACTCCTGTTGCAGTACAACCCCGCGGTAATCAGCGTAGAAGAGGTGCAGCACGGCGGCTTCCTCTCCGGGGGGACGCAGGAAATCGCCATCGTGCAGCAGGTCTTCAAGGAAAAAGGGCAGGCGATCATTTCCGCGACGCGCCAGCCGAATACGCCCGGAGTGAGCGGGAGCGGAACGCTGATCGGAATCGTCGTCAAGGCACTGGCAGCAGGCTCATCGAACCTGTCGATTGTGCAAGTGAATGCGAAAGATTCGCAGCAAAGACTGATACCCCTAGTTACCAGCGAGGCCACGCTGCAAGTCCAGCCGTAATCGAATGGTGCAGGCGATGTTGCGCGACATTTCATACCACGGGCGAAATGGCAGACGAATCCAACGGAGGCCGTTTCCGTCCGAGGCGGGGATGACGCTACTGGAGTTGATCATCGCCTGCGCGATTCTGCTGATTCTGGCTTCCGCGGCACTGCCAATCGCAAAGTACACCATCATCCGACAGAGAGAAGCGGAGCTTCGCCGCGATCTTCGGGAGATGAAGGACGCGATTGACCGGTATAAAGACGCGGCCGACCGGAACCAGATCCGCGTGGAAATCGGGAGCGAAGGGTACCCACCGGACCTCGAGACGCTGGTGAAAGGAGTGCAGCTCGGCGCAGGCAGCGATCGGAAGATTCGCTTTCTGCGGAAGATTCCCGTGGACCCCATGACCGGGCGGGCCGAATGGGGACTGCGCGCCGTGCAAGACGATCCGGATTCGACGAGCTGGGGCGGAAAGAACGTGTTCGACGTATACTCGAAATCGACGGCTACGGCGCTCGATGGGACGAAGTATTCGGATTGGTAGATCGAACGAGGATTCGAAATGGAAATGCTGTCGCGAATTCGAGCGGGCAGAGCAGCGTTAGGGAAACGCCGCGGCGTGCTGTTGGGAGCGGGGTTTACGCTCATCGAATTGATGATCGTCATCACGATTATCCTCATCCTGATTGGCATGGCGGCGCAGAATTACAGCAAATCCGTGCAGCGCGCGCGCGAAGCGACATTGAAACAAGACCTGTGGGTCATGCGGCAGGCGATCGATAACTACACGATGGACAAACAGGCTGCGCCACAATCCTTGGAAGATTTGGTGCAGGCGGGGTACCTGCGCAAGGTGCCAGTGGATCAGATCACAGGTGCGGCGGACTGGGTGCCGCAATACGATAGTGTGGTGTTGAGCCCCGATCAATCGAGTACGGGGATGGTTGACGTTCATTCGAATTCCCCGCGAGTGTCGCCCTTCGAGAGCACGCCTTACAATGAGTGGTAGCTGTTCCCCTCTGATTCGCAAAACTATTGCGCGAGCGTGCTTGGGGTTTGCACTGTTTGACGGAAGCGCACGCGTCCGATATAGTAGCTGTGCGGGGTGGAGCAGCCTGGTAGCTCGTCGGGCTCATAACCCGAAGGTCGTCAGTTCAAATCTGACCCCCGCAACCATGGGCGCTTAAGAGGAAAATCCTCTAAGCGCCCTTCTTATTTACGGTTACGAGTTGAGCCGTAACAATTCCTTCGCCGAATTCGCCGCCACAGAGTTGTTCCTGTTCTCGAAATTGGGAACAACTGGGAACAAATCGCGATAGACTGCCCGTTCTACAGCGAGGGCAGCCTCACGTTCCGCTTCCGCAGAAGTGTGTGTGTAATGTCCGCGGTCATCGTGATCGTGGAATGCCGGAGAAACTTTTGCGCCAGTTTCAAGTTGCCGGTCTCCTCGTTAGCAATACTCGCAGCCGAATGCCTGAATGTATGAAATCGTGACGCGCCTTTCTTTCTCGGAATCCCCAGCCTGTCCAGAATTGGGCAGAGGGCGTCCTTTCGAAACACGTCCGGGCCCAACGGCGACCCATCCTTTTTGCAAAACACGAAGTCGTCCGGCCCCCGATGCGAAGCGGCCTCACTGTGATCCCTGAGAGTTTCGCCCAAGGCACTCCGCGAAGGATGGCTCGCGTGCTTGCAACTGTCTTAACCGTCGTCAAAGGCAATTACCGCTTGAGCGCGCATGACATCACCAGCGGCACAAATGGAAGCTGTGGGACGCCGCGCTCTGCAGCGACCGGCTACGATTACATTACCGGGCTGGGAAGCCCACAGGCCAACAACATCATTGCGGCTATCGCAAACGTCTGAGTGCGTCTTTCCAGTGGCAGTGGTGTTCGGCCAATAAATCCACGCGTCGGTTGAGTTGGTTTATTTTGAGGTAGACCTTACGCTGTTCCGTGCGGAACGAAAAGTTTCACTTCCCTTTCGCCGCGTTTGCGGCGTTCTTGTCGTTTACTGGTGGCAGAGGCTTTGTGTCCTTGATGCCCTCGCCTTCACTTATGGTGTAGATCGCGTCGGCCATCACGTCGTGCAGAATTTCCGTTTTTCCGTTCGGCCAGCGCACCTCGACAGTGTCCATCTTCTTCTCCGCGCCGAGGCCAAAGTGCACGCGCAGATCGTTTTGGGAAAGATAGCTGGATCCTGCCTTAACTTCGCTGAAGGAGGTCAGGCTTCCAGTGGTGATGGTGACTCGCGCGCCGATGGCAGCGCGATTGCTCTTCCTGCCAACTAGCTTGAACAGAACGCGATGGTTGCCGTTCTGCGCCCGATTGATCAGCAGCGTCGGTGGTTCGCCTACATTGAGGATGACCATGTCTATGTTGCCGTCATTGTTGACGTCGCCGAACGCCGCACCCCGCCGGCACGCCAGCGGAATCTGCCCCAGCCCGGAGACCGCGGAGATATCCTCGAAAGTGCCGTCCCGCGAGTTGCGGAACAACTGCATTGGTTCGCGGTATTTCGGCCCGCCGGGGATTGCGTCCACCTGAGGGTACACGTGTCCGTTCGCGACGAAGATATCCAGCCAGCCGGTATTGCTGAAGTCCACGAATCCGGTTCCCCATTTTACGTAGGGATAACTGGGCTGGGCAGTCTTCGACGCCCAGCCGACATCCGTGAAGCCTTGCATGCCAAGGTTGCGATACAGGTTGTTCGGTTGCTCGGTAAAATTTGTGACGTAGATGCTCAGACGGCCGTCGTGAGTATAGTCGCCGAAGTCAACGCCCATCGAGCCCAGTTCCTGCCCGTCGGCACTGAGCGCGACCCCGGTAAGAAGGCCGACTTCGTCAAAAGTCCCATCGTGCTTGTTGTGGTACAGGAAATTAGGCCCTGCGTCGTTGGCGACGTACAGGTCAGGCCAGCCGTCGTTGTCATAGTCGCCCCAGACGGCGCCAAGCCCATAGCGGTGGCGGGGGTCGTCAACCCCGGCCTTCTTGGAGACCTCCTCGAAGGTACCGTCGCCGCGGTTGTGGAAAAGCAGGTCGCTTTCGCCTTCCATGCCCCAAGGGCCGCATTGCACCAGAATTCCCTTGTAGCGGCAGAATTTTTCATTGCTGCCAAATTCCGGGAGCTTGTTTAAGTCCAAATGGACATATCGCGCGACAAAAAGGTCGACATAGCCGTCGCGATCATAGTCGGCCCAGGCCGCACCGGTCATGAATCCGCTTCCACGTACTCCGCCTTTCTCGGTCACGTCTTCGAACTTGCAATTTCCAAGGCCGCGGTAAAGCGCATTGCCCCCGAAACCGGTGACAAAGATGTCCTGCTTGCCGTCATTATCGAAGTCGGCGACGACAATTCCCATGCCCCACCCCTTGCGGGTCAGCCCAGCCGTTTGCGTGATGTTACTGAACTTCGAATTCTCATCCTGATGGTAGAGAGTAATCAGAGGGTCGCCACCCTCGCCATAATGTTCAACGGTGGAGCCATTTACCATGGCAATGTCCAGTTTGCCGTCGTCGTCGCAGTCAAGCAGGGCGATGCCACCGCTCATCGACTCGATGATATAGTGCTGCTCGGCCGTGGAGATATGCGACGCGGTCAAGCCTGCCTGGCGGGAAACGTCCTCGAATTGGGAAGGCGGCGGCGATGGAGTTTTCGTTTGGGCCATCGCGGAAATGAGCGCAAAGAAGAGGGCGGGGGCCAGGACAGTGACGATTAGGATCGGTCCAGACTGCGAATCAGGTTTGTTGTATCGCACGCGGGCCCACCCGGTCACCCTGGGGATCAAGCAACCAAATCATTGCTCGTTAACGTGATTCAGAATACTATCTTAAACAGACTATTCCGCATATGAGTAAAACCATCAGGGCCGGCGTACTGGTTCTCAGCATTGGTGCGAGTGCGCTGCCGGCTCGCGCCCAAGTCCAGCAAAGTTCGTCTGACTCCTCTGCGGTGATCCGCGCGACGACTCGGCTGGTGCAGGTGGACGTCGTCGTTACCGACTCTTCCGGGCATCCGGCCAAAGATCGTCTCAGCGAGAAGGACTTCACGATTTTGGAAGACGGAAAGCCGCAAAAGATTTCGTTCTTTTCCTTTCAGCAGTTCGAGGGACAGGAGAAGCGACAGCTTCCACAGCTTCCACCTCATGTGGCCACCAACCGGCCAGAGTACGGACGCAGCGCCGGGCCGCCGATCATCCTGCTGCTCGATGGCATCAACACGCCGGTGGAAAATCAGATTGTCGTCCGTCAGCAGATGCTCAAGTTCCTGGCCGATCATTTTGACCCCCGCATGCGAATCGCGGTATTCCTCCTAGGCAACGAGCTGACGGTGTTGCAGGATTTCACATCCGATCCGGCGCTGCTGACTGCAGCCATGCAGAAGTATCGGTCGCAGAGTTCCGCCGCGGGACGACCGGCAGGCACGGATATTCAGTTGCAAGCACCGTCGTTTGATGGACCCAATCTTCCACCGCAAGCGCCGCCGCAGGGCGGGGCCGGCAGCGGGGGGGATTCGGGCTCGCGATCGCTGATGAACATTGCCTACGCCTTGGCGAGATTTGAGAAAGAGAGCAACGCAAGTTCCATGGAGATGCGGGTTGCGCACACGGCGGACGCGCTCTCCGCGATTGCACGCCATCTGGCCGGATTCCCGGGGCGCAAGGTGGTCATCTGGTTCTCCGCGTCTTTTCCACTAAACCTCTCCGTTGTCGATCCGGAAGATTTTGATGTGTACCGTTCTTATGCCGACCGGATCCGAGCCACGACGAATCTGCTGTCGGACGCCCAGGTCGCGATATACACCGTGGATGCCCGAGGGCTGGTGGGAAACATGATTTCGGATCCGAGTGATACAGGGCGAGATGCGAACGGCAGGATGGCGCTGACAGTAGACGCGCATATGAATGCAAACAGCAAGGAAGTATTCGAACGGTTCAATAAAGAGGAAAGCCTGACCAAGGTCGCTCAGGAGACCGGCGGACGCGCGTTCCTGAACACGAATGACTTCGATCGCGCCATTGTCGAAAGCGTGCGGGACAGCAGCACGTTCTACCAGGTTGGCTACTATCCCCGCCATAAGCAATGGGACGGCAAGTTTCACACGATCAAGGTGAAGGTTGCGGGAGATGGGTTAGTGGTGCGGCATCGCCGCGGGTACTTCAGCATCGATCCCGAGAGCTGGCGCCACAGCGGGACAGGAGAGATGAATACGGCCCTGGAAAAAGATTCCATTGCTTCCACGGGCGTGTTGTTTTATGCGCGAGCAATGCCGCCATCCGGCAATGCGGACGTGAAGGTCGAATTCCTAGTGGACCCCCACACCATCACATTCGAGACGCAATCGGAGAACCTACGCTACTGCAATCTGGAATTTCAGGTGCGAGCCTTCTCTCCGGAGGGCAAGCTGGTGAAAGCCGAAGTGCAGCAGGCCGAGGCCCCGCTCAAGCCCGAAACTTTCGACCGCATCCAGAAGAGCGGTCTTCCGATGCCCGTGTCCATAAAGCTCACGCCGGGTCAGTACATCCTTCACCTCGGCGTTCGAGATAATCGAACGGGGCAGTTCGGGACGTCCGAGCTGCCGCTCACCATCAGCGAGGCTCCCGCCCACTAAGAAATTTGCCGATTACTTCGACGGGTCCTCGCGCGAACTTTTCCGCGAACTCTTTTCCTTCAGTTCCTGGTAGGTGCGAAGAGCTTTATCCGCTTCCTCGACACGGCCGATGCGACGATAAGCGAGATTCAGCTGGTAATAGCCGTAAGGTTGTGCGGGCTGCAGCTGAGTCGCTGTCTCCAGGTGCCGGATCGCTTCATCTGCATCGCCCTTATCCAGCAGCGCCTTTCCGAGCTGATAATGCGCATCACCGTAGGAAGGCTTCTCGGCGAGTACTGCGTTGAGCAGGCGAATGGCCTCTTCCGTCTGGCGCTGCTCGAGACGGACATACGCGAGCTGATACATGGCCGGGACGGACCGCGAATTCAGCAAGAGTTCTGCTTTCAATTCCTCGACAGCTTGATCGCGCTTGCCCTGCTTGAAATAGACCATGCCGACTAAGTAGTGCGCCTCAGGCAAGCTCGGATTCAGCTCAAGTGCGCGCTGGAACTCGAGCAGCGCCTCGGTATATTGCGACTGCCCGTAATGCGCCTGGCCCACCATGAGGTGAACTTCGGGAGAGTTGGCGCCGTGCTCCAGCATTCGCGCAAAGAGGCGGCCGCCAGCGGCTGAATCGCCGCTGCGCACCAGCGCATCACCGGCGGCGTAGAGCATTCCCGGGTTGTCGGGCAACTCGTTCAGAATCGGCCGAAAGGCCTCCGCACTCTTCGTGAATTGGTCCGTCATATAGTAGCTAACGCCGAGCATCTGGCGGACGCCCGCATCCTTCGGCGTCTGGCGAAGCAGACGCTCGAGCGGGCCAATCGCGTGCTCGTAGCGTTCCGCGCGGAAAGCGGCCAGGCCCCAATTGCGGTCCAAACTCTCAATCCTGGGATTCCACCGCGCGGCTTCCGCGAATTCGTCCTCCGCGTTGGGATAGCGAGAGGCGCGTGCGTCAATCACACCAAGATTGTGATAAGCCTCTCCTAACAGCGCGGAAACGCGCTTCACGTATTCGGCTTCCTGGCTGCTGGGGAGATCACCTCCAAGCGGTGCGCGTAGCAACATGGAGCGCAGCTCTTGCTGACCGGACTGGCTCATTGGGGAAGCTTGGCCGGCTCGAGCGGAATCATCCGGCATGTGCCGCGAACCGGGTCCTGCCTGCTGGCTGCGAACCTGTTTGGCTAAGGTGAATTCGGACTCCCCCTCTGCATGCCGGCCCAGCTTTTCCAGCGCTTTGCCCAGCAATTCGTGGGCCTCCGCTGTGTACGGGAAGTCCGTCTCATGCGCGGCCAGTGCGAGCGATTTCTGCAGCGCGGTTATCGCTTTCTCCGGGTGCCCGGCATCGAAACTGGCCTGGCCCAATCGGAAGAATGCGTCGGGATCTTCGGGGCGAGCGGCGGTAGCCCGTTCGAACCGCTTCTCCGACTCATCTGGCTTCTGTTCCTTTAACGCAATCATCCCCAGATAGTAGTGGCTGGTATAGTCACCGGGGGTTATCGAAAGTTCGGCCATCAACTGCTCGCGGGCCTTCGCGTAGCTCTGGGGACCTTGGAGGAAATAGGTGAGTCCGAGGGACGAGCGCACACCTGATTTTTGAGGTTCAAGTTCAGTCGCTTTGGCAAAGTGAATGGCCGCTTGGTCCAGATAGCCTGTTTCCCGATAGGCGAGGCCAATCAGGACGTGCATGCTGGCACTAGGTTTCGAGGAGGCCTGCATCTCGTCGAAGATCACGCCCGCGGGAACCGGATTCTTCAGCTCCAGGTCAGCCAGAGCTAGCATGTAGCCGGTATCGAAATCCGGTTGCAGCCGCAGCGCGGATTCCAAGCGATCGGCCGCCGCTGAGAAATCGCCTTTCATAAAATAGATTTTGCCCGCGAGGTTCAAAGCGCGCCCATTTTTCGGATCCCGTTGAAGCGCAGCCTCAATTTCAGTCCCGGCCTGGTCGAATTCACGGGCCTCAAAGTGGGCGATGGCCAGGTCAACACGTGCCGCCACTCCGGCAGGTGCGGCCTGCACGGCTCGGGCAAGCAGATCAATTCCTTCGGCGTACTCCATGTGCGAAACGCGCAGGTTCCCTAGCTGCTGCAAGGCTCCGGAGACGGCTTCACGATACGCCGCGGCTGCTTTTTCGTAATCCCCTGCTAGCTGGAATGTTTGTGCAGATTGAAGAGCCTGCTCAGGAGAATTCGCCTCGCTGGAAGGCTTGGCATTTTCCTGAGCTTGCACTCGGGAGGCTGGAAGGAGGCAGCACCACACCCACAAACCGAGCTTCACGTGAATCCGTGTTCGAAACATCGAGTCCTTTCGAAATTTCTGGGGCGAAGCCATCTGCTGCGTTTACGGCTGCGGAGCCGTCGTCGAAGGCTGAGAGGCTGAGCTTCTGCTCTTTTTCTCCTCATCTTCCGCTTGCCGGAGCCGGTTATACGTTTCCATCTCCATGCGCGCGGGTTCCTGCAGCCCCAGCCGTGCGTAAACCAAGCCCAAATGATAATGGTACTGAGAAACGGCGGGAGCCAGCTTTACAGCTTGCTCCAGGACGGCCCTAGCATGTTCCAGATTTCCGGTTTGCAGGTACAAGGTTCCTAGTTCCGCCTGCGCCGGGGCATTCTCCGGGTTTGTCCGCACAGCTTCTTCCAGTTCCGCGCCTGCGGCATCGATGTTCCCTTCCTGCCGGGCCATTAAGGCCGAATAGTAATGGGCGTCGGCGGAATGGGGATCAATGCTTAGGCAGCGTTGCAGCTCGCGCTTCGCGCCGGAAGTATCGCCGGTCTTGAATTCTGCGATCCCCAGCAGCAACTGGCTGTTGGCATCATCCGGTCGGGCCGCCGCCAGCTTGCGGGCGATGGGTACCGCCTCTTCCGCCAGATCATCTTCGATCAGAGTAAAGGCCAGAGCGTACTCGTTGTCTGGACGATCCGGCTGAATGGAATTCAATCTCCTTGCCGCCTCGACAGCCCCGGCGCGATGGCCTGTTTTCAATAGCCCCAGGCTCAGCTTCTGCAACACCTCGGGACGATTTGGCTGCACTTCGTCCGCGCGGCGGAGAAAATCGATCATTTCATCCCAGTGATTCTGCTGCGCGGCCAGGCCAGCCGAATCAAAGAGCAGATCGAACGACTTGGGCCGCAGCTTCAGTGCTTGCGAAAGTAATATCATACCGTCTTGAGGCTTCCCCTGAGCCATACGGACAAGCGCAAGGGTTTGCAGGTAATTCGCCGACGGTCTTAC
>WNFH01003660.1_pt1 | contig 10962 bp, 10 predicted proteins | sample 5400411 | NCBI WGS metagenome assembly WNFH01 (sample SAMN13153347, study PRJNA577476) | soil metagenome | isolation source: 200 cm saprolite under Douglas fir tree site 2 hole 3 | place: USA:California | collected 2015-04-18
AGCTGCATCTCGAGAGCGAAGTGCTCGAAGTGCGGCCCTCGAAGTCGCGTCCGGACCAGGGCTTGGTCAAGGTGCGGACGACGACGCTGAACCAGAACGGCGAGGCCGTGCAAATCTCCGTCGGCAATCTCGTGGTGCCGCGCCGTCCCGCGAAAGGATGAAGCGGCGAGGCCTAGCGGCCGCCGCCGCTGCCGCCTTTCTTCGAATAGACCCTCGGGTCCCATTCCGAGTAGTACCAGAGCACGCGGTCGCCGGAATCGAAGATCACGTGCAATAGCTTGATGACGCCGTAGTCTTGATACCGATAGCTCCAGGAGTGAGTGCCGTTTGCGTAGGCCTTCCGGTCCGGGCTCACCCCGACGATGGCGCTAACCTCGGCCTGGGTCATGCCGGCCTGCAGCTTGCGAATGTTCTCGGGCGTCAGCAGGTTGCGCACCTCGCGCACGCGCTCGTCCGGCCCGAACGTGACGCGGTAAATGGTGTAGCCGTACGGCTGGCGCGTGTAGTCCCAATACGCTTCGTTATCCGCCAGCCGTCCTTCGGCGATCGGCTTGCCGACCAGCGCGCCGACTTCGCCTTTCGCCATGCCCGGGGTGACAATGCGCGACACGTCGTACGTCGCGCAGCCGGCGAGTGCGGCGCACAAAAGAAGGCAGAGGAACCTCATTCGTAGCGCACGTCGAGGATGTCGTACCTCTTGACGCCGCCGGGGGTTTGCACCTCCACTTTTTCGCCCGACTCCTTCCCGATGAGGGCACGGCCGAGCGGCGAGCTGTAGGAGATCTTGCCGGCCTTGATGTCGGCCTCGTCCTCGCCGACGATCTGCCAGGTCGCCTTTTCGCCGCCGTCCTCCTCGACGTCCACCGTGGCGCCGAACACGCAGCGGCCCTCGGCATCGAGCAGCTTCGGGTCGATCTCCTGCGCGTTGCCGAGCTTCGACTCGATGTCGCCGATGCGCGCCTCGATGAAGCCCTGGCGCTCGCGCGCCGCGTCGTACTCGGCGTTCTCGGACAGGTCGCCGTGCGAGCGCGCATCGGCGATCGCCTGGGTTACTGCCGGCCGCTCGACGCTCCTCAGCCGCTGCAGCTCCTCGCGCAGCTGCTCGGCGCCGCGGCGGGTCATCGGGGTCTTCGGCATGTCAGGAGGTTACCGCGGGTTCGGCGGCGGCGCGCCGCAGTTTCGCGTGCAGGTCCTGCAGGCGGTAGGGCTCGAGCTGCGCGAGGTGCTTCATGCCGGCGCACGCCGCCTTGGCGCCCGCGATGGTCGTGTAATAAGTGACGCGCCGCGCGAGCGCGGTGGTGCGGATCGAGCGCGAGTCGGAGGTCGCGGTGCGTGTCGCCTCGACCGTGTTCACGATGAAGCTCACCTCGCCGTTCTTGATCATGTCGACGATGTGCGGGCGGCCCTCGGCCACCTTGTTCACCTGCGCCACCGCGATGCCGTGCGATTTCAGGATCGCCGCGGTGCCGCGCGTGGCGAGCAGCGAAAAGCCCAGCTCGACCAGGTCGAGCGCCACCTGCACCGCGGCGTGCTTGTCGGCGTCGCGCACGCTGATGAAGGCCTTGCCGCCCTGCGGCAGCCGCACGCCGGCGGCGAGCTGCGACTTCACGAACGCCTCGCCGAAGGTCTCGCCTATGCCCATCACCTCGCCGGTCGACTTCATCTCCGGGCCGAGGATGGTGTCGACGCCGGGGAACTTGGCGAACGGGAACACCGCTTCCTTCACGGAGAAATACGGCGGCGTCACCTCTTCGCTTGCGTGCTGGTCCTTCAGGCTCTTGCCGGCCATGCAGCGCGCCGCGATCATGGCGAGCGGCACGCCGGTGGCCTTCGACACGTAGGGCACGGTGCGCGAGGCGCGCGGATTCACTTCCAGCACGAAAACCGTGTCGCGCTGGATCGCGTACTGCACGTTCATCAGGCCCAGCACCTTGAGCGCTTTCGCCAGCAGCTCGGTCTGGCGACGCAGCTCGCGCTCCACGTGGCTGGCGAGCGAGTGCGGCGGCAGGCAGCAGGCCGAGTCGCCCGAGTGCACGCCCGCCTGCTCGACGTGCTCCATGATGCCGCCGATCAGGACGTTCTTGCCGTCGCACACGCAATCGACGTCGATCTCGATCGCGTCCGACAGGTAGCGGTCGAGCAGCACCGGCGAATCGTTCGAGACCTTGACCGCCTCGCGCATGTAGCGCTCGAGGTCCTCCTGCATGTGCACGATTTCCATGGCGCGGCCGCCGAGCACGTAGCTCGGGCGCACTACGACCGGGTAGCCTATCTCCTGCGCGAGCTTCACCGCCTCCTCGGCCGAGCGTGCGGTGCGGTTGGGCGGCTGGCGAAGTTTCAGCTTGGTCAGGAGCTGCTGGAAGCGCTCGCGGTCCTCCGCCATGTCGATCGATTCGGCGCTGGTGCCGATGATCGGCACGCCGGCCGCTGCCAGCTCGCGCGCCAGCTTGAGCGGCGTCTGGCCGCCGTATTGGACGATCACTCCCCAGGGGCGCTCCTTGTCGACGATCTCGAGCACGTCCTCGAGCGTGAGCGGCTCGAAGTAGAGGCGATCCGAGGTGTCGTAGTCGGTCGACACCGTCTCCGGGTTGCAGTTGACCATGATGGTCTCGAACCCGTCATCGCGCAGCGCGAACGCGGCGTGCACGCAGCAGTAGTCGAACTCGATGCCCTGCCCGATGCGGTTCGGCCCGCCGCCGAGCACCATCACCTTCTTCTTGCTGGTGGGATTCGCCTCGCACTCCTCCTCGTAGGTGGAGTACATGTAAGCGGTGCGCGTCGCGAACTCGGCGGCGCAGGTATCGACGCGCTTGTAGACCGGGCGGATGCCGAGCTCATGCCGCCTTTGCCTGACAAGCTCCTCTTTTGAATTGAAGAGGTACGCCAGACGCCGGTCGGAGAAGCCTTTCCTCTTAAGAACCTTGAATCTTTCCTTATCGATGTCTTCGAGCCTGCGGTCATCGAGCTCCATCTCCAGCTCGACGATCTCCTTGATCTGGTCGAGGAACCACGGATCGATCCTGGTGAGGCGATACACCTCCTCGAGCGTAAAGCCGTTCTCGAAGGCATCGCCGACATACCAGATGCGCTCCGGACCCGGCTCGCCGAGCTCCCTTTCCAGCGTTTCGCGGTCGCGCGTGCGCTGGTTGAGGCCGTCGACGCCGATCTCGAGGCTGCGCAGCGCCTTCTGGAACGACTCCTGGAACGTGCGGCCGATCGCCATCACCTCGCCCACCGACTTCATCTGGGTGGTCAGGCGGTCGTTGGCCTGCGGGAACTTCTCGAACGCAAAGCGCGGCACCTTGGTGACCACGTAGTCGATGGTCGGCTCGAACGATGCCGGCATGAATTGTCCACCGAGGCCGCCGGTGACGTCGTTGGCGATCTCATCGAGCGTGTAGCCTACCGCGAGCTTCGCCGCGACCTTGGCGATCGGGAAGCCGGTCGCCTTCGAGGCGAGCGCGCTCGAGCGCGACACGCGCGGGTTCATCTCGATGATCAGCATGCGCCCGTTTTCCGGATTGATCGCGAACTGCACGTTCGAGCCGCCGGTGTCGACGCCGATCTCGCGCAGCACCGCGCTCGAGGCGTCGCGCATGATCTGGTATTCCTTGTCGGTGAGCGTCTGCGCCGGCGCCACCGTGATCGAATCGCCCGTGTGCACGCCCATCGGGTCGAGGTTCTCGATCGAACAGACGATGATGCAGTTGTCCTTGCGGTCGCGCACCACCTCCATCTCGAACTCTTTCCAGCCGAGCACCGATTCCTCGATCAGCAGCTCGCGCGTCGGCGAGGCTTCCAGTCCCCGCTCGCAGATGGCCACGAATTCCTCGCGGTTGTACGCGATTCCGCCGCCCGTGCCTCCCAGCGTGAAGGACGGCCGGATCACCACGGGGAAGCCGATGCCGGCCTGCACCTGCAGCGCTTCCTCCATCGAATGCGCGAGCGAGGAGCGCGGCGAGTCGAGCCCGATCTTGTGCATCGCCAGCTTGAACTTCTCGCGGTCCTCGGCCTTGTCGATCGCCTCGCGCGAGGCGCCGATCATTTCGACCCCGAATTTTTCGAGGACGCCCTCGCGAGCGAGGTCGAGCGCGCAGTTGAGCGCCGTCTGCCCGCCCATCGTCGGCAGCAGCGCGTCGGGCTGCTCCTTCTCGATGATGCGCGCCACCACCTGCCAGGTGATCGGCTCGATGTACGTGGCGTCGGCCATCTCCGGATCGGTCATGATGGTCGCCGGGTTCGAGTTCACCAGGATCACCCGGTAGCCCTCGGCGCGCAGCGCCTTGCACGCCTGCGCGCCCGAATAGTCGAACTCGCACGCCTGCCCGATGACGATCGGGCCGGCGCCGATGATCAGGATCGACTGGAGATCAGTTCTTTTTGGCATCCATCATCATCGCGAAGCGGTCGAACAAATAGCCGATATCGTGGGGCCCCGGACTTGCCTCGGGATGTCCCTGAAAGCAAAACGCCGGCCTGTCCGTGCGGGCAAAGCCCTGGAGGGAGCCATCGAAGAGCGACACGTGCGTGGCCCGCAACGTGGCAGGTAGCGTAGCCGGATCGACGGCGAAGCCGTGATTCTGGCTGGTGATCACCACCCGGCCGGTATCGAGGTCCTTGACCGGGTGGTTCGCGCCGTGGTGGCCGAACTTCATCTTCACGGTCTTGGCGCCTGAAGCGAGGCCCATCAACTGGTGGCCGAGGCAGATGCCGAACACCGGGATGATCGTGGTCTCGAGGATTTCGCCGATCGCCTCGATGGCGTAATCGCACGGTTCCGGGTCGCCGGGGCCGTTGGACAGGAACACGCCGTCCGGCTTCATTCTCAGAATTTCTTTTGCGGGAAACTGCGCGGGTACCACGGTGACGCGCGAGCCGCGCTCGGCAAGCATACGCAGGATGTTGCGCTTGATGCCGTAGTCATACGCGACGACGTGAAAGCGCGGCTGCTCGATCTTGCGGTAGCCCCTGCCCAGCTCCCAGCGGCCTTCGCTCCACTCGTAACGCTTCCGGGTGGTCACGACCTTGGCGAGGTCCATGCGCGCAAGGCCAGGAAAGCCGCGCGCTTCGCGCATGGCCTGCCCGGTGTCGATCTTGCCGGCCATCAGGCAGCCGCTCTGCGCGCCCTGGCTGCGCAGAAGCCGCGTCAGCCTCCGGGTATCGATGTCCGCGATGGCAACGACGTTCTGTTCCTTCAGGAAGGAATCCAGCGTCTGCGGCGAGCGCCAGCTCGAATGCAGCCGGGGCAGGTCGCGCACCACCAGCCCGGCGGCGTAGACGCGGTCCGATTCCCAGTCCTCCCCGTTCACGCCGGTGTTGCCGATATGGGGATAGGTCAGCGTGACGATCTGCCGGAAGTAGGACGGGTCGGTGAGGATTTCCTGGTATCCGGTCATGGCGGTGTTGAACACCACCTCGCCGACGGCCATGCCGCGCGCACCGATGGAGCGGCCCTGAAACACCGTCCCGTCGGCGAGGACGAGCACGGCGGGATCAAGGTCAGCCACAGTACTAACTCCAGGAGTCGACGTGAAAAGCGGGAAAGGCTGCGCGCCCCTCCCGCTCAATTGAAGACGGAATTATACGCGCTTGGCTAGCTCAGGCCAAGCACATGGAACATGTCGTAGAGGCCGGCAGGCCGGTCTTTCAGCCACTTTGCCGCGCGCAGCGCGCCGGCGGCGTAGGTCATGCGGCTCTGCGAGCGCACGGTCAGTTCGACGCGCTCGCCGGTGCCGGCGAAGATCACGGTGTGCTCGCCGACGATGTCGCCGCCGCGGATCGCGTGGAAGCCGATCTGGGCGGCGGGTCTTTCCCCGGTATCGCCTTTTCTGCCGTGGGTCGCCACGCGCTGCAAATCCCGGCGCAGAGCCTTGGCGACGATTTCCCCGAGCTTCAGGGCGGTACCGGAGGGCGCATCCACCTTGTGGCGATGGTGAGCCTCGACGATCTCGACGTCGTAGTCCTTGCCGAGCGCCCCGGCGGCGGTCTCCGCCAGCCTGAACAGCACGTTCACGCCGACCGCGAAGTTCGGCGACATGGCAACCGGGATTCGCCTGCTCGCTTCCAGAATGGATTTCCTCTGAGCTTCCGAAAACCCTGTAGTGCCGATGACCATCGGCTTGGAATGCGTAACGCAGGCCTCGAGATGCGCCAGCGTGCCTTCCGGCCGCGTGAAGTCGATCAGCACGTCGGCGGTGGCGAGCGCGCGCAGGTCCGAGCCGACCTTCACGCCGCCCAGTTCCTTGCCGAGCGCCGGGCTGCCCGGCACGTCGAGCGCCACCGCGAGCGACAGCTCGCGGTCGGCGAGCACCGCGTCGATCAGCGTGCGGCCCATCCGGCCGCCGGCGCCGGCGATGGCGAGCTTCATCGGCCCGCTCCCGCGGGCACGACGTCGCCGTCCACGCGCACCAGCTTTCCGTCCTCGAAAAACACCACCAGCTTGCGCTGCTCGCGCGCGCCGTTCGGCAGCTCGCGCGAATAAACGTAATCCCAGCGCTCGCCATGGAAGATGTCGAGGAGCAGCGGCGTGCCGAGCGTGGAGCGCACCTGCTCCTTCGACATCCCCGCCTTGAGCTGCGACACCATGTCCTGCGACACGAAATTGCCCTGCTGGACCTCCATCTTGTACGGCGTCACGCCCGGAATGCGCGGCACGCCGCAGCCTGCGAGCGACGCGGCGAGGATCAGGATTGCGGTTCTGGTCATGAGCCTATAATGATAGTCGATGAGCACAGCCCAAAGCCTCAAGGACAGCGGGCTGAAGGCCACCCTTCCGCGCCGCAAGATCCTCGAGCTGTTCGAGGCGAGCAAAGTGCGCCATCTTTCCGCCGAGGACGTGTACAAGGCGCTCCTCGCGGAAGGCATCGACATCGGGCTCGCCACCGTCTATCGCGTGCTTACGCAGTTCGAGCAGGCGGGCCTGCTGGCGCGCCAGCATTTCGAGACCGGCAAGGCGGTGTTCGAGCTCAACCAGGGCGGCCATCACGACCATCTGCTGTGCCTGCAGTGCGGCCGCGTCGAGGAGTTCTACGACTCCGAGATCGAGAAGCGGCAGACCGACGTGGCGCGGCAGCGCGGCTTCCAGCTGCACGGGCATTCGCTGGCGCTGTACGCCGACTGCATCAAGCAGGACTGTCCGTACCGGCCGACCTAGCCGGCGTCCAGAAGCTCCGCAGCGTGCTTACGCGCTGTGCTTTCAGATCCCCCTAGCATGCGCGCCAGCTCGTCGATGCGCGCCGCGCGGTCCAGGCGTGAAGCACCTACTCTTACTGTTCTTCCGGCAGTGGACTTCACCACCGACCATTGCTGATCGGCATTGGCGGCGACCTGCGGCAGGTGGGTGACGCAGAGCACCTGGCGCTCCTTGCCGAGGCGTCGCAACGCTTTGCCGATCGTCTCGGCGACGCTGCCGCCGATACCGGCATCGACCTCGTCGAAAACCAGCGTGCCGACCGGCGAAGCCTTCGCCGCGACCATCTGGATCGCCAGGCTGATGCGCGAGAGCTCGCCTCCGGAGGCGACCCGCGCGAGCGGCCGCAGCGGCAGGCTCGGATGCGAGGCGACTTGGAACTCGATTTCTTCCGCCCCCGCCGTTCCGGGTTCATCAAGCTTGTTCAATAAAACCTCGAACCTGCCGCCCGCCATGGCGAGCTGTTGCATGCCCGCCGTCACCGCCTTCGAAAACGCCTGCGCGCCGTGCTGGCGCTTCGCCGTGAGCTTCTTCGCCGCGGCCTCGTAACGCAGCCGCGCGGCGGCGACTTCGCGCTGCAGCGCCTCGGGGTTGACGGCCAGCTCGAGCTCCGCGAGGCGCTTTTGCAGCTCCGCATGCCGCTGCGGCAGGTCCTCGGGCCTCACCCGGTGCTTGCGGGCGGCGGCGTGCAGCGCCTCGATGCGATCCTCGACCCCGCGCAGCGCGTCGGGATCGAGATCGACACGCGATGCATAATGGCGCAGCTCGCGCACCGCCTCTCCGGCCTGCGCTGCGGCGGACTCGACCAGCTCGACGATCGGCGCCAGGCGTGCATCGTGGGCCGACAGGGCGCGCAGGCGGCTCGCCACGGCGCTGAGTTGCGCCAGCGATGCGCCCTCGGACTCGGTCAGCGCCTCGAGCGCCGACTGCGCGCCGGCGAGAAGACTGGAGCCGTGCTGCAGGCGGGCATGCTCGGCGCAGACCTGCTCCCATTCATCTTCACGGGGCGCGAGCTTCTTGAAAAAAAGAACATCGTCTTGCACCTCGGAGCGTTCGGCCTCCCGTGCGGCGTAATTCTTCTGCGCCTCCGTCGCGAGGGCCTCGAGCCGCTTCCAATCACGATAGGAGTTCCTGCTGTCCAAGGCGAGCTGCTCCGCCCCGGCCTGCGCATCGAGCAGGTCGCGCTGCGCGGCGGCGCGCAGCAGCGACTGGTGCGCGTGCTGGCCGTGAATGTCGACCAGGTATTCGCCGGCCTCTTTCAGCTGGGCCAGCGTGGCGGCATGGCCGTTGATGAAGCAGCGCGAGCGGCCGGAACCATCGACGGTTCTTCGCAGAATGACCTGACCCGGGTCGCCGCTCAGGTCGCGCTCGGTGAGCCACGCGGCCAACGCAGCCTTGGGATCGACATCGAATTCGGCCGCCAGCTCCGCCCGCTCGGCACCGCCGCGCACCGCCGCGGCATCGCCGCGGCCGCCGACGAGCAGCTCGATGGCATCCACCAGCATCGACTTCCCGGCGCCGGTTTCTCCGGTGAGCACAGTGAATCCGTCGCCGAATTCGATGGATGATTCTTCAATCAGCACGAACCCCCGGATGTCGAGCGCGCGCAGCACGGTCCTACTCCAGGTCGCGGTTCTTCTCGAGTACTTCGCTCCAGCGCAGCTTCTCGCGCAGCGTGGCGAAGTAGCTGTAGCCCGGCGGGTGCACGAAGCGCACCGCGTCCGCCGAGCGCTTGAGCAGCAGGCGGTCGCCCTGCTGCATGTCGGCGAGCGCAAAGCCGTCGAAATGCGCGCGCGCGTCGAGCGCGCGCACCAGCACGATCTCGATCATCATGCGGTCGCTGACGCTCACCGGGCGCGCGGAAAGGGTGTGCGGGTTGAGCGGCACCAGCGCGAACGCCGGCACCGCGGGATGCAGGATCGGGCCCTGCGCCGACATCGCGTAGGCGGTCGAGCCGGTCGGCGTGGCGACGATCACGCCGTCGGCGCGCAGCGTGTAGACGAACTCGCCGTCGATCAGCAGGTTGAACTCGATCAGGCGCCCCTGCGAGCCCTTGCCGACGACCGCTTCGTTGAGCGCAATCGTGCGCAGCACGCTGTCGTTTCCGCGTCTGATTTCCGCGTCGATCAGGGCGCGCTCCTCGATGCTGTACTTGCCGTCGAGAATCGCGCCGATGCCGGACTGCATGTCGTCGTGGCCGATGTCGGTCATGAAACCGACGCGGCCCTGGTTCACGCCGACGAGCGGCACGTGGTGACGCACGAGATTGCGCGCCGCGGCGAGTATCGTGCCGTCGCCGCCGACGACGATCGCGAGCTTGGCGTCGGCGCCGATCGCCGCATAGTCGACGCCGCGCAAGCCGAGGTCGGACGCGGTCTCGCGCTCGATCAGCACTTCGCAGCCGCGCTTCTCGAGCATCCCGCGCAGCTCCCGCAGCGACTCCGCGATCTCGGCACTGCGCAGCTTGCCGATCAGGGCGACGCGGCCGAAGCTCGGCCTGACTGCGGCGTGCGGCATGCAGTCGAGTGTACAATGATTTTCATGCTCGACAAGCGCGCGCAAGTCCTGCTCAAGACCCTGATCGAGCGCTATATCGCCGAGGGCCAGCCGGTCGGCTCGCGCACGCTGTCGAAGCACTCCGGGCTCGACCTGTCGCCGGCGACGATCCGCAACGTGATGTCGGACCTGGAGGACATGGGATTCATCGCCAGCCCGCACACCTCGGCCGGCCGCGTGCCGACTCCGGCGGGGTACCGCTTCTTCGTCGATACGCTGCTGGTGGTGAAGCCGCTCGAGACGCGCGAGCTGGATCGCCTCGAGGGCGAGCTGCATCCCGACAACCCGCAGCGCGTGATCCACGCGGCTTCGCACCTGCTTTCACAGCTGACCCAGTTCGCCGGCGTGGTGATGACTCCACGCCGCCACGCCGGCACCTTCAAGCACATCGAGTTCCTCAGGCTGTCGGAGAAGCGCATCCTGCTGATCGTCGTCACGACCGACGGCGACGTGCAGAACCGGATTCTGTTCACCGAGCGCGACTTCTCGGCCTCCGAGCTCGTCGAAGCCGCCAACTACGTCAACCAGAACTATTCGGGCCAGAGCTTCGAGGACGTGCGCGCGCGGCTGCAGGGCGAGCTGCGCGAGATCGGGCAGGACCTGATCAAGCTGATGAGCGCCGCGCTCGATGCCGGCAACCGCGCGCTCACCGAGGGCAGCGAGCAGTACGTGATCTCGGGCGAGCGCAACCTGCTCTCCGTGCAGGAGCTGTCGCAGGACATGTCGCGGCTCAAGCAGCTGTTCGAGCTGTTCGAGCGCAAGACCTCGCTGTTCCAGATCCTCGACGTGTCGCTGCGCGGCCAGGGCGTGCAGATCTTCATCGGCGGCGAGTCCGGTGTCACCGCCCCCGACGACGTCAGCGTGGTGACCGCGCCCTACAAGGTCGACGGCGCGGTCGTCGGCACGGTGGGCGTGATCGGCCCGACGCGCATGGCCTACGACCGCGTCATCCCGATCGTCGACGTGACGGCGAAGCTTCTCTCCAGCGCGCTGTCGCAACACTGAGCGGCATTCTTCTCGTCAACCTCGGCACGCCGTCGGCGCCTACGCCTGCCGCGGTGCGCCGCTACCTCGCCGAATTCCTCTCGGATCCCCGCGTCATCCCGCTGCCGCGCTGGCTTTGGCTGCCGATTCTGCGCGGCATCGTGCTCAACCTGCGCCCGGCACGGTCGGCCGAGAAATACGCTTTGATCTGGACTGCCGAAGGTTCGCCGCTT
>WNFH01003664.1_pt1 | contig 10959 bp, 10 predicted proteins | sample 5400411 | NCBI WGS metagenome assembly WNFH01 (sample SAMN13153347, study PRJNA577476) | soil metagenome | isolation source: 200 cm saprolite under Douglas fir tree site 2 hole 3 | place: USA:California | collected 2015-04-18
ATCAAATATCCTGACCAGACATATGTAGTGTGGCCTACGTCCCAAATGAACTAGTGTGCTTAGTTCCCGGCTCCATATTTTGACGGAAGTGTCAGTCGCAATCACGTTGCGCACCCTGGGCTGCGTCTTACTCTTCGCACGACTGGGCCCTGACTTGCTGTACGAAGTTGCGTGGAGAAAAACATCGTGAAAGTTGATATTGACGGCGTCCTTAGAGAAGCCCAACCCGACGAGCTCCTGATTGATCTGCTCAACCGTACGGGCAACGCGGTCCCCCAGGTTTGCTATCACCCGCAACTCGGGCCGGTTCAGACGTGCGACACCTGCATGATTGAAGCGAACGGCCGCCTGATTCGAGCCTGCGCGACCGCAGCCGCCGATGGAATGAGGATCTCCACCAAGTCAGCGAAGGCTGCCGCTGCCCAAGTTGAAGCCTTTGATCGCATCCTCAGCAACCACCTTCTCTACTGCACGGTCTGCGATAACAACAATGGCAATTGTGTTGTCCATAACACGACGAAGTTACTGGCCATTGAGCATCAGAACATTCCGTTTCGATCGAAGCCCTACGAAGTCGATAACACGAATCCCTTCTATCGCTACGATCCAGACCAATGCATTCTCTGCGGTCGCTGTGTGGAGGCTTGTCAGAACGTCGAGGTCAACGAAACGCTCTCGATCAACTGGGAGGATCCGAATCCTCGTGTGCTCTGGGATGGCGGCTCAACCATTGGAGAGTCGAGCTGCGTCTCGTGCGGCCACTGTGTCACCGTCTGTCCCTGCAACGCACTGATGGAAAAAACGATGCTGGGTCATGCCGGCTTCTTAACCTCTCTGAAGAAGTCCGCCCTAAGCGGCATGGTCGACGTGGTCAAGGGTGTGGAACCGGAAACCGGCTACGGCAGCATTCTTCAGGTCTCCGAGGCGGAACAGGCGATGCGGGAGCACCGCATCCGCAAGACCAAAACAGTTTGCACCTACTGCGGGGTGGGGTGCAGCTTCGATGTCTGGACGAAGGATCGCCACATTCTAAAGGTGGCGCCGGAACACGGCCCAGCCAACGGGATTTCCACCTGTGTCAAAGGGAAATTCGGCTGGGGACACATCAACAGCGAGGATCGCCTCACCACCCCGCTGATTCGCGAGGGAGGAAAGTTTCGCCAGGCCACCTGGGACGAAGCTCTCGACCTGGTTGCCCGCAAATTGTCTGAAATCAAGACGAAGAGCGGTCCAGACTCACTCGCATTGATCTCTTCGTCCAAGTGTACGAACGAAGAAAGCTACCTGATGCAGAAGCTGGCGCGAGCCGTGATTGGCACGAACAACGTCGACAATTGTTCTCGCTACTGCCAGTCCCCGGCAACAGCCGGCCTGTTCCGCACCGTGGGGTACGGAGGCGATTCCGGTTCCATCTCAGACATGGAGAAGGCCGACCTTGTGCTCATCGTTGGCAGCAACACCGCTGAAAGTCACCCCGTCATCGCGACTCGGGTCAAAAGTTCGCACAAACTCAATGGCCAAAGGCTGATTGTTTCCGACATTCGTGAGAACGAAATGGCCAGGCGTGCCGACCTCTTCTTGCATCCGAAACCAGGGACAGACCTATTCTGGTTGAGCGCGATCAGTCGACATCTGCTCGACAACGGTCTCGCGCATTCCAAGTTTCTGGATGACTGGGTGAATGGCCTGGCCGAATATCGAAAAAGCCTTGAGCCTTTCACAATAGAGGCCGCCTCGCGCATTTCCGGCGTGCCCGAGGAAACTCTCAAAACCGTTGCCCGGATGATCTCGGAAGCCAAAGCAGTGTGCATACTTTGGGCAATGGGGGTGACTCAGCAGTCCCAGGGTTCCGACACTTCCACCGCTATTTCAAACCTGTTACTGATCACCGGCAACTACATGCGACCTGGAACGGGCGCTTATCCTCTGCGCGGTCACAACAACGTTCAAGGAGCCAGCGACCACGGGTCCATGCCGAACATGCTGCCGGGTTACCAATCGGTGGATGATCCCGAAGTGCGCCAGCGATTTGAGACTGGTTGGAAAGTAAAACTCCCTTCCACCAAGGGACTAGACAATCACCAGATGGTGGAAGCGATCCATGAGGGCAAGCTTAAGGCAATGTACCTGATCGGCGAGGAGATGAGCATAGTCGATTCAAACGCCAACTATGTGGGCGCGGCGTTCGAGAAGCTTGATTTCTTCGTCGTGCAAGACATTTTTTTCAGCAACACCTGCCGATATGCCGATGTTGTGCTGCCCGGGGCACCGAGCCTGGAAAAGGAAGGCACCTTCACCAGTACTGAGAGGCGGATCCAACGGCTCTACGAAGTTCTCGAGCCAATCGAGGGTTGCTTGCCAGATTGGAAGATCACCCAGGAAATTGCCAACCGGATGGGCGCGGGTTGGCACTATCAACATCCTTCCGAGATCATGGATGAAATTGCTTCGCTCACTCCGATGTTCGCCGGCGTGAACTATGAGAGGCTCGCGGGATACAAATCGCTACAATGGCCCGTCGCGGCCGATGGAACAGATGAGCCGCTGCTCTATACCAAACGCTTCACTTTCCCAGACGGAAAAGCGAGGCTCTTTCCAGTCTCCTGGATCGGCCCCACCGATCAACCCAACGCTGAATTTGACTTGCACTTAAACAATGGCCGGCTTCTCGAACACTTCCACGAGGGCAACTTGACCTACCGTACCGAAGGGATTCGAGAGAAGACTCCTGACGTCTTTGTGGAAGTCTCTCCGGAACTTGCTGAAGAACGCGGAATTCAAAGCGGGACATGGGTGCAACTGGTCTCGCGGTACGGGAAGGTGCGGGTCCGTGCGCTGGTGACAGACCGGGTACAGGGGCGGGAACTATACATGCCGATGAACTCGGTTGAGAGTGCGGTAAATCGATTGACCAGCAGCCACACTGATCCTGTGACCAACACGCCGGCCTACAAGGAGGCGAGCGTTCACATGAACGTGTTGGCCGAGGTCGGCGAGAGTCCATTGCCCCGGATCAATTCTCGCTTCGGTCATCCGACGCCGCAGAAAGGGGTGGAAGTTGAACGCAAGTGGAAGCGAGCGGACTATGCCCCGCCAGGAAATGGAAATGGGCTGGTGCAGTTGCAGACAAAGAAGTGATGTCAGGAGAATTCAATGGCTCAACCGATTCCTCTAGAAATTCCGCCGCGCAATCCACGTGCCGAGTTGCGCTCTCGACTGGAGCAAGCTCCTGAAGAACACGCTGAAGCTGTCCTGGCCGCGTACGAAGTGCTGCAGGAGTTGCACAACCGCGGCGTGCTGGAGATCATGCGCGGCGCTTTGGCGGCGAGCGACGACATTCTGGAGAAGATTGTCGACAATGCCAGAACGCCCGAAGCCATTCGCGCCATCAGAAATCTTCTCTTCTGGCGGCAAATTCTTGGCAGCATCGAGCCGGATTGGTTCAAAGGTATCTTTCAGGCGATTCCCGAAGGAATAGCCCAGGCGACCGCGGAGCGAGATCAGCCGGTTAGCGTCTTCGGCGTGCTTCGGCGCCTCACCAGCAAAGACAGTCTACGCGGTTTGGCCGCAGCCATAGATTTCTTGCAAGCTTTTGGACGCCATCTTCACTCATCAGAGGGACAGCCTAGCCAAACTTAAAGGAACTCAATGGAAACCAGAAAAGTTATGACGAATCGATGGAACATCGCCGTCGCCGGTGTTCTTCTTCAAATCGCGCTGGGCGCGGTTTACGCCTGGAGCGTTTTTCGCGCGCCACTCGCGAAGCAGTTCGGATGGAGTATTTCCGAAGTCACGCTGACGTTTACTATCAGCATCTTTGTGCTGGGTATCGCGGCCTTCTTCGGCGGTCTCTGGCTCAATCGGAAGGGCCCGAGAATTGTCGCACTCACTGGCGGCTTCCTGTATGGCACCGGAGTCTATCTGGCGAGTTTCTCCGACCACAAGCTGTGGTGGCTGTACCTGAGTTACGGTGTGATCGGCGGAATTGGACTGGGCTTCAGCTACATCGTGCCGGTCGCCGTTTTGGTCAAATGGTTTCCTGACCACAGAGGCCTTATTACCGGCGTCGCAGTTGGTGGCTTCGGAGCGGGAGCGCTGGGACCGCGCCCGTGGCCACGCGCCTCATCCAGAGGGTTGGCGTCCTCCAAACATTTTCCTACCTCGGCATCGCATTTCTAGTCGTGACAGTTGCCGCCGGCTATTTCATGCAGAATCCTCCCGCGGAGTGGGCTCCGAAAGGCTGGAAGCCCACAGCTTCGCAGGCGTCGCAGCGATCAAGCCGCGACTATACACTCGGCGAGGCCCTGCGCACGTGGCAATGGTGGGCCCTTTGGCTGCTTCTGTTCTTGAATACCTGCGCGGGAATTTCGGTGATCTCGCAAGAAGCTCCTCTGTTCCAGGAGCTTGCCAAAGTAACTGCCGTGACAGCTGCCAGCATGGTGGGAATTGTCAGCATCGGCAATGCTTTCGGAAGAGTGTTCTGGGCGTGGGCATCCGACTCAATCACCCGGCGCGCAACATTCGCGGTAATGTTTGTGGGACAGGCCGTCCTCTTTTGGTTTCTTCCCAGCATCAATTCCGCAGCCGTGCTGACAGTCGTTAGCTTTGTCATCCTAATGTGCTATGGCGGCGGATTCGGCACGATGCCGGCGTTCGCGGCCGATTACTTCGGCTCAAGGAATGTCGGCCCTATTTATGGACTCATGCTCACCGCATGGGGCTTCGCGAGCGCATTTGGACCGCTGCTGATTGCCTACATGCGCCAGGCCAGCGGAACGTATCGTGGAGCCCTGCATGTGATCGCAGGGGTGATGGCGGTTTCCGTCGTGCTTCCCATGATCGTTTCCCCACCGCGCGGGCGCGTCGAAGCAGTCGGCGATCGTCAATCTCGACGGCTCACAGCAGCGTAAGTCTTCGTCCAGTTCTCGCCCAGCTCTCGGAGACTTTTGCGCGTGCTGAGCAGAGGGCTTCCCTCTCAATCCGTGTGAAGAATGCGCATCGCCGCGTCCACAGGCTGACATTCAGTCGTCATGTCGACGGTCCCGCCCTAGTATCGCTCTCGAATCCTCAACTCATATACGCGCAAAGCCGTCAGGCAGAACGATTTACGGATTATCCCCGCAAACAATGTTTGGAACGGCACATGCATTCCTAAGATCCGAAAAGGAGATTCACATGAAGAACATATTTCGTACAGCAGCTTGCACTCTGTTTTTCCTGGCGACGGTGGGAGCCGCATTTGCTCAGCACGTCAAAACCGACTTTGATCACCAAGCCAATTTCTCTCAGTACAAGACTTATTCGTGGCAAACCATCAAGGATCCGAATCCGTTGTGGGACGCCCGAATCAAGAATGCCGTCGATGCCCAATTGGCCGCCAAAGGCTGGACTCAAGTAGACAGCGGCGGCGATGTGGCCCTCGTAGCGATTGAAACCACCAAGACCGAGAAAACGCTTCAGACCTTCTATAACGGATTCGGTGGAGGATGGGGTTGGCGAGGATTCGGAGGAATGGGAATGGGCCAAGCTACCACAACTGAGCAGGACTACAAAGAAGGAACCTTGTTGATCGACATGTACGACGCGAAGACAAAGCAGCTGATCTGGCGCGGCAGTGCCGAAGATACGCTGTCTAACAAAGCCGCAAAAAATGAAAAGAACCTGGACAAGGGAGTGGCAAAGATGTTCAAGAAATTCCCTCCGGAGCCCGCGAAAGGTTAACTAACTTCGCCACCCGAACCGTCGCTCGAATGAAGCCTTGATAAAGGAGATTGAAATGCAGACTCGCACGCTTGGCAACTCAGACATGCGCATCACACCGGTGGGCTACGGAGCTTGGGCCATCGGCGGTTCGGGGTGGCAGTTTGGCTGTGGATCGCAGGACGACAAGGATTCCATCGCCGCCATTCACCGCTCGCTCGAACTTGGCGTCAACTGGATCGACACTGCGGCCGTGTACGGCTTGGGGCACTCGGAAGAAGTCGTCGCCCGCGCGCTGAAGGAGTGGCGCGGCCCCAAGCCCTACATCTTTACCAAGTGCGGCCTGCACTGGGACGCGGTGGGCAACGTCAAGAAAGTGCTATACCGCGCTTCCATCCGCGCGGAGGTCGAGTTCAGCCTTCGCCGCCTCTCCGTCGATGTGATTGATCTTTACCAAATCCATTGGCCTCCGGACCCTGACTCGTCGGCGCTGGAGGAAGGATGGTCCACGCTCGACGACCTGAAGCGTGAAGGCAAGGTTCGCTGGATCGGTGTTTCCAACTTTAACGTCCAACAACTGCGCCGGGCGCAGGCCATCGCTCCCGTAACGTCTCTACAGCCTCGATATTCACTGGTGCACCGCGAAATCGAAGACGAGATTCTGCCCTACTGCCTGCGGGAAGGAATTGGAGTCATCGCTTATTCCCCGATGGCTTCCGGTCTCCTAACCGGCGACATGACCCGTGAGCGGATCGCGAAGTTACCCGAGGACGACTGGCGCAGTGGGCATCCCGACTTTACCGAGCCGAACCTGGCTCGCAATCTGGCGCTGGTCGATCGTCTGCGAGTGATCGCCAAACGCCACGAGCGTTCTGTCGGAGAAGTTGCCATCGCGTGGACACTGCAACATCCCGCGGTGACGGGCGCCATTGTCGGAGCGCGCAATGCCAGGCAGGCCGAAGGTGTCATGCGAGCCGGCGACCTGCGCCTCAGCAATGAAGCAATGAACGAGATCGCACCCTTTTTCGCCGAGACCGCAGCGTGACGGGTATTTTCACCACAGCCGAGAGCAACCGTAGTCGAAGTAGCTGAGACAAACCAACATGGACTTCATTGGACAACGTTGTGATTCGGGGAGCGGGGTTAGCTTAACTTTGAAGGAGCAAGCAAGTGAAACACTTTCTTCATGAAATAAGGTCACTATCTTCCTCTATTCAGGCACTTCTATTGGCCCTGGCGATAACAGGAACAGCCTCCCCAGGGGTGGCGCAGGTGGGAGGAACCGGAACGGTTATCCAGAAGGCTACTGAACAGTTTGAGAATAGCCCTCTGAAGACCACCTCTCTCGGCAAGGATCTGTTCATGTTTTCGGGCGACGGAGGAGATGTTACCGCCATCGTTGATGACGGCAGCACTTTACTGATCGATAGCGGAATCGATTCGCGAGTTTCGGAGCTGAGCGATGCAATCTCCAAAACGACCCTGCGGCCCGTCACCCGGCTGGTGAATACACATTGGCACTTTGACCACACGGGAGGGAATGCTTTCTTTGGCTCCGAAGGCGTAACTATCATCGCGCAAGAGAACGTGAAAAAGCGGCTCTCGTCGGCGCAGGACGTACCGTTCATTGGCTTACAAGATGGTCCCTATCCGCAGCAGGCTCTCCCAACCGTCACTTATTCAAGCACTATGACGTTGCGCCAAGGTTCTCAGCAGCTAACCTTGGTCAACTATGGACCTGCACATACGGATGGAGACACAGTTATTTATATCTCTCCGGCGAACGTTGCGGTGTTAGGGGACATTTTTTCGAATCACGTCTATCCCATCATCGATCTGGCATCAGGAGGATCTATCGATGGCATGATTGATTCCATCGACCAGGTTCTTGCACACACTGACGGGCAGACAAAGATCGTACCCGGCCATGGGCCGGTAGCCGCTCGTGCCGACCTGCAAGACTACCGCAACATGCTGGTGCAAGTTCGGCAGCGCATCGAGAGCTTGATTGCTGCAGGGAAGACAATCGATCAGGTAGTGGCCGCACTACCGACCAAAGACTTCGACGCCGAATGGGGTAGTGGTTACGTATCCCCGAATGTCTTTACGAAAATGATATTCAGCAGCCTGACTAATAGCCCAGCGCGAGTCGCTAGACACATCGCAGCGAGAGAGTAGGACGGCCCCTTCGGATGACAGTGTCTCTGATTGTTAATTTGTCGGATCAACGATAACGTGGCAGTCGCGGATGAGAGCCTCATGGCTCCCTAAAGTTGATTGAGCGTTGTGCTGTAGCTGCGATGCCAAGGGAGACAAAAGGATCTTTGGGATCGCGAGGGTCGAGCTAGTCGCGCAGCCTACCACTGCCAGCCGCAGCGGCACCGGACGGAGTCGCGCAAGTTGAGCTTGGTGAGAAGGGCCTTACAGACAGCGCATGATCTCATCCACATAGCTTTTCCCCAAGGATCATGCGAGAAGCTTGTTGCCGTTTTTCCAACTCCCTCAGGCGAGTGGCGCCTTTCGCCAACATCGCCCAAGCCGTGATATCTGGATCCCTAGAATCCGCAGCCCTTAGTAGCTCCTTGCCTGCGTCTTGCTGTCCGAACCTGCACCACATCACTCCACAGAGAAACACGTAGCTGCTGTCCATCCTGTCCTCCTATCCAGCGCTGGCAAATTGAATCGTGCTGGCCTTCCGATTAACTTGTTACCGGGGCCGAGTGAAGATCTGCGATACCTGCCATTTCCTCCATTCGCCGCATCACAGCCGAAAAGTCTTCGTCATCATTGCGTGACAGCTCATCTGAATTGATGCGGAACGCCGCTTCTGTCGCAGGCATAGGGACGTGTTCTTGTGCCGCCGCCTGCAGAATCAACTGAAAGTCTTTGTTCATAAGTCGCAGTGGAAACTGTGGACTGTACTCGTTGGTCGCTGCCCTCGCCAGCTTTCCCACATGAGCCGGAGCGATCACTGCGGTTTGCGCCAAGACTTCCAGCAACCGCTCGCGATCGAGGCCAGCTTTCTCCCCAAGAACCACGGCTTCAGCGATCGCCTGCATACCAACGCCCAATAACGTGTTGACGACCAGCTTCATCGCTGTTCCGGAGCCTGAACCGCCCAGAAGAAAGTATCGTTTTGCGACCGCCTGGAATATTGGCTTGGCGGCGCGAAACACTTCCCGGTTGCCGCCTACCAGCAGTGTCAACATGCCTTCCTCGGCGGCAGGAGTGCTTCCCGAGATGGCCACATCGAGTACTTCGACACCACCTCTGGCGCCGAGCCTGTGCAGTTCGCGTGAGCTTTCTGGAGAGATCGTGCTCATCTCCAGCACGACGGTTCCTGGCCGTGCCCCAGAAAAAAGTCCCCCTGGTCCCGTGTACACGCTCCGAACTGCTTCATCGTTCGTCAGGCAGGAGAGGAGGACGTCGGTCGTGCGTGCCAGTTCAAAGATGTTTTTCGGAACGGCAGCACCCTGCGCGGCCATGGCTTCCGCCTTGCCGGGATCCCGGTCGTATACAGAGAGTGGGTATCCGTGATCAAGCAGGCGTTGTGCGATCCGGCTTCCCATGTTACCCAGACCAATGAATCCAACTTTCACCTGATCTGCCGTAAAACGCTTCATAGGGTCTCCATCGTTTCCTGAATAGTGAAGGCGTGCACGGATTGACCCGACCGCTCCATGATCAAGCCTGTTCCGCTCTCCAAGTGCAATCCAACTGCCATCGGCAGCCCGTTCAAAACAGGCTGCAGCACTTCGAACCTCTCTGGTCGCAGTGTCAACGTATCGACACTCTCATGACCATCTCGATCTCGCGCCGTCTTATCTGTTCCCGTCGCTTCCTCCCCTTCACACTGCATTACTTGAATAGAATCTTCGCCATCATGCCCTTGTCCTCGTGATTCAGCAGATGACAATGAAATACCGACATGCCCTTGATGACAGGATCAGTGAAGTCCAGGATGACATCAACCGTGCCGCGATACGGAACATTGACGGTATCCAGCCAGGCGGGATGCGCGAGCGGCACGCCATTTTCCGCATAAGCCAAGAAGTGGACCTGGTGAATGTGAAAAGGATGCAATTCGGCAGTTTGGTTGACAATACGCCAATGCTGAAAAGTGCCTACGCGAGCGCTGGTCATCGGACGTTCATCCGGTGCATACTTGCGCCCATTGATGTAGAAGCCATTCTTGTCCTCGGTAAAGATGACCGTGAAGTCCGGCTTAGCTCTCTTCTTCACTAGTGGCTCAACGTCGATCGGCTTGTAAAGCGGCGGGCGGGCATCGATAGCATGAATTTGCCCAGGCAGCGGGTTCCCAGAGAGCCGATCGGATCTGGGTTGATCTGCGTTGGGTTGCGCCAGATCTGCCAGCACCATCTCCGGATTCGGATCACCGGCCGGACCCGCGTCTACGCAAAGGGTGCGCAGGGCAGCGTGTGTTGCAGGCGGTGGACCGGTTACGATTGCTTCGAGTCGTCCCGCCGGCGACAGCAGGAAGTGATTAGCGGTGCGTGTCGGATTGTTAGGTTCGTGGTAGGCGAGCGGCATCCCATCAAGCGCCACGATTTCAAGTGTCTCTCCATCCAGCTGCAGGTCCAGGTAGCGGTCCGCCGATGCGTTCACCACACGCCAGAACTGCCGCTCCCTAGGCGCGATCTCGATTCGCGGACGAACCACTCCGTTCACAGTAAAGATCTCCTCGGCTGCCTCGCCTTCTCCCCCACATCCCTTACGTGGGATTTCAACATCGCGCCTGAGTGCGGCTGCATCCGGATCGTGCTCAATGGAGCGTCCGCGCACAACGATCACACGCTCTCGGAGGCCTGCCACTTCGGGGACATAACGTTCCATTCCCTCGATGACAATGGCTCCTGACATTCCGTCCAATACTTGCCGGTGGCTCTCGCCATGGGGATGAGTGTGATACCAGAACAGGCCCGGCGGATGATCGCGCGGAATCTCAACCGAGTAGTGCAAAACCTGCCCAGGCATGGCCATCATTCCGAGCACGTCATCCTGCGGGGAGTTCGGCGAAACGGTGAGCCCGTGAAAATGCAAGTTCGTCATGTTCATACAAGGATTCACCGCACAAGTCTCCGAAGACTTAGCAGGAAGATTGTTGACGTATGTGATTTTGAGAACGTCCCCTGGAGAAGCACGGATCACGGGGGCTGCGTGCTGGCCATCGAACGAGAAGGCATCCCGGCCATCTTCATTCACTGCATGCAGTGCAAGGGATACAACATGATTCTTCGC
>WNFH01006784.1_pt1 | contig 10959 bp, 12 predicted proteins | sample 5400411 | NCBI WGS metagenome assembly WNFH01 (sample SAMN13153347, study PRJNA577476) | soil metagenome | isolation source: 200 cm saprolite under Douglas fir tree site 2 hole 3 | place: USA:California | collected 2015-04-18
AGCCCGATGACCGCAAGCAGCCTCAGACCTTCGGGCCTCAATCGCGCCAGCAAACGCCGCACCGACGGGCCGAAGCGCATCGGCTTCTCAGCGGGCATGCCGGCGCCACCAAAAGGTCCGCCGCCGAAGCCGCCGCGCATGGGCGGGCGCGGCCGCGCGACCGGTTCCGTCTGGGCTGTGGCGGCCGATCGATCGCTCATGCCGCAGGCTCCGCGGCCAGCTGCGACTGGACGATCTCGAGGTAGGTCGGACATTTCTTCAGCAGCTCTTCGTGGCGGCCCAGGCCGACGATGGCTCCGTCGTCGAGGACGACGATCTGATCCGCGTCCGAGACGGTGGAGACGCGCTGGCTCACGATGACGACGGTGGCCCGTGCGGTGTGCGGCCGGAGCGCGGCCCGCAGCCGGGCGTCGGTGGCCAGGTCCAGGGCCGAGAAAGCATCATCGAACAGGTAGATCTCGGGCTGCCGGACCAGCGCTCGTGCGATGGCAAGCCGCTGGCGCTGACCACCAGAGACGTTGGTGCCGCCCTGCGCGATACGGCCTTCGAGCCCTCCGGCCATGGCCCGAACGAAGTCGTCCGCTTGCGCCACCTCCAGGGCCTCCCACAGGTCGGCGTCGGTGGCCTGGGGGTTGCCGTAGCGGAGGTTGCTCGCGACCGTGCCCGTGAAGAGGTATGGCTTCTGCGGGACCAGGCCGATGCGATTCCAGAGCATCTCGGGATCGAGGTCGCGCACACCCACACCGTCGATGAGGACCGTGCCGGAGGTGGCGTCGAACAGCCGAGGCACCAGGGATATCAGGGTCGTCTTGCCCGCTCCGGTGCTGCCGATGATGGCCGTGGTCTGTCCGGCCGTGGCCCGGAACGAGATGTTGTGCAGCACCGGCGCTGCTGCACCTGGATACCGAAACTCGACGTCTCGCAGCTCGAGCTCACCACGAGAATGCACCTCTCGGACCGGATGCTCGGGCGGACTCACAGAGGATTCGGTGTTCAGCACCTCGCTGATGCGATCGGAGCTGACCGCGGCGCGCGGAATCATGATCGCCATGAAGGTGGCCATCATCACGGACGTCAAGATCAGCATCAGATACATGAGGAATGCGGTCAGAGCACCGATCTGCATCTCACCGCTCTCGACCCGACCTGCGCCGAACCAGAGCACCGCGACGCTGGACGCGTTGAGGATCAGCATCACCGTTGGGAAGATCAGGACCATCAGCCGGCCCGCGTGCAAAGCGGTCGAGGTGAGCTTGGCGTTGGCCTCGGCGAACCGTGCCGCCTCGTCACGCTCCCGGACGAATGCCCGCACGACGCGGATGCCTGAGAGCTGCTCTCGCAGCACCCGGTTGACGACGTCGATGCGCGCCTGCATGGCGCGGAAAAGAGGCACCATCCGGACCACGATCAGAGCAATCGCGATCACCAGAACCGGAATGCAGACCGCCATCAGCCAGGACAGTCCGACGTCCTGCCGGAGGGCCATGATGATGCCGCCGACGCACATGATCGGCGCGGAGACCATCAGCGTGGCGGTCATGAGCACGAGCATCTGCACCTGCTGCACGTCGTTCGTATTGCGAGTGATCAGCGAGGGCGCGCCGAACTGGGCCACCTCCCGGGCCGAGAAGGTGCCCACCGTGTGGAAGATGGCCGACCGGACGTCCCGGCCGAATGCCATCGCCGCGCGCGCGCCGAAATAGACCGCAGCGACCGAGCAGGCGATCTGCGCCAGCGTGACCAGCAGCATCCAGCCACCTGTGGAGACGATGTATCCGGTGTCGCCTTTGGCCACGCCTTTGTCGATGATGTCGGCGTTCAGGCTAGGCAGATAGAGCGACGCCATGGTCGCCACCAGCTGCAGCGCGACCACAGCGATCAGCGCCGTGGTGTACGGCCGAAGGTAGGTCCGCAGCAGCTTGATCAGCATCTTGGCCCCCTCATTCGGCTTGCCTGGCGCGCGCCAGTAACGCGGCCCGATCGATCCCGGCGATCGCGAGCGCACGTGGCACGGTTCCGAATTCGGCTTCGAGGATGCCGGCAAGGAGATCGGTGCCGCGCAGTCGCGCTCGACGCCGATTGTGACGCGACCCGATCAAGGCGCGCCTGAAAGCCACCTTCGCCGACGTCCCCAGCGACGGCCGGCTGTCGCGTTCAGTCGCCGCCGCAAGCTTCGTGTCCGTGGCTTTCATGCCGACGACCGCCAGGGTCTGGCGACGCTCTTCGTGCAGTGCGGCCGCCAGGCGGTCGTGATCCAGGCCGAACTCCTTGAGCAGCCTCGCGGCGTCGCTTTCGGGGTTGGCGGCCAGGGCGAGCAGCATGTGCTCGGCCTCGATGAACTCCGCCCCGTCTTGCTTGGCCTCGACCACGAACTGGCGACCGCTCGACCCGATCTCCCACGAGACCAGGAGGCGGCCAAGTCTCGGGGGATCGAAGACCCTATTCATTGTTCCGCCGCCGGAGCTCGATCTGAGCCATGAGGAGGCGTCTCAGGTGCTTCTTGTGGACGGCCTGGCGTGTGACCCCAAGGGCCTCAGCCACCTGCGACCACGACCAGCCCGCCCGCATCGCCCTCTCCACCTCGGCATCCTCGAGCCGATCTGCGATTGCTCGCAGAGCCGACGCAGCCGCCAGGCCGTCAGCCGGTCCGCCCACTGGAGAGGGTGTCGATGGCATGTAAGCAACAGTAGTTGCTTAGTTCGCGAATGTCAACCTTGGTTGCTTAATTCGTGGATGACTTCAGCCGGCCGGCTCCTCGTACGGCTTGCTTCACCGCAGCGAGAACTTGTGCGGTATGAGGATGGTCGCCGGCATACCGGCTCACGTAAGTCCATCTGACCGCACCGCCCGAATCCAGGATCGCCAACCCGCCCAGCAGATAAGCGTGCCCCTGCGTACGGGTCTGGCGGAATCCGCCCCGGATCGCACGGAGTCCTGCCGGCCACGACCTCGGTGACCAAACGGCCCAGGCTCCCCTGCGGGCCCCGAGCAGCGCATACGAAGCCGTCGATGGGTCGGTCAGGACCTCGCAATCAGGCATCAGCGTGGCTTTGAAATCGCGAGCAGAGGCCGTGTTTCCGTTCCCAATGAAGACGAGCCTTGCCCCGGCTGCCTCGATCTCCTTCTTGATGCCGCGCAACTGCGCTGCCTGCTCCTTGCAGAACATTCAGCCGTAGTGCCGTAGCCAGACCAGCACCACCGGTCCTCGCTCGTAGACCGCGCGCAGCGGGACCTCGTGGCCGTCGAGATCGAGCACCGCAGCCCCTGCGAGTCGTGGGTCTGCGATCACACCGCCTCCAGCACCTGCCCACGGGCTTTGACCTCTTGCTCCCAACGAGCCTCGGCCTCGCCGATCGGAGTCGAAGGTGGTCCGCTGACGAAGGGCCAGATCTCTTCGGAGATGCGCCGCCAGTTGGCGGTCGCGTTAAGGCTGCCGAGGACTGCGTAGAGGCCGAGGTTGATGCGCTGCAGGACAACGTAGGCGCGCGGCACGTCGCTGTACGGGGCGAGCGGCCCTTTCGCATCGAAGAACCGGCGCACGATCTCCGATGCGTACGCGGGGGTGATCGTCATCGGCGCGTCGCGCCTCACGGTCGCATAGAAGAGCCCGAAGCGATCGACCACCATGTCGGTCGGTACCGGCGCGCCCGGCCGGAGGAAGCCGGCGCGCTCGAGCGCTGCGCGGAAGCGATTGCCGTCTGCGTCGATGACAAGAGAACGAAGCGCTTCGACGAGCGGAGCGAGATCCTCGGCGCTGAACCGCTTGGTCAGACCGTAATCGAGAAACGTGACCCTGCCCCGCCCGTGAAACAGGTAGTTGCCCGGATGCGGGTCCCCATTGAATGCGTGAATGCGGTACAGGCTGCGGGAGACGAAGCGATGGATCGTTTCGGCCGCCATGTCTCGCTCGCGCTGGTTCCAGCTCAGCACCTCGTCGAAGCCGGCTCCGCCGACCAGTTCGCTGGACAGCACGCGCGCCGTGCTCAGCTCGCTGACCACGTGCGGAACGTGGATGACCGGGTGGCCCTCGTAATACCGGGCGAAAAGCTCCTGGTTCTCGGCTTCCAGCCGATAGTCGATCTCTTCGCGCAGACGTTCGCCCAGCTCATCGATGAGCGAGCGGGTGTCCAGGCCGGGGAAGGCGGCAGCGGCGACCCTCCGCAGCAAGGCGACGTTCCGTACGTCCGAGCTGATCGTGCGGGCAATGCCCGGGTACTGCACTTTGACCGCGACCGCCTTGCCCTCATGCGTGATCGCCCGATGCACCTGCCCGATGGAAGCCGCCGCGAACGGCACCGGATCCCATTTGGCGAACACTCGCTCGGGGGCATCGCCGAGCTCCTCCTCGATCACGGAGCTGGCCAGCTCCGGAGTCATGGGCGGAGCGTTGTGCTGCAGTCGCGCCATGGCGGTGCGAAATGACTCGGGCATGTCCTCGTCGATGTAGCTCGCCATCTGGCCCAGCTTCATGAGGGCGCCTTTCATGGAGCCGAGCTCTTCAGCGACGTCGTCGGCCGTACGCAGGGCCAGCTCGTGGCGAAGCTCGGCGCGCCGGTCCACCGAGGCGAAGATCAAATGCGGCGACCGCGCCGCATACCGGCCGCCTATGCGCAGCGCGAGTTTTGCGAGCGCCGCACCCCGACCGAATCTGGACTGCAGCATCGGGCCGCGGCGCCGTTCGCTGCTCATGCCCGCATCCGAAGCTCGATCCGTTCTCGCGCCTCCAACACGCCAGGGAAGGACTCGAATGCGAAGTCAAGGGCGCCGATGAGCTGGCGGACCGGTTCACGCTCCATCATCTCGGGAGCGGGTTCGTCGAAGCCGTACATCGAGCGCGCCCAGGCGGGCAGGGTGCCGACGGCCACCTGCCCAAGGTCGTGCCATAGCTCTCGCGTCGCGGCGTCCAGGCCCGGGGGATCGAGGACGATGGCGATCGCCTCTGAGGCCGCGGGCGTCAGCCGGCGCAGCTCGACCGACTCCAGGTAATCAGTCAGCGCCGCCACGCTCGTGGGAACTTGCACCGCGGGAACCCCGATGATCTCCGCGAAGCGCGCCATCTCGGCCACATAGCGGTCGGCATCAGCCGCGTCGAGCGAGCGGCCGTAGCGCTGAACGATGTTGACGATCGAATCCACCATCCCGGCGTGCACCCACAACAGAAGGTCTGGGTCTTCGGCACGGTAAGCAAGACCTGTCACGTCATCCGTCCCTCGCACGTGGGTGTGAACCGCGCGTACGCGGGCAGCGGCGCTGTCGGCGGCGTCAGTGTCGCCATATGTGACCGTCAGAACGTAACCTGCGGTAGCGGCGAGGCGGCCGAAAGGATCGCGCTGCCAGTTGCTGTGTTGAGCCACGCCGGCCATGGCCAGTGGATGAAGCGCCTGGACCATCAGCGAGCGGATCGCCGCGAGCGGAAAGCTGCGGTCGCGATGCACGCGCCAGACCATGCTGCGGGGTCCGAACAACCCTCCGTCCTTGGGGCTCTCCAGGACGGAGCGCTCGTAGGCGAGCGCCAGCGGCCCCATCATGCCGATCCGCTCGTGGCCTGTGGCTCGAGAGCTCACGTCGCCACGATACCGGCACCCCCGACGTGGGATACGCGCTGAACGACGCTCATGTAATGCACATACGCGACGCCGTTACCGACTCACGGCTGGCGGTCGTGGGCGTCTTGCCTTGTAACTGGATTCGTAGTTGCTTTCGAAAGGAGAATCACACATGAATTCAAGACTCGTCCTCACCGGCAGCCTGATGGCTGCCGCATTCATCGCGGCGGCGTGCTCGACCACGACTTCGCCGGCCGGACCTTATGGTGCCGGGCCGGCGCCAAGCGCCGCCCCAAGCGTGGCCCCGGTCGTGGTGCCGAGCGCCCAGCCTGCCCCACCGGCCGCTTCGGGCACGGCAATCAATGTCGGAAACACGAGACTGGGCCAGGTCCTGGTTGAATCCAATGGGCTGACCGTCTACCTCTTCCTGGCGGACAGCAGCGCCACGTCGGCATGCAACAGCGCCAGCTGCGTGCAGTACTGGCCACCTGTCCTCACCAAGGGCGCGCCGCAAGCCGGACCCGGCGTAAACGCCTCATTGCTGGGCACGATCACGAGGGCGGATGGAAGCGCTCAGGTCACGTACGCCGGCCACCCGCTCTACCGGTTCGTCTCCGACAAGGCGGCAGGCGATTCAACCGGTCAGGGAGTCAACGCCTTCGGCGCACCCTGGTACGTCGTGTCGCCGTCCGGGGCGCAGATCGGATAGGGCTGATCAGTCAGCTCGCAAGCCACTCAAGGGCGTCCTGGCGGCGGCCGAAGTAACCGGTCGGAAACCGTCCAGGCGCCTCCCGGGTCGGGGGCTCGCCGATCATGGGCATCCCGTCCGGCATGTGGAAAGCGAACTTAGTCACTCCGGCATCGTTGTATCGGGGAATGATGTTGGCGTCGCGCCACGGCCCGTCCATCAGGGCCGGGCTCATCCGAAAGGTCGTGCTGTCGATCAAGACTCGGCTCCGCCCGCTCCTCTCGACACACTCGGCGAACTTCGACAGCCAGGCCTGAAACTCAGGCGCGGTCATATCGGCCGTGGTGTCGAACCAGCGAACTTCGATCACGTCTATTGACGGCCGATCGAAAATCTCGCCCCATCGGTCTTCGTATACCTGCTCGATCATCGGCTTCCTCCTACTTCGGTGGATCGGGCGCGATTCCCAGCCTCGTGCCCGTCTCAGCAAGGGTCTTGAGTCGCCGGCCGACCAGCTCGGTCCAGCCAGCCGAGAACTGCGCCACCACTTGAGGGTCGATGGCGCCGATGGCGCGAAAGGAAAACTGGAGATTCGTACCGTCGCCGCCGTCGCTCAGCTCGAAAGTGGCGATGCCGAGCGCAACGCCCAGGTGGAACGGCCCGGCCATCTGCAGGTATCGGTCGTCTGTCCAGCCCGTGACCGTCGCCAGCACCGCGCCGCCGTTCTCCCAGGTCTCGACGAGTAGGCCCCCGAGCTGCCGCGCCAGTGTGATGCCCGTCGCGTCCGAGCGAAGAAAGGGGTGTCCCCACCAACCGCCCGGATCCGCGGTGAGGGCTGCGAAGACGGCGGGCCGAGGCGCGGCGATAGACACATCGAGGGCCACGTCCACCACCGGGAGGTTCGCGCTCACGTGTTTTGAATGCGCTTCCACCTGCCGGCCGAACCGAAGAAGGTCCGACGCCCAGCTGGCGGCGTATGTGTCGATCCAGCGCTCGTACATCCGCTGCAGCGGCACCGAGTTGAGGTAATGCCAGCGTTGACGGCCTCGCTTGCGACTCGTGACCAGTCCGGCGCCGCCCAGGACCTGAAGGTGGCGCATGATCGCGATCCGCGAGATTTCGAACTGGGAGGCGATTTCGCCGGTGATCCGCGGCCTCTCGCGCAGGAGGTCGAGGATCCGGCGGCGGGTCGGATCGGAAAGGGCAAGCCACACGGGGCCGCCATCTGCCTCGATCTCAGTCGCCACATCGGCCATGGTCCGTCCTGAACATGTAATGTTAGCATTACATATTAGTCCCCAGTCGTGCAAGGAGATAGATGAGATGAAGAGCTTGATTCGCTACAAGACGAAGCCCGACAGCGCAGATGAGAATCAGCGTCTGGTCGAGAAGGTGTACGAAGAGCTCGCCGCCCGAGACCCTGGCGGCATCCGGTACGCGACGCTTCGCCTGGAGGACGGAGTCTCTTTCATACATATCTTCATGACCGACTCGGACGACACGCCCAACGCGCTGGGCGGCATCGCCGCCTTCGCCGAGTTCCAGCGAGAGCTCCCTCAGCGCTGCGCCGATCTCCCCGTCGCCCAGGCTGCCACAGTCGTGGGCTCGTACCGGCTCCTATCCCGCTAGCTCGATTGCAGCTCGAGGACCCGCTTGACGTGCGCCAGCTTGCGCTCATCCGAAACGACATAGACCCTGGAAATCAAGTGGTCGGTGACGCTCAGTGCGAGCACGGAAACCACTCTGTCCTCGAGCAATGCGACGACGCTCGGCTCACCGTTGATGACCTTCGCTACCAGCTCAAGGCCGGACCCGGCTCCAAAAAACCGCATCAGGCGCGAGCCGACTATGTCACTGCCCACGTTCGGCTGGCTGACCGCCGGCAACCTCCCGCCCATATCGGCCCAGCCCATGACCGAAGGATCCAGGAGCGGGAGCAGCGCCTGGATGTCGCCGCTCGCGCAGGCCACGATGAAAGCATCCACGACGCGCCGCTGCTCAGATGGATCGATCGCGAACCGTGTCGATCCTGCCTCTTCCTGAACACGTTTGCGGGCGCGGCTGGCGAGCTGGCGGCACGCCGCCGCCGTTCGTCCAACCATCGGAGCGATCTTCTCGAACGGAAAGTCGAACACGTCGTGCAGGACGAAGACGACACGTTCGGCTGGTGACATCCGCTCGAGGACTGACCGGAGCTGGTCGAGGCACAGCCTGCTGACGACCACGACGAGCCAGGCGCGGAGGTCCTCGATCGGATCGAGGTCCGTGCGCAGGAGCCGCGAGAATCCCTCCTGGACGATGTCTTCAGCGTCGCTGTAGCTGCCGAGCAGCCGGTACGCCACGTCCAGCAGGAAACGGTGGTGGTTCGTCCACGCGTCAGCGAACTGCTCGTTGCTCTCGATCACTGAAGTCGCCACGTGAATAAGGACGGGACAGGGGCCTGGAGTGTGACATCGGCCCGCAAGGTCACATTCTCATCGCCTCTCCCGTCCTAGGTCCATGAGCAACACATATGCGACCAACACAATCAACCTGGGACCGCGGGCGCGCCGGGTAGTCCGGTTCGCGGCGCGTTTCGTCAACCCGCTCGTCCTGTTCGCGGCGGGGCGCCGCTGGATGCCAGTCGTCGGTATCCTGCACCACCGCGGCCGGCGCACGGGCCGTGACTACGCCACGCCGATCGGTATGCGTCCGCTGGGCGATGGCTTTGTCATCCCGCGCACGTTCAGCAACAACGCCGCCTGGTACCAAAACATCAAGGCGGCGGGCGAGGGACGGGTCACCTACCTGGGCCGCCATTACCGCGTGGTCGAGCCCGAGGTCGTCGACTACGCGACCGCAAGGGCCGCCTTCCCGCGCTACGAGCGGCTGCAGTTCCGGCTGATCGGGATCAACGAGTACCTGCGTCTGCGTGCCGTGCCTGGCCTCCCCGCCCCGCGGGGAGGTGGCGAGCAAAGCGAGCCGGAGGGGACGCACGTCAACCAAATGCAAAAGGAGAAGGACCAGATGGCACCCAATATCGCGATCGCTCCCAAATCGACACCTCGCAACCTCAATCTCGCCCTCGTCGTGATCGCCCTCGCGCAGCTGATGGTCGTGCTCGACGTGGCGATCGTCAACGTCGCGCTGCCGTCGATCCAGCGCGAGCTTCACTTCGCCGCCACCGACCTGGAGTGGGTCGTCAACGCGTACGCGATCGCTTTCGGAGGCCTGCTGCTCCTCGGCGGCCGCACGGGCGACTTGTTCGGCCGGCGCCGCATGTTCATCATCGGCGCTTTGATGTTCACCGCCGGCTCGCTGGCGGGCGGACTTGCGACCTCGTCGGCCTTTCTGATCGCCGCCCGGGCAGCCCAGGGAGTCGGCGCGGCCGTCCTCGCCCCGACCGCCCTCTCGCTGCTCGCGGCCACGTTTCCCCAGGGAGCCGAGCGCAACCGCGCCCTCGGCGTCTACTCGGCGGTTTCCGCCGGCGGCGGCGCCGTCGGTCTGTTGCTGGGCGGCATCATCACCAACTACCTGTCGTGGCGATGGATCATGTTCGTGAACGTCCCCATCGGGCTGCTATTGGCCTTTGCCGCTCCGCGAGTCTTGATTCGGGGCGAGGGCAAGCCGGGTCGCCTTGACCTCCCCGGCGCCGTCACAGTGACCGCCGGCGTTTCACTTCTTGTCTACGGCCTCGCGCGCGTGGCCACCGGCCTCGCGCGCGTGGCCACACACGACTGGAGCGACAGCGTCACCCGCGCCGATCTTGTCATCGCCATCGCCCTGCTCGCTACATTCGTGGCGCTCGAGGTTCGCGGCCGGCACCCACTGATGCCGCTGCGCATCTTCGCGAACCGCAACCGTTCCGGCGCCTACGGTCTGTCCCTGGCGATCGGCGCGGCCCTGTCGGGGATGCTGTTCTTGCTCACGCTGTTCCTGCAGAACGTCCTCAACTTCACGCCGCTGCAAGCCGGATTCGCATTTCTCCCGACGGCGCTCGGCATAGTAGTAGGCGCCGGCCTCACATCGCGCCTGATCGGCCGCCTGGGCCCCCGCGTTCCGATGACGACCGGGGCGCTGCTCGCTGCGATCGGGATGTTCTGGCTATCTGCCGTGACGGCGCACGCCAGCTATGTCCCAGACATTCTTGGCCCACTTGTAGTTCTTGCGGTTGGCCTCGGAATGGCTTTCGTCTCCACCGGCATCATCGCCATCTCTGGAATCCAGTCGAACGAATCGGGTTTGGCCTCCGCGCTCCTCAATGTCGGTCGCCAGCTTGGGGGCTCGCTGGGAATCGCGATCATGGGCACCATCGCCACCACGGTGACCAGAAACCAGCTCGCGACCACCCCATTCACCCACGCAGCCGTGAACCGCGCCCTTACCGCCGGCTTCGGCTCGGCCTTCGCGATCGCCGGCCTGATCGCCCTGGCCGGTTTCGTGATCGCCCTCGTCGCCGTCCGCCACCGCCAAGCACCGGCAGCCGCTGCGCCAAGCATCGAAGCTGAGATAGCCGCCTAACCGGCAACACGCAAGTGATGAGAGGGCCGGCAACGCGCCGGCCTTCTCGGCTCCCGAACTGCTTCAATACGATTTCGATGCCTGTCTTCAAGCGCGGATCGGTCACCATCAACTACGAGGTCCGTGGCTCCGGCCACCCTTTGCTGCTGCTGGCGCCTGGCGGGATGCGGTCGGTGGCGAGCATGTGGGCGCAGCAGACGGGCAAGCCCCGGCCGCCATGGATCA
>WNFH01003665.1_pt1 | contig 10958 bp, 2 predicted proteins | sample 5400411 | NCBI WGS metagenome assembly WNFH01 (sample SAMN13153347, study PRJNA577476) | soil metagenome | isolation source: 200 cm saprolite under Douglas fir tree site 2 hole 3 | place: USA:California | collected 2015-04-18
GCCGAAAGCTTTTGGAAGCAAGCCCTGAAGGGTTTCACCGCGCCGACGTCAATGGGCCTGGGTGGTTCCACCGATCTTCCCAGCATCGCGTCGCGCAGCGAAGTCGTCCAGCATGAAGAGCTCGGAGTGCGATTGTCCGTTGAGGCTACCGCGGAATTAAAAGCCTTTGCGCGCAAGCACAGGCTGACAATGTTTACGCTGGTGCAAGGCGCGTGGGCGTTGTTGTTGGGGCGTTACAGCGCGACGGATGACGTTGCCTTTGGTGCGACGGTCTCGGTTCGACCGCACGAGTTGCCGGACATCGAGTCGGCTGTGGGCCTGTTCATCAACACGATTCCCGTTCGGGCCCGTCTTGCTGCCGATACTGATCTGCTCACCTGGTTCAAGGAACTTCAGCTCGAGACAGTCGAAGCGCGCGAGCACCAGCATTCGTCGCTGTTGGACATCCAACGATGGAGCGAAGTACCGAAGGGCTCGCCGCTGTTTGAAAGCATTCTTGTTTTTGAGAACTATCCGAGTGATGGCCCGGACAATCTCGGACTCGATGCCAAAGTCGACGTCCAACAGATACGGACAATCCTTTCGCGAACCAACTACCCGCTCACCTTGCTTGCCTTTCCCGGCGCCGAACTGCAACTGAATGCGGTCTATGACAGTGAGCGGTTTGACCGTGCAGCGATGCGCAGAATGTTGGGCCATCTCGAGACGATATTGGCGGAACTGGTTGCCGACCCGACGCACAAACTCGCCGAGTTGCCGTTGCTGACGACCTCTGAACGAAAGCAATTGCTCGTCGAATGGAACCGGACCGAAAGCGAGTATGAAAACGACCTGTGCGTTTACCAACTATTTGAGAAACAAGCGGCGAACACTCCCAACGCCATTGCGGTTGAGTTTGACGATCAACGGCTCACCTACGGCGAGTTGAACGCACGGGCGAATCAACTGGCGAATTATCTGCGCCGGTTGGCAGTGGGACCAGAGTCTCTGGTCGGCATTTGCATCGAGCGATCGCTGGAGATGGTTGTTGGCCTGCTCGGCATCCTTAAGGCCGGCGGTGCCTACGTCCCCCTCGATCCGGCGTTTCCCAGAGAGCGTCTCGCTTTTATGATCGAGGACGCCAATGTTCCGGTGTTGCTGACGCAGCAAAAACTCACTGCCGAGCTACCGAAGCATCAGGCAAAGCTCGTTTGTATCGATGCTGATTGGGAGACGATTTCCTGTGAGAGCACGGCGGATCCGCCGAGCGAGGCAACAAGCGACAGTCTCGCTTATGTCATTTACACCTCAGGCTCAACTGGAAAACCGAAGGGTGTGCAGATCGAGCATCGCGCGCTGACAAACTTTCTTTGTTCTGTGCGGCGCGAACCCGGACTGAATTCCGCCGATGTTTTGCTTTCAGTTACCACGCTTTCTTTTGACATTGCCGCGCTCGAACTCTACTTGCCGCTGATCGTCGGCGCTCGTTTGGTGATTGTTAGCCGCGACGTGTCGGCGGACGGGAATCAATTGAAAGAGCGGATCGCGAAAACCGGCACGAACGTGATCCAGGCAACGCCGGCCACCTGGAGAATGTTAATCGATGCGGGTTGGAAGGGCAGCCGACAACTGAAAGTGCTCTGCGGCGGCGAAGCCCTATCGCGAGAGCTGGCCGACCAACTGCGCGAACGCAGTGGCTCGCTTTGGAACATGTATGGGCCGACGGAAACGACGATCTGGTCCACCGTCTGCCAAGTCGAACCTGGAGACGGACCGGTTTCCATTGGCAGGCCGCTGGCAAACACGCAGGTTTACCTGCTTGACTCGAATCTGAATCCGGTGCCTATCGGCGTGGCGGGAGAACTGCACATCGGCGGCGATGGCCTGGCGCGTGGTTATCTTAACCGGCCGGAGTTAATTCGCGAAAAATTCATCCGCAATCCTTTCAGCGGCGACGCTCGGGCGCGACTCTACAAGACCGGCGATCTGGCGCGCTATTTACCTGACGGAAACATCGAGTGCCTGGGACGCATCGATGACCAGGTGAAGCTGCGCGGCTTTCGCATCGAGCTGGGCGAGATTGAATCAGCGTTGCATCAACACAAGACGGTGCGCGAGAGCGTGGTTGTGGCCCGCGAAGACGCGCCCGGTGATCGGCGGTTGGTTGCGTATGTCGTGCCTGTTAACAACGCAAAGATCGTCAGTCAGGAGCTGCGGAGGTTCCTGCAGGAGAAACTACCTGATTACATGGTTCCGTCGGTGTTCGTCGGGCTTGAAGAGTTGCCGCTAACGCCGAACGGAAAGGTGAATCGGCGGGCTCTGCCGGCGCCGGACTACGACGCGCAGTTGCAGGAGAGTTATGTTCCGCCCCGGACACCCATTGAGGATTTGCTCTGCGGCATCTGGGCGGAAGTCTTGAAAGTTTCGCGCGTTTCGGTCAATGACAACTTCTTTGAATTGGGTGGTCATTCGCTTTTGGCCACCCAAATCGTCTCGCGAGTGCTGCCAACATTCAAAGTGCAGTTGCCACTGCGGGCGTTATTCGAAGCGCCGACGATTGCAGGCATGGCCGAGCGCATCGAGGCATTGCGCGAAAGCGAATCAACTTCGGCGGCGCTTTCCATCACACGCTCGTCGTCTGATGATGCGGCGCCACTCTCGTTCGGCCAGCAGAGTTTCTGGTTTCTCGACAGCCTGACTCCAAACACATCGCTCTACAATATTTTTCGGACCGTGCGCTTGCGCGGTGAGCTTAGGTTCGCGGCGCTCGGGCAAGCGCTCGATGCTCTAATGGCCCGTCACGAATCGCTGCGCACAGTATTTTCGTCCGTCAACGGGCAACCAGTTCAGGTGATCGCCGAGGACCAGGAATTCGAGCTGTCCGAAATCGATCTCGTTCACCTGTCAACAGACGTACGCGAGGCTGAGCTGCAAAGACTGCTGAAGGACTCAGTACGCGCGCCGTTTGATTTGGCCCACGGTCCACTGGTGCGCGCGACGCTCTTTCGCCTGGACGCCGATGAACATGTCCTCCTGCTGTCGATGCATCACATCGTCGCGGACGACTGGTCGATGGGAATATTCTCGCGCGAGCTGGAACAATTGTATGCCGGTTTCGCAAATGGCCACGCGCCCCAACTTCCTGAGCTGCCGATCCAGTATGCCGACTTTGCTCGCTGGCAACACGCGTGGTCGCAGAACGGCACTCTCGAAAAGCAACTGGAGTATTGGAAGCAGCAACTGGCGGGCGCGCCTCCGCTGCTCGAACTACCGACAGATCGTGCGCGACCATCAGGCCCAACCGTTCACGGCGCCCACCATACGCTGACGTTGCCGCGAGCGTTGCGCGATCAACTTGTCAAGCTGAGCGAGCGCGAGAGCGTGTCGCTGTTTATGACGTTGTTGGCAGCCTTTCAGGCTCTGCTGGCGCAATACAGCGGTCAGGACGATATCGTGGTTGGTTCACCAATCGCGGGTCGTAACCGTCTGGAAACCGAAAATCTGATTGGCCACTTCATCAACACGCTGTTGCTGCGAACGTCGCTTTCCGGCGATCCGACGTTCAGCGAGTTACTCGCTCGCGTGCGCGACGCGGCGCTCGGCGCTTATGCGCACCAGGAGACGCCGTTCGAGAAACTGGTCGAAGCCCTACAGCCGGAAAGGAATCTGAGCTACACGCCGCTGTTCCAGGTGATGTTTGTCTTCCAGAATGCTTCGGTGTCTGATCTGAATCTGAGTGGCCTGACAATCACCACTGAAGAGCTGCACGGCGAGAGCGCGCCGCTCGATCTAACGCTCGAAGCTCGTGAGACTGCGGACGGCATCCGCTGCGTCTTCGAGTACAAAACAGATCTCTTCAACGCAGTCACCATCGAGCGGATCGCCGAACGTTTCCAGCTCTTACTGGAACAGGCCGTCGACAGTCCCACGCGGAATATTTCCGGCCTGGCGCTTTTGACTGAGGCTGAACAAAGGCGGCTGTTGGTTGAGTGGAACAACACGGCGCGGGATTATCCGCGCGACCTTTGCATTCAGCAATTATTCGAAGCGCAAGTTGAGCAGACACCTGACGCGCCGGCCGTCGTCTTCGAGGATCAAAGTCTCAGCTACCGCGAACTCAACGAGCGTGCTAACCAACTGGCTCATCGGCTGCGCGCACACGAAGTGGGCGCCGAAACTCTGGTTGGCATTTGCGTCGAACGATCGCTCGAAATGATCGTCGGGGTGCTGGGTATTTTAAAGGCCGGCGCCGCCTACGTGCCGCTCGATCCCAACTACCCGCGGGAACGACTGAACCTGATTTTGCAGGACGCCGGCGTTTCCCTGGTTCTAAGTCAGGAAAAGGTTGCCGGCGTGTTGGCGGAGTTTTCCGGGTCAGTGTTGTGTCTCGATGCGGATTGGCAAGAGCTCGCCAGCGAGAGTGCGGATAACCCTGTTCCTATCACCACGGCTGAAGGTCTCGCCTATGTGATTTACACCTCCGGCTCCACGGGCACTCCAAAGGGGGCGATGATCGAGCACCGTTCGCTCGTGAACTTCACGATGAACGCTATAGCCGACTACCACTTCGGCCCTGCGGATAAAGTTTTGCAATTCGCGTCTTTGAGTTTTGATACCAGTGCTGAAGAGATTTTTCCTTGTCTGGCTTCGGGCGGGACGCTGGTGTTGCGCAGCGACGAAATGCTCAGCTCGGTTGCGGAATTCCTGCGCACTTGCGATGACGGGAACATCACGGTTCTGGATCTGCCGACCGCCTATTGGCACGAAATTGCCGCTGAGTTTGAGCGAGTCCGGACGCCGCTGCCTGAGAATCTGCGTCTGCTGATCATCGGCGGCGAGCGCGCTTTGCCTGAGCGCCTGGCAATCTGGCAGCAAGCCGTCGGAACGAAGGTGCGCCTGGTAAATACCTATGGACCGACCGAAGCAACGATCGTCGCCACGAAATGGGAAGCGCCGCCTCCAGGGTTGGATGGATCGCCAGGCAAGTTGCCGATCGGACGTCCGCTTGGGAACGTGACCGTCTATCTGCTCGACCGAAAAAAGAATCTTGTGCCGATCGGAGCGCCGGGCGAATTACACCTCGGCGGTGATGGTCTGGCGCGAGGTTATCTTAACCGGCCCGAGCTGACCGCGGAAAAGTTTGTGAACAATCCGTTCAGCAGCGACGCACACGCACGGCTCTACAAGACTGGCGATCTTGCCCGCTATCTTCCGGATGGAAATATCGAGTACCTGGGTCGCGTCGACGATCAGGTGAAGATTCGGGGATTTCGGATTGAACTCGGCGAGATTGAATCAGCACTGCGCCGCCATGTGAAGGTGCGCGAGTGCGTGGTGGTGGCGCGCGAAGATACTCCCGGTAACAGGCAGTTGGTTGGCTATGTTGTGCCGGTCGCCGAAACAAAAGTGGACAGCCGAGAGCTGCGGACGTTTCTTCAGGACAAGCTGCCCGAATACATGGTGCCCGCCATTCTGGTTGAGCTGGCAGAATTGCCGTTAACACCGAGTGGAAAGGTAAATCGCCGGGCACTGCCGGCGCCGGATTATGACGCGCAACTGAAAGACACCTTTGTTGCGCCGCGGACGCCGGTCGAAGAATTGCTCTGCGGCATCTGGGCAGAGGTCTTGAGACTCGCGCGCGTCGGCATCAACGATAACTTTTTTGAGCTGGGCGGTCATTCGCTTTTGGCCACGCAAGTCGTCTCGCGCGTTCTGCAAACATTTGCGGTGCAGTTGCCGTTGCGGGCCTTGTTCGAGGCGCCGACCGTCGGGGCTTTGGCCGAGCGTATCCACAAACTTTCAAATGCTGAAGAGACAGCAGCGAGTTCGGTGATCGCGCAGACAGCGTCGCTCGAATTTCCGCAACTCTCGTTCGCGCAGAAGCGGCTGTGGTTCCTGGATCAGTTGGAAGGCGCCGGCGGTTCTTACAACATCTCGAGAGCTATGCGGATGAAGGGCGGGCTCGAAGTGGCGGCGTTGCAGCAAGCCCTCACAGCGATCGTATCGCGGCATGAGTCGTTGCGCACGAACTTTGAACTGCTCGACGAAGAGCCAGTACAGACCATCTCACCACCGCGGCCGTTGGAAATCTCGCTCTTTGATCTCAGATGCCGGCCCGAGGTCACGCTCCAGGAACGGATCGGAGAGCTGTTACGGCAGCCTTTTGACCTGGCGCATGATCAGTTGCTGCGCGCCGGCTTGCTGAAACTTGACGAGCAGGATCACGTGCTCTTGCTGACAATGCATCACATAGTTAGTGACGGCTGGTCGATGAGCGTGTTGTTTCGAGAGATTGCCACACTGTACGAAGCTTTTGTAAACCATCAGCCCTCGCCATTCGCTGATCTGCCGATTCAGTATCGGGATTTCGCCGCCTGGCAACGCGAATGGTTGCAGGGCGACGTGCTCAAGCCGCAAGTCGACTACTGGAAAAAGCAACTCGATGGCGCTCCCGCCGTGCTGGAACTGCCGACCGATCGTCCAAGACCTCCGCTACAGACATTCAACGGTGCTTGCCATTCAATAGTTCTGCCGCAACGGCTGAGTGAATCGCTTTCTGAATTGAGTCGTCATGCGGACGTGACGCTATTCATGACATTGCTGGCCGCGTTTCAAACTCTGCTGTGCCGCTACACCAATCAGGAAGACATAGTCCTGGGAACTCCGATCGCGAATCGCACGCGGCGAGAGACGGAAGACCTGATCGGGTTCTTTGTGAATACGCTGGTGCTGAGAACCGATCTTTCCGGCAATCCCGCGTTTAGTGAGCTCCTGCGCCGGGTCCGTGAAGTTGCGCTACAGTCGTATGCCCACCAGGATCTGCCTTTTGAGAAACTTGTTGAGGAACTAAAGCCGGAGCGCAGCCTGAGTCACATGCCGCTGTTTCAAGTGTTGATTGCATTTCAGAATGCGCCCGAGGCGAAGCTGACGCTACCGGGTTTGGAGCTGGAGGACTTTGCTCTCGAGGGCCAGACCGCAAAGTTTGATTTGTCGCTCTATATCAACGAATCAATCCAGGGACTGCATCTGAACTTTGAATACAACACTGACCTCTTCAATCCCTCGACTATCGAACAGATAGCGCGGCACTTCGAAACGCTGCTGGCCGGAATCGTGGCGAATCCAGATCAGCGCGTTCGCGATCTGCCGCTGCTGGACGAAGCCGAGCGGCGCCAGTTGCTCGTTGAGTGGACCGATACGAAGGTCGACTATCCGTTTCGCTGTATCCACGAACTGTTCGCCGAGCAGGCAGCGGCAACCCCGGACGCAGTGGCACTAATTTCTAAACATCAGCAAATCACGTTTGCTGAGCTGGACCAGCGCGCGAATCAGCTCGCGCACTATCTGCAAAAACGGGGAGTTGGACCGGAAGTTGTCGTGGCCGTCTGCATGGAGCGTTCTATCGAAACGATGATCGCGCTTCTCGGAATTTTGAAAGCCGGGGGCGCCTTTGTTCCGGTAGACGCTTCCTATCCCGCAGAGCGCGTCAATTTCCTTCTGGAAGATTCGCGCGCGCCGATCGTGCTGACGCAAGAACGACTGAGGGAGAGTTTGACATTATCTGCCAGCGAGCCGATTTGCCTCGATGCGCAATGGGCTGAGATTGCCGCGGAGAGTCCGGAGGCGCCGGCTTGCACCGCCACGCCTGACAACGCTGCGTACTTAATCTACACGTCCGGGTCTACGGGAACTCCCAAAGGTTCGATCAGTCCACACCATGCTTCGCTTAATCGTTTTGCCTGGATGTGGCGCACTTATCCATTTGCGCCCGGTGAAGTGTGTTGTCAAAAAACATCGCTGTCTTTCGGTGATTCGATTTGGGAGAACTTTGGGCCACTGCTGCGCGGCATTCCGCTAGTCATCATTCCCGACGACGCGGCCAAGGATCCTCGGCAACTCCTTGAGATGCTTAGGACGCATGGCGTTACCCGAATCGTGCTGGTGCCTTCATTGCTCCGTGTGCTGCTGGAGCAGGAGATCAGTCTCGCGCAAAAGCTACCGCGACTGAAATACTGGACCTGCAGTGGCGAATCGCTGCCGTTGGAGCTGGCGCGGTGGTTCAAGCAAGCGCTGCCCGCCGCCGTCATGATCAATCTCTACGGATCTTCCGAGGTCGCTGCCGATGTCACCTGTTACGAGGTCACTGCGCCGGATCAACTGGCCGGCATTCCAATCGGCCGGCCCATCGACAACACGCAGGCCTATATCCTTGACGGTGCCTTCAAGCCCGTGCCCGTGGGTGTTTGTGGTGAACTCTATATCGCCGGAGCCGGCCTGGCGCGCGGATATTTTGAGCGTCCCGAACTGACGGCAGAAAGATTCCTTCCCAATCCTTTCAGCAGCGAACGCGACGCCAGAATGTTTCGCACGGGAGATCTCGCGCGGTATCGACCGGACGGCACAATAGAATTCCTCGGCCGCGCCGATTACCAGGTGAAGATTCGCGGCTTCCGAGTTGAATTGGGTGAGATTGAAGCAGTGTTGGGACAACACCCGACGGTGCGTCAGAGCGTCGTGGTAGTACATGAGGACACGTCCGGCGATAGGCGACTGGTCGCTTACATTGTTCCTTTTGCAGGCGCAAGAGTTGATCACCAGGAGCTGCGCGCGTTCGTGCAGCGGCAGTTGCCCGAATACATGACTCCGTCCGCCCTGGTTGAGCTGCCGGAGTTGCCGCTGACACCGAGCGGGAAAATAAATCGTCGGGCGTTGCCGGCGCCGGAGTTTGCCGCACAATTGAAGCAGAATTACGTGGCACCCCGGACGGAAGTCGAAGAACTGCTCTCGGGAGTTTGGTCAGAAGTGTTGTAGGTCGCTCGCGTCGGCGTCAACGACAACTTCTTTGAGTTGGGCGGACACTCGTTGTTGGCCGTGAGACTGTTCGCCCGGATCGAAAAACTCTGCGGCAAGCACTTGCCGCTGGCGACGCTTTTCCAGGCCCCGACAGTTGCTCAACTTGCAGACGTGCTGCGGGAGGAAGGATGGACCGCTCCCTGGTCGTCATTGGTAGCTATTCAAGCCAGAGGCCACAACGCGAGAGGCAAACGACCACTTTTCTGCGTCCACGCGGTCGGTGGTAACGTGATCGAGTACCACGGCCTGGCGCGTCATCTCGGTTCTGACCAGCCGTTCTACGCCTTTCAATCGGTCGGTCTCGACGGCCGGCAGGCGCCACTCAAGAGCATCCCGGCGATGGCTTCCCACTACATCAAAGAGATGCGCGAAGTACAACCGGCTGGTCCATATTTACTTGGGGGACATTCGCTCGGCGGCATGATCGCATTCGAAATGGCTTGCCAACTTCGCGAGCAGGGCGAGCAAGTAGATCTGATCGCGTTACTTGATGCCTACCCGTTTGGCCACGATAAGCTTCAGCCAAATGCGAATTCGCGCACTTACCGGGCACGGCGCTTCGCGAAAAGAATGAAATGTCACGTTGAGAACTTGCTGCACCTGAAGGGCGAAGAAAAGTTCGCCTACCTGCTCGACAAAGCGCAGTTTGCGCCGGCCAAGATCAAGCAGCAGCTTTGGCGAATCACTTATAGATTTAGGAGATTCAACCGTGCCCTGCCGGCCACCTTGCGCAACATCGAAGGCTTGAACTTTCTGGCGGCGCGCGAATATGTTCCGCGAATTTATCCTGGCCGGGTCGCGCTCTTCTGGGCCAGCGGCGACCTGACCACGAGTTTTGATCTGCTGGACGGCTGGCGCACGTTGGCCGCCGGCGGCGTCGACGTTCACGAGATTTCCGGGAACCACATCAACATCGTGAAGGAACCCCACGTTAGCGCGCTGGCTGACGAGTTGCGCGGCTGTCTGGATCAGCCGCAGGAAGAACAATCAGCGACAGTGCGAGCGGCGTGATGAGTTTGAATTCCGAACGACCGGACTTCGATTGAATCTGAGCCCAAAGACGCCTGGCCGGATTACTTTGCTGATGGTGGCCGCGCTCAATCCCACTGCATCGTACGCGAACTAAGCGATCGTGTCAGAACCCGGAGCTGTAGCGACGGGATCATGATTCAACATGAGTCTACGATCCGGTCGCTATCGCTCCCGGTTCTGACACATCGAGAGTTGTGGTAAACTGCCGCCGTTGTCTCTCCTGAATGCACACGATCGTGCCAAGAATCTATCCAACTTCTCGCGTCTATATCGGAGGTGGCTATGGAACGGTTTTTCTTTCGTTCGTTGCTGACAGTTGCCCTGGCTCTCGGAGTTAGTCTGCCGGCGCTGGCGGACACGATTCGTCTGAAAGACGGGAGCGTCTTGCACGGCCAGGTTGTCGGCTTTAAAGATCAGCAGTTCACGATTCTGCTCGGCAGCGGCGCGCGTGGACGCAAGAGCCGCATCACCGTCTACATGGAAGACGTCGAATCGATCGAGTTTGATTCGACCGGGAGTGCGTCCGGTCCGAGCGAAGATACCAGCAACACGCAGCCGAGTTATCAGCCGCCGACGAACACGCAGCCTGGCTACACGCCTCCGGGACCCACAACAAATCCGAATTCGTCACCGACTTTTTTTACGATCAACGTGCGCGTGCGCGCTGACAACGCAAATAACGGTTGGACTAACACCGGGCTGGTGGTGCGACGCGGCCAGCGTCTGCGCATCAATGCTTCGGGCAGAGTCAGCCTGGGCAATAATCGCTTCTCGACGCCGGATGGTCTGCCGAATATTCCCGATCGCGACAAGCTGATGCGCAATCAACCCACGGGCGGACTGATTGCGGTAATCGGCGACGACAACGACGATTTCGTCTTCGTTGGGCGCAGCCGCGACTTTGTGGTCCAACGCGACGGCGTGCTGTTTCTAGGCGTAAACGAAGGAAACCTCAGCGACAACTCGGGAAATTACGACGTGGTCATCGAGGCCGAAGCCGTCGGCGGTAACCCGCGTTAGCGTAACCGCAGATTTTTCCCTCTCCCAGTGGGAGAGGGTAGGGTGAGGGTGTTAGGCGGGGCAGCGTACCTTTT
>WNFH01007276.1_pt1 | contig 10957 bp, 11 predicted proteins | sample 5400411 | NCBI WGS metagenome assembly WNFH01 (sample SAMN13153347, study PRJNA577476) | soil metagenome | isolation source: 200 cm saprolite under Douglas fir tree site 2 hole 3 | place: USA:California | collected 2015-04-18
TGATCGGACAGTAAGCAATCATCAAGTGGCGTCGACCGGTCAAGCAGTTTTGCCACCGATCATTTCCCTGAACGGCCATCGCAAAGTCACCTGCTGGTCGAATAGGTAGAGCATCCGATGACTGGCGCTGGTTTGCGGTGCAGACGATGGCATCATTACCGTGCAGTTATTGAGGAAGACTACAACGAATATCAGAGTTCTTATGCAGATATTGTGCAGATGCTCCGATGCACTGGCATTGGACGAACAAGTTTGATACGGGCGAGATCCGCTCGTCACGCAAGCAACCATGGTCGTTCCATCAGATGATAAGATCCCTTGGTGCCATTTCGATTTGGCTTTTTGGATTGGGTTTCCTTTTTGCCGACATTAACGAGCCCTATCTGATTTCGCTGCGTGGTTTGGGAGCCGCTGCTCTCTTTATTTCGAGCATTGTTGTTTTGATTTTCATCATCAAGCGAAGATACTGGAACGGGCGCGGTATCGCGGGAAGATTGCTGATCTTGCTGTGGTGCCTGCCATCATTGTCTATGTTGTACGCTGATACTTTGTTTGACGTGCGCAAGCGAAATGTCCTGCAAACTGACGTCGTGCGCGCGCGTACCCTGGGGCAGCATTTCGTTGTGGGTTATTCATCGCTCGATGAGGTTGTGCCGCTCGCCGAAAAAGGCCTGATCGCAGGCGTCTATATTGCCCGGCACAATATCGCAGGGCGGACGGCGGAGGCGCTGAAGTCCGAGATTGCCGAGCTTCAGGAAAGGCGGCGTGTTGCCGGTCTGCCGCCTTTGATCGTCGCTGCCGATCAGGAGGGTGGCATCGTGTCACATCTGTCGCCGCCATTGACGGCACTCCCCTCGCCGTCCACCTTGGCGGATCTACCGCCAGACATTCGGGCGAAGAAGGCGGAAGACTTCGGGCATACTCACGGGCAGGAACTGGCGACACTTGGTGTGAATCAAGATTTTGCACCGGTCCTGGACCTGCGGCCCGAGGCGAGCCGCTACCGGTTTGATTTCAACACCCTGATCAATCAGCGCGCGATATCGGGCGACCCGGCCACGGTGGCCGATATTGCGCTGGCTTACGTGCGCGGCCTCGACGCGTTCGACGTCGGTGCGACCGTAAAGCATTTTCCGGGATTGGGTCGCGTGCGCACCGATACGCACCATTTCAGCGCCGATTTAGACACTCCGTTGGCGGTGCTTGAGGCGTCCGACTGGCGTCCCTTCAGAGATGTTTTGGCGGGCTCGAAAGCACGACTGATGATAGGGCATGTCACGCTGACCGCGGTCGACCTGGATCGCCCGGCATCGCATTCCAAGCGTGTCATCAACGGAATCATTCGTCAGAAATGGAACTACCAGGGCGTGATCATTACCGACGATCTGGTGATGGGCGCGATTTATAACCACGACATCTGCACGGCCGTCGTTGAGGCGCTCAACGCAAGCGTGGATCTGTTGCTTGTCGCTTACGACGGCTCGCAATTCTATCGCGTCTTTGCGTGTGCATCTGGCGCATTCAGCCAAGGGAGGCTAGATATGGCGACACTGCGCGACAGCGAGACGCGGCTACAGCGAACTCTCCCGCCAGATTGAGGGGGTGGCGGGCTTAAAGAACTCGAACGATCTTTCCGGCACCGTCGATAAGGCCTGTCAAAAGAATTTTCCGCCCACGGGGAGCTGCCGGCGAGGCAGCCTGCGGTCTTGGGCGAAATCGTTGTTGGGGTGAGGCTAGACGGCAGCGATGGCCGCGGGCGGTTCGCCCGCTTTTACGATGCGGGGTGTCCCAAGATTCGAGCGGTATCTTGAACAATTAGTGATCAAGCGATAAACACCGAAGACACGTCCGCATTAAGACCCGACAAGGGACGAGCGAGGAAACGCCATGGCGGGTGCTGGCCAGAAACCAAACGGGCTTCCCGGACCGAGGAATTGCGGCGTCTGCCGCCGGAGACCGAACGCGATTTGCATGATTCCGGCCTGTTCAGGATCGTGCAGCCGAAGCGGGTGGGGGGCTCCGAACTCGATTATGTCGCGTTGGTCGATTGCGCCGACGCGCTCGGGCAGGCGGATGCATCGGTGGCCTGGAATTTTGCCAATCTCGCGAGCCACCACTGGATGCTGGGCATGTTCGACAAGCGCGCTCAGGACCTGGTCTGGAACAAGGATCCCAACGCTCTGATCGCATCCTCGTTCATTTTTCCGGCCGGTCGTGCCAGGAAAGTCGATGGCGGATATGTGCTGCGAGGCAGTTGGCCGTTCTCATCCGGCGTGGATGCCAGCGAATGGAATATGCTGGCCAGCGTTGTTTCGTCCGACGACGAAGCGGACGGGATCGAATATCGGATCTTTCTGCTCAATAAAAGCGATTACAAGATCAAGGACACCTGGAACGCGACCGGATTACGCGGAACAGGATCGAACGATGTCGAAGTCGACGATGCGTTTGTTGCGGAGCCGATGACGCTGGCGGTGAGCGATCTCGATGGTGGGCCGACGCCGGGGAGCGCTTCTAATCCGAATGCACTTTATGCGCTGCCGGTGTTCTCGTTGTTTCCTTATGTGCTTTCCGGCGTGGCTCTCGGAAACGCGCAAGCCTGTCTGGACGACTATGTTGATCTCGCGCGGCATCGCGCATCGACCTATAATCGCGCCAAATTAGGCGACCTTCAGAGCACGCAGATCAAGATTGCCGAAGCCTCCGCGAAGATCGATGCAGCCCGTCTGATCATGCGCTCGACATGCATCGAGGCAATGGCCAATGCCAGGCGCGGCCATGTTCCGGACATGGCCGCCAAGACCAAAGTGCGGCGCGATGGAGCTTATTCCGTCAATCTCTGCACGGAAGCCGTATCTTTGCTGTTCGCGGCCAGCGGCGCGCGGGGATTGTTCACCACAGGAGCTCTGCAGCGGCAGTTTCGCGATGCCCACGCCATCAATTCGCACATCGCGTTCAATTTCGATGCGGCCGCCACCAATTACGGCCGCGTTGCGCTTGGCCTGCCGTCCGAAAACCTGACCCTTTGAGGCCGGCGAATGAACGACGCGCCAAAGCATCCGACTGCCCCAGATCCAGCCAATGAGTTGGCCAGCGACAGTTCGGCGATTGATCCCCGCGATTTTCGGAATGCGCTGGGAACTTTCGCCACGGGCGTTACGATCATCACGGCCGTCGCGGCTGACGGCAAGCCCTATGGGCTGACCTGCAATTCGTTCGCGTCGGTGTCGCTGAACCCACCGCTTGTGCTTTGGAGCTTGGGAATGTTTTCGCAGGGGTTGAGCATCTTCCAGAACGCCAGCCACTTCGCGGTCAATGTGCTTGGCGCATCGCAGCAGGTGCTTGCGACCAAATTCGCGAAAGCTTCGGAAGACAAGTTCGCCGGGGTCGAATGGACTTCAGGTCTCGGCAACGCGCCGCTTCTTGCAGACAGCGTCGCGAATTTTCAGTGCCGCGCGGCCAATCGATATTATGGCGGCGACCACATCATTTTTCTAGGGGCGGTCGAGGCCTATGCGTACAATCGGCAAGAGCCCCTGCTGTTTGCTCGCGGCGGTTACGGAGGGTTTCTCGCGGCCAGCGACATTCCTGGGCCCAAAGGGTCCAAATGATAAAGAAAGCATTCCCCAAGCGCGCTCGTGCCAAGCAGAAGCGGCTATCGCCGGATGATCGCCGCAAGGAGTTCGTTGCCAAGGCGACCGAATTCTTCTCGGAAGAAGGATTTGGGGGAGGGACCCGCGATCTGGCGCGGCGGCTCGGCGTCACCCAGCCGCTGCTGTATCGTTACTTTCCGAGCAAGGACGACCTGATCAAGGAGGTCTATCGGACTGTTTATCTCGAGCCGCTCGATACAGGCTGGGAGAAGCTGCTGGCTGACCGCTCCCGGCCTATTCGTGATCGGCTGCAGGAATTCTACAACGCGTATACCAATATGATCTTCACCCGCAAATGGCTTCGTATCTATCTCTATTCAGGTCTGAAAGGCCTCGACATCAACCGATGGTACGTCGGCGTGGTGCAGGACAAGATTTTAACGCGCGTCATCAGGGAATGCCGACATGAGGCGGGGCTACCGCCGCACAATAAGCCGACTGCGGCCGAACTCGAAATGGCGTGGGTATTTCACAGCGGAATCTTTTACTACGGGGTTCGCAAGTACATCTACGAATCTCCGGTGCTTGAGGACAAGGAACAGATGATCCGTGACGCGCTGGACGCTTTCCTGGCCGGTTTCGAGAAGGTTTTTGGGACCGCGGTGAATCTCCCGCGCGCGCCGGTTAAGGCCGTTGGATGAGTTGAGTTTTGACTATGACTTCGACATTTCGGTTCGGTACCAGTCGCCGATCTCGCTCGCGGTCATCAGGGCGACGCCGTCATGGCCGACGACATAGTCGAGCAGCGCTTCCAGATACTTGATGCGATGGGGAACACCGGTAATGTAAGGGTGAATCGAGATCGCCATGATCCGTGCATTGGTGGCGCCCTCAAGGTACAGGCGGTCGAATTGATCGGTGCAGCGCTTCAGAAATTGCTCGGAAGGGAGATGTTGCAGTGCATGAATAACTATATCGTTAGTTTCGACTGAGTATGGGATTGTTGTCATGATGCCGTGAGGCGTCGCGATATCCTGCGGGAGGTCGTCGATGACCCAGTCCGCCAAGTATTCAATGCCATTGAGTCGCAAGAGGTCGATGGTGTCGTCGGTTTCCGTCAGGCCCGGGCTTTCCCAGGATCTCGGCGACTTCCCTGTGAATTCCGCGATAGAGTCGACGGCTCGTTTGATCGCATCGGCCTGGTTGGCAAGCTTGTGCATCGGGCCTTGAACGAATCCGTGGCCCATGAATTCAAAGCCAGCCTCAAGTGCTGCCGAAGCGACGCGAGGATAGGAGCAGCATACGCTCGCGTTCAGCGCCAGTGTCCCCGGAATGTTGCGATCGGTCAGCGCCTTGAACTGCCGCCAGAAGCCGGCACGCATGCCATATTCGTGCCACGACCAGTTGGGCACATCCGGCAACAGCGGCTGTCCCATCGGCGGGCTCAATACGGTTCGCGGCATCGCTTTCTCGATCCTCCACTCCTCGACATTGAGGATGACCCATACGGCAAGTTTCTTGCCGTCCGGCAGCCTCAGTCTTGGCCGGTCGACTTGCGCCTGATAGGGAATGCGATCGGTAAGAGCCACGGCCCACCTTCTCGAGTTGGCTGCGGACTACTCCGCGGCGTTGGATTGTTTTGAAGTGCCTGCGCTGAGCCGGGGCATGACTTTTTCAGCCATCAGAATCATGGACTCGCGGCCAAGCTCGCGGTCCCTCCAGTCCTTGCCGGCGTATAATAGCGTGCCGAACGTGCCGACCTCTTCCTGAAAAGCCAGCAATTGATCTGCGACGCTGTCCGGCGTTCCATAGATGATCAATTTGTCGCAGATCATTTCGAGCGTCACCTCATCGTCCGGTTGATCGCGCCGGGTCTTGAACAGCTCGATGCGGCCGTTTATTTTCAGCTTGGTGAACAACGAACGGTAGTAATAGACGTAGGGCCCGTCAGGATCGGTTGCATAGGCTTTTGCCGTCGCGGGGTCCTTGGCGACAAACACGCTCTTGGCGACGCGCCAGTTCGCAGGCTCGGCCGGGCGACCGCCGCGCTCGCAGCCCTCGACATATTTTGGCCAGTGGCTTTTCACCCAGGCGGGCATCAGGAAGTTGGCCGAAATCGGATCCCAGCCGCGCGCGGCGGCCTCGGTGACACCCTTTGAGAATGGCGCGACGGCTGTCACGACGATGGGCGGATGCGGCCGCTGCAGCGGTTTCGCAATAAATCCCTGGCCGATATCCTCGATCAGGGTTTTTTGCGTCGAGATGTTCCAGTATTTTCCGGAGAAATTGTACGGCGGCTCGCCGGCCCAGATATCCAGCACCTGATTGATGGCTTCGAGAAACATCTCGTTGCGGTCGGCATCGAGATTGCCGAACAACTCGGCGTCCGACATAAGTCCGCCGGGGCTTATTCCGAAAATCAAGCGCCCGTCGAGCATGTGATCGAGCATTGCCATGCCGGCGGCAACGGCGGCCGGATGGGTGTTCGGCATATTGACGGTGCCTGTGCCGAGCTTGATTTGCTTGGTAGCGGCTGCGATCCACGCCAGGAACGCAATGCAAGACGTGATGTTCTCGGCCTTGTCGGTGACGTGCTCGCCAACATAGGCTTCAGTAAACCCCAGTTCGTCGGCAAGCAGGAAGGCTTCGCGATCTTCCTTCAGGGACAGCCGCCAATCCTTGTCGAGAGGATGGATCGGCATTGTAAAGAATCCCAGGTTCATTGTCTGCTCCTCCCTAGGGGCCGATTTTGTGATGGGCACCAAACCCTGCGTATCTGGTGCCATTATGACTAGTCCGAAAGTCGAGTCACCCGAAATAATCGCTCGATAAACAAACTTGACCTTTGTCAGTCATCGCCGTCTAATCCAAGAAACACGCCAAAATCCGGCCGGGAAGGTCACGCCAATGAAAGCTTCGGCTTTCAGCTATGCACGCGCAACCAGTGTTGTGAACGCTTTGGAGTTGCTCGGTGCGCACGGGGACAAGGCGAAGGTGCTGTCGGGCGGCCAGAGCCTGATGCCCGCGATGAATCTGCGTTTGATTTCTCCGGAACTGATCGTCGATATCGGCGAGATCGCCGAATTGCGGGGAATCGCGGTAAGCCGCGATGTTGTTACCGTCGGCGCGCTGACCCGCCATGTTGATCTCGCAAGATCGCCCGAAATTGCCGCGCACGCCCCTCTGTTGACGGAAGCAATTGCCCATGTCGCGCACCCGGCGATCCGCAACAGGGGAACCCTCGGCGGCAGCCTCGCGCATGCTGATCCCGCCTCCGAGCTGCCGGCCTGCATGGTGGCGCTGGATGCGACCATTGTCGTTCGCGGGCAGAGCGGCGAACGACGAATAGCGGCCGTGGATTTCTTCACGGGAATCTATGAGACGGTGTTGTCGCCGCAGGAATTATTGGTCGCCGTCGAGCTACCGGTCGGGCAAAATAATTCCGTGCATTTCTTCCGCGAATTTGCACGACGGCACGGTGACTACGCTATCGCCGGTCTGGCGGCGCAGGCAGTCGTTGAGCGCGATGTCTTCGCGGACCTTCGCCTGGCGTTTTTTGCCGTCGGCGATCGGCCGGTATTAGCCAAGGCGGCGAGGAAACTCGTCAACGTCACCATCACGCTGGCAGTATTGTCGGATGCTTCGACAGCGCTTGCTCAAGAACTCGCCCCCCAGGATGATCAGCAGGCCTCCGCTTCCATGCGCCGTTATCTTGCGAAGGTGTTGCTCGCCCGTTGCGCGTCCGCGCTTCTTGGCTGCCCCGACCTCAATGCCGGGGGACTTGTGTGACCGCTGCCATGTCAATCTCGCTCGATGTCAACGGCGAGCGTGTCGATGCGCAGGTGCTGCCGCGTCTCAATCTGGCGGACTTTCTGCGGGAGCATCTGCAGCTAACGGGAACCCATGTCGGTTGCGAGCACGGGGTTTGCGGAGCCTGCACGGTGCGTATGAATGGGGAGATCGTTCGATCCTGCCTCATGCTGGCGGTGCAGACGCACGGCGCATCTGTCGAAACCATCGAGGGATTGTCCGACAGCGGCGAGATTGCCGATCTGCAGGCCGCCTTTCGCAATCGCAATGCGTTGCAATGCGGCTTTTGCACACCCGGAATGCTGATGGCCGCGCAAGATCTGCTGAAACAGGATGCCGAGCCGGATCGGGAGCGGATCCGCGAGCATCTTTCCGGCAATTACTGCCGCTGCACCGGCTACCAGGCCATCATCGATGCGGTCGAGACCACGGCGCGGGCGCGCATCGGACGCAGGTCATGATCATCGCGTCGGCAACTCCCGAAATTCTCTCGGTGCTGGATCGGCCGAATTCCTATATCGGCAAGGTCGTCCCCACGGCCGAACCTTGAGCGGCTGATGCAGGGACGCGGGCTTTATGTCAGCGATATGCAGCTGCCACGCATGGGACATGTCGTGTTCATGCGCTCGCCTCACGCACACGCGAAAATCATCGGGATCGACGCCAGCGGGGCAAAGCGCTTGCCGGGGGTCATCGCCATCGTGACAGGCAAAGAGCTGGCGGCCGTTATCACACCATGGGTTGGCGTGTTGTCGCACCTGAAGGGTCTTAAATCTGCAGCCCAGCACGCGATCGCGATCGACCATGTCTGCTGGCAGGGTGAAGCCGTCGCGGCCGTGGTCGCGACCAGCCGCGCCCTGGCCGAGGATGCGGCGGATATCGTCTCGGTTGAATATGAGGAACTGGACGCGGTGACGGACATGCGCACCGCGCTCGATCCGGAGACCCCTGTCATTCACGCCTCGCTTGGCGACAACCTCGCTTTCGAGCGTAACCTCGACGCTGGCGCCGTCGATGCGGCGTTTGCCGACTCCGACCAAGTGGTCGAAGCGGACTTCGTCTTTGGACGGCATACCGGCGTGACCTTGGAGCCTCGCGCCGTGCTGGCGGACTGGAATGCCGCCGAGGCGAGGCTGACGATCTACCAGGGCACGCAGGCACCGCATATGGTACAGAACATCGCCGCGCTCCATCTGGGATTAGAGGAGTCGCAGATTCGCGTGGCCTGCAAAGACGTCGGCGGCTCCTTCGGCATCAAGGTGCACATTTACGCTGACGAGATGGCCACCTATGCGCTGTCGAAGCTGTTGCGCCGGCCAATAAAATTCGTCGCCGACCGGGTCGAAAGTTTTAATACCGATATTCACGCGCGCGACCATCGTTGCAAAGGCCGGATTGGCGTCAAGCAGGACGGAAGGATTATGGCGTTCGAGATCGATGATCTCACCGGCATCGGCCCCTATTCGATGTATCCGCGAACCAGTGCCATCGAAGCCAACCAAGTCGTCAACCTGGTTGGTGGCCCCTATGTGACCAAAAATTATCGCGCGCGCACCCGCGTCGTGTTCCAGAACAAGAATGTGATGTGCCAGTATCGCGCCGTCGGCCACCCTATTGCATGCTCGGTGACGGAAGGCCTGGTCGATCTGGCGGCTGCGAGGATCGGGATGGATCCTGTCGAAATCCGCCGCCGCAATCTGATTGCCGATGACGCCTATCCCTGCGCGTCGCCCTCAGGCCTGAGGTTTGAGCAATTGTCGCATCACGCCGCGATGAACAAGCTGATGAAGATGATGGATTACGATGCGCTGCGCGCCGAGCAGGCGGTATTGCGAAGTAAGAACATTCATCGCGGTATCGGCATTGCCAGCTTCATCGAGGTCACCAATCCGAGCGCCGCGTTCTACGGCGTTGGTGGCGCCCGGATTTCGTCACAGGATGGCGTTGCCGTGCGGTTGGACGCGTCAGGTTCGGTGATCTGCCAGACCAGCATTACCGAGCAGGGGCAGGGCTCTGAATCCCTCACGGCGCAGATCGTCGGCAGCGTGTTGGGCGTCTCGATGGAGCGCGTCCGGGTCATTCTGGGCGACACCGACAATACGCCCTATGGTGGCGGCACCTGGGCCTCGCGCGGGGCGGGGATCGGCGGCGAGGCCGCGCTTCAGGCTGCGAAGATTCTACGCAAGAATGTCCTGGATGTCGCGGCCGCCATCCTGCAATCCTCGCCGGCCGAACTCGACATCGTCGACAATACAGTTGTTAACGCAAATGACGGCTCTCCCCGCATCGATCTGAAGGAATTAGCGCGAATCGTCTATTTCCGGCCTGACACCCTGCCGCCGGGCATTCAGCCCGAACTGATGGCGACGCGCCACTTCGTGCCTCGTGAATATCCATTCGCCTTCACCAATGGTGTTCAGGCCTCCTGGCTTGAAGTCGACACCGACACCGGAGATCCGGGGCGGCGTCGTGCTTGGTGCCGCGCTGTTCGAAAAGTGCATCTACGATGAGCGCGGCCAGCTGACCAACGCCAACATGGCCGATTATCTGGTTCCGATGTCGGGCGAAATGCCCGATATTGATGTAGGGCACGTGGTGTCGCCGACACTTGAGACAGAACTGGGCGCCAAGGGGGCAGGGGAGGCCGGCACGGCGGGCGCCGCGGCGGCGGTGGCGAACGCCGTGAACGACGCGCTGAAGCCGTTTGGCGCCATTATTTCCGAGATTCCGCTGACGCCTCAGGTTATCCTGACGGCGCTGGGACGATTCTGAACGAGGACGCCGCCAACAAAACCAAAACAATATTTAGGGGGAGCAAACCATGAACGAGAAGATCACCAAATCAAGATCGATTTCCCGCCGCCGTCTGCTGACGACGGTGAGCACAGGCGCGGCACTCGCCGTCTCACCATTTCGCATTAATCTTCTGCAGGCACAGGAAGCCACCATCAAGATCGGCTTTCCCGTTCCATTGACCGGGCCTTACGGGACCGAAGCTCAGGATCAGGTGCGCGCTGGACAACTGGCGATCGCCCAGTTCAACGACGCGGGTGGACTTGGCGGGCGCAAAGCGGAACTGGTCGTGCGCGACGACAAGCTTAATCCCGGGGAAGCGGCGACGCGCACCCTGGAGTTGGTCGAAAAGGAAAAGGTGAACTTCGTGGTCGGCAGCCTTTCCGCCGCCGTGCAGCTCGCGATCAACAACGTCACCAAAGAGCGCGGCATCATCTTCAATTCGATCAGCCAGTCCGATGCCATCAACGAGGCAGCCGACTTCAGCAAATTCACCTTTCACGAAGCGCTGAATCCACATCTAACCTCGGGTGCCGTGGGCCGCTACGCGTTTTCAAAATTCGGCAAGAAGGTTGCGTTCCTCACCGCCGATTATGCCTACGGTCACGAAATGGTCCGCGGTTTCCTCGAGGTCGGCAAGGCCTTCAACATCGAGAACCTCGGCGATGTCCGCCATCCGCTCGGTACATCCGACTTCTCGACGCTGCTGCCGCGGATTCAGGCCCTGAAGCCCGATATTCTCTGCATCAGCAATTTTGGGC
>WNFH01003670.1_pt1 | contig 10953 bp, 7 predicted proteins | sample 5400411 | NCBI WGS metagenome assembly WNFH01 (sample SAMN13153347, study PRJNA577476) | soil metagenome | isolation source: 200 cm saprolite under Douglas fir tree site 2 hole 3 | place: USA:California | collected 2015-04-18
CGCTAGCCTTCGTCATGGCCCACCTAACACCTATGCCGACGCTGGAAGCGAGCCAGGATCGCACCATGATCCTGAACATGGGGCCGCAGCATCCCTCCACGCACGGTGTGTTGCGTGTGATCCTGGAGATCGACGGCGAAAATGTGGTGCGCATCATGCCCGACATTGGGTATCTGCATACCGGGATCGAGAAGACCTGCGAAGCCAAGTTTTACCAGCAGGTGGTGCCGCTGACCGACCGCATCGACTATCTCTGCCCCCTGACCAACAATCTGTGCTACGTGCTCGCGGTAGAGAAACTGCTGGGGTTGGAAATCCCGCCCAAAGCGCAGTGGATGCGAGTGATGCTCAACGAACTGACGCGCATTAACTCACATCTGGTCTGGCTGGGAACCCACGCCTTGGATATCGGCGCGATGTCGGTGTTCCTCTATTGTTTCCGGGAACGCGAAGACATTTTGCGGTTGTTTGAGATGGTGAGCGGTCAGCGCATGATGACCTCTTACTTCCGCATTGGCGGGCTGGCGCTGGAGCCGCCCCTCGGATTTTTCGAGCGCGTGCGGCAGTTCGCCAACCGCTTCCCCGAGAAGGTAGATGAGTACGAGAACCTGCTGACCGGCAATCCGATCTGGGGCATGCGCACCAAGGGCGTGGCACTGATTACGGCGGAAGATGCCATCGCTCTCGGTGCGAGCGGACCGACCCTGCGCGGAAGCGGGGTAGATTTCGACCTGCGCCGCGATATGCCTTATTCCGCCTACGAAAATTTCAAATTCAAGGTTCCGATTTCTCAGGACGGCGATGTGTTTGCCCGCTACATATGCCGGGTTCAGGAACTGCGCGAATCGAACGCGATCGTGCAACAGGCGCTGGATGGAATGCCCGAGGGCCCCATCAAGGCGGATGCTCCCAAGGTTGTGTTGCCAGACCGTGAAAAGATGAAGACGCAGATGGAAGCCCTCATCTATCACTTTAAGATTATTACCGAGGGCTTTGCAGTGCCGGCGGGTGAGGTCTATCAGGCTGTGGAATCGCCGCGCGGCGAAATGGGCTATTACGTGGTCAGCGACGGGACGGCCAAGCCGTATCGTGTGCACATGCGCGCGGCGTGTCTGGCGAACATGCAGACCTTGCCCACCATGTGTGAGGGCCGATTGATTGCGGATGTGGTAGCGGCCATTGGGAGTATTGACATTGTGCTAGGAGAAATCGATCGCTAAACCGGATTCCGCTCTGTGTCCTCCGTGTCCTCTGTGGTTGCTCTAACTGACTGGAGGCTCACCACAGTGGACACCGAGGACAGAGAGGTAAAGCATGAGACTATGCGGTTTTCCGAACAATTCGAGCAGCGGTTCGCGGAGATGATCACCCATTATCCGACGAAACGATCCGTGCTTGTCCCAACGTTGCTCTACGTGCAAGACGAAATCGGACATCTCTCGGATTACGCCATCCAGGAAATTGCCCAGCGTCTCGACCTGACCGAACTCGAGGTGCGCAACGTGATCAGCTACTACTCCATGCTGACCACCAAGCCTCGGGGGAAGTACACCGTGCAGATTTGCACCAATATCGCCTGCATGCTGCGCGGAGCCGATGAACTTTTTGAACACTGCGCAAAAAAGCTTGGCGTGGGGCACAAGGGGACAACGCCCGATGGCCTGTTCTCCCTAGAGGAAGTCGAGTGCATCGGCGCATGTAGCTGGGCGCCGGCCGCGCAGGTGAATTACGACTTCCACGAAAAGCTGACGGCGGACAAGCTGGACAAGGTTCTGGACGAGTACAAGAGGAAAGGAACGCAGTAGGAGAATTTATGATTGTTGATTTTTGATTGTTGGCGGCACTTCAATCATCAATCAAAAATCGACGAGCAATAATCCCATGGCTGACCTGGTTTCCCATCCCGACGAAGTAACAGTCGTTTCGAGGCGCTTCGGCAAAGCTGCGACGAATATCGATCGCTACCTGGAACTCGACGGCTACAAGGCCGTGCAGAAAGCGCTGGGCATGCAACCGGACGCGATCGTCAATGAGGTAAAGAACTCGGGCTTGCGCGGGCGCGGCGGGGCGGGTTTCAACGCCGGGATGAAGTGGTCGTTCGTGCCCAAGCAATCGCCCAAGCCGAAATACGTTCTGTGCAATGGCGATGAGAGCGAACCTGGCACCTGCAAGGACCGTCTGATTTTCGAGCACGATCCGCATGCCGTGATCGAAGGGGTGGTGATCGCCGGGCTGGCTGTAGGCTCGCATACCGGTTACATCTATGTTCGGGGTGAGTACCGCTACCTCTCGGAAATCATGCAGAAGGCGATTGCAGACGCCTATGCACGCGGGTTCCTGGGAAAGAACATCTTCGGCAGCGGCTACGATTTCGACGTTTACTGGCACGGTGGCGCCGGAGCTTACGAAGTCGGCGAGGAATCAGCGCTGATGGAATCACTCGAGGGCAAGCGTGGGATTCCGCGCATCCGGCCTCCCTTCCCTGCCGTGGTCGGGCTATGGGGAGGACCGACCGTCATCAATAATGCGGAAACCCTGGCCAGCGTACCCCATATCATCCTCGGTGGTGCGGAGTGGTACGCCAGCCTGGGCCCGCCGAAAAATGGCGGGACCCGCCTGTTCTGTCTCAGCGGCCACCTGGAGCGTCCCGGCGTCTATGAGCTGCCCATGGGATACAACCTCAGAAAGATGATCTATGAGGTGGGCGGCGGGATTCCCAACGGCCGCAAGCTGAAGGCCGTGGTGCCGGGCGGATCGAGCACCCCTGTCCTGACTGCCGAGGAAATCGACGTGCCCATGGACTTCGACTCAATGACGAAGGCGGGCTCCATGCTGGGCTCGGGCGGCGTGGTGGTCCTCGATGACACAACCTGCATGGTGAAATTTGCCCTGCGGATCATGAAGTTCTATCAGCACGAGAGCTGTGGCTGGTGTATCCCGTGCCGCGAAGGAACCGACTGGCTGAAAAAGACCCTCACTCGCTTTCACGCCGGCGGCGGGTTAAAGAAAGACATCGACAATATTCAGTATCTCTCGGAAAACATGCTGGGCCGCACGTTCTGCCCGCTGGGCGATGCAGCGGCAATGCCGACGATTTCCATCGTGAGAAAGTTCCGCAAAGAGTTCGAAGATCACCTGGAAGGCCGGCCCTGTCCGTTTGAGAAAGAGGGCGCAGTGGAGCGGTTGCCGGTGATGGCGTGATTACCAGACTTCCCAATTGCTCATGCCAGACCTAAACATCACGGTTGACGGCAAGAAGGTCACGGCTCCGGCTGGGACGCTGCTGATCGAGGCCTGCAAAAGCGTAGGGATCGAAGTGCCCTCATTTTGCTACTACCCGAACCTGTCGCTGCAGGGTGCCTGCCGCATGTGCCTGGTGAAGATCGAGAAGATCCCCAAACTGCAGACCGCCTGCACCACGGTGATCAGCGAGGGCATGATCGTCACCACGGAGAGCGATGAGATCCGGCAGGCACGCAAGTCCATGGTGGAACTGCTGCTGGGTAATCATCCCCTCGACTGCCCGGTGTGCGATGCGGGCGGCGAATGCGAACTGCAGGACATGACCTTCTCCTACGGCGCCGCCGAATCCAAGTACATGGAGCCCAAGAACCATCGGGAAGAGCAGCAGTGGTCTCCCGTGGTGTACTTCGACCGGCCGCGCTGCATCTTGTGCTATCGCTGTGTGCGGGTGTGCGGCGAGGGCATGGATGTATGGGCCCTCGGCGTGCAGAACCGAGGCGTGAACTCCATCATTGCTCCCAATAAAGAAGACCACCTGGAGTGTGAAGAGTGCGGCATGTGCATCGACATCTGCCCCGTGGGCGCGTTGACTTCCGGCGCGTATCGCTACAAGACCCGCCCCTGGGAGATGAAGCACGTCGGCACCACCTGCACCCACTGTGCCGACGGCTGCAAGACGACGCTCGGCGTGCGCCGTTGCGATAGCGGCATGGAAATCGTGCGCGGAGACAATCGCGACAAGAGCGGCATCAATGGCGATTTTCTCTGCATCAAGGGCCGCTACGCGTTCGACTTCGCGAACCATGATGAGCGTCTTACGCAGCCCCTGATTCGCAAGAACGGCCGCCTGACTGCTTCGACCTGGGAAGAAGCATTCGAGCTGATCGGAAGGCGTTTCGCCGAAATTCGCGACAAAGACGGCGGGCAAGCCATCGGAGTGGTCGGCTCCACCCGTACCACCAACGAAGAAAATTATCTGCTGCAGAAGTACGCCCGCGTGGCGCTGCAAACCAACAATATTGACCACCACCGCACGGCCGACTTCCCTGCCCTCGTCGCAGCGCTTCGGGGTAAGCCCGAGTCCACTGCCAGCATGCGGGACGTGTTCTACGCCCCGGCAATTCTGCTGATTGGCAACAATCCTGCCGACCAGCACCCGCTGCTAGCGTGGCAGATTCGCAACGACGTCCGCTTGCATCGCGCCCGGCTCCATGTGGTGAACTCACAGCCGATCAAATTGCGGCGCCAAGCTTCCACCTTCGCCCAAATTTCAGCGGGCACAGAAGGAAAAGTGGCGGCCTTCCTCGCTGGCGAAGACTCCACCGTCGATGCTCTGGTCAGCGAGAAAACGACCCGCGATGCATGGATTGCAGTGCGAGAGAAGCTCCGCGGCGAGCAAAACCTAATCATCATCTTCGGATCGGAACTACGGGGCAGCGATATCTCGTCCCTGGTGCGGTTCGGCTCCGCCGTTCAAGGTGCGAAATTCATTTGCCTCGGCGATTACGCCAATTCGCGCGGTGCCGCCGACATGGGCCTCTATCCCGACCTGCTTCCGGGGTATCGCCAGGTTGCTGAGACCGGCAAGTTCCACGAGGAGTGGGGCGAACTCCCGCAGACCCCAGGCCTGACGCTTTCCGAAATGGTCGAGAGCGCCAAAGCAGGTAAGCTGAAGGCCTTCTATGTTGTGGGCGCCAATCCTGTCGGCCGTCTTGGCATCGATCCATTCGTCTTCTCCCAGAGCTTCGTCGTCGTGCAAGACATGTTCCGGACAGAAACCGCCGTCATCGCCGATGTCGTCTTGCCGGCGGCCAATGCCTACGAGAAGTCCGGGACGTTTACCAACACCTGCGGCGATCTGCAACTGGTGAAGAAAGCGGGAGAAGTCACCGGCACGAAGACCGATTTCGAAATGATCGTTCGCATTGCGGATGCGATGGGCTTCGACGTCCGCAAACTCGTGCCGTTCGGCCGGGGCATCCGCGCCGACATGGGGCAGTCGCGCGGTGCGCAATCAGGCGAAGCCGACCGGCATGCGGTCTGGCTGGAAGCCAACGGCCTCGAACCCAAGATGAGTCCCTTTGATCCCATGGCCATTCTGGATGAAATTCAGCGGCTCGTGCCAGGGTATGACATCTCCCGGATGAATCTCCTGTCTGGCAACGATCAGCACACGACTCTATCCCGGAGCGGCCCCGGGGCCTTGCAGAAGTCGGAACTGATCGCGCCTGCCAACGACGATCTTTTCAGTTCCGGCACCCTGGGGCGTTATTCCCGTACTTTGAACTCGATCATCGAGAAGCACAAAAACCCGGCGGAAATTGAAGTGGCTGCCGATTGATCTTGTAAAGAACCGCGATCCCCTTTGCGTAACTTCGTGTCCTTGGTGGAGAAAATTAATAACCACAAAGGACACGAAGGTACACAAAGGGATCACACCGAAGTTCGGAGCCAGGAAAGAATATTTTGGACGTCGGAACCTTCATCGTCGTGTCCGTGATCAAGACCGTGATCGCACTTATCGTGCTGCTCACGGCTGTGGCCTACAGCGTATGGCTGGAACGCAAAGTCGTGGGCCACATCCAGAATCGCTGGGGGCCGACGCGTGTAGGTCCGTTTGGCCTGCTGCAACCCCTGGCCGATGGAATTAAGTTCCTGTTCAAGGAAGACCTCACGCCGCCGCACGTTTACAAACCGCTGTATATCGCAGCGCCGATGATCGCCGTAACCTTAGCCCTGACGTCAATCTCCGTGATCCCCATCGGCAACTGGGTCACAGTGGGCGGGATTCGCACACCTCTGCAGATCACCGACGTCAATATCGGCCTGCTCATCATTCTGGGTGTCACCTCGCTGGGCGTCTATGGCGTTGCGTTGGCCGGGTGGTCGTCCAACAGCAAATATTCGCTGCTGGGCGGACTGCGTGCCAGCGCGCAGATGGTGAGTTATGAAGTCTCGCTGGGACTCTCGCTGATCGGTGTACTTATCATGGCGGGCAGCTTCAGCCTGCGCGAGATCGTGGATGCACAGGGCGGCACATTCTGGGGATTCATCCCGCGATGGAATATCTTTCAGGGGCAGATCGTCGCATTCTTCATTTACCTGATGGCTGCGTACGCGGAAACCAACCGCATCCCGTTTGATTTGCCCGAAGCAGAAACAGAATTGGTTGCCGGCTACCACACCGAGTACAGCGCCATGAAGTTTGCCATGTTCTTCATGGCCGAGTATGCCAACATGATCACTGTGGCCTGCCTAGCCTCGCTGCTTTTCCTGGGGGGATGGCACGGACCGCTCTTCGGCCCGGCGTGGCTGCAGGCGGTTTTGCCTGTGTTCTGGTTCATGTTGAGGGTTTTCGGCTTTCTCTTTGTCTACATTTGGGTTCGTGGCACGTTGCCCCGCTTCCGCTATGACCAGCTTATGGCTTTTGGATGGAAGTTTTTGCTCCCGCTGGCCATCGCGAACCTGGTTATCACCGGGCTGATTGTGGCTCTGAAGTCGTGAAAAAAAAGTTTCCAGTTGCCGGTTGACAGTCGAAGAACTGAGCACTGCGGACTGAGAACCGAGAACTGATTGCATGCTTCACCTGATCCTATTTCTGATTTTCGGCGCGATCTGCGTGGCGGGAGCAGTGAACCTGCTGGTCCAGCGGCACCCAATCAACAGCGCACTGTCGCTGATTGTGGTGATGGGTTCGCTTGCAGTCGAGTACCTGCTGCTGGGCGCTGAGTTCGTGGCCGCCGTGCAGGTGATCATCTACGCCGGCGCGATTATGGTGCTCTTCGTCTTCGTCATCATGCTCTTGAACGCAGGCGAAGAGGAGCGGACCAGAGGGAGCCGGGTTGCGCTGCTGTTCGGAATTCCTGGAATGCTGGTGGGCAGCGTGCTGATGGGATGGGTTCTGCTTGAGCACTCGGGCACTGAGGCCGTGCCTGCGGGCGCGCTCCCGGGCCCCCCCAAAATCATCGGCTGGCTGCTCTTCCACGATTTCCTGCTGCCCTTTGAAGTCACCTCAGTGTTGATTTTGATCGCGATTATGGGTGCCGTGGTGCTGGCCAGCCGGCCGGAATCAGTGCAGCAGACGAAAAAGGAGGGTTGATGGTACCGCTTTCCTACTACCTGGCGCTGAGCGGCATTCTGTTTGCCTGCGGCGTGACCGGATTTCTGATCAAGCGCAATATCATCACCATTTTCATGTCCATCGAGTTGATGCTCAACGGCGTGAATCTGTCATTCGTGGCATTCGCGGCACAATGGGGCACGTTGAAGGGACAAATTTTCGTCTTCTTTGTGATGGTCGTGGCAGCCGCCGAAGCAGCCGTGGGTCTGGCCATCATTATCGCCGTGTACCGCACACGTGAGACTTTGAACGTCGATCGGGTAAACCTGCTCAAACTATGACGCCGAAACTACATCTCTGGCTGATTCCGGTGCTGCCGCTGATCGGCGCCGCCATCAACGGGCTGTTCGGGCGACGCTTTTCGCGCCAGACCGTGGCAGCGGTGGCGCTGGCATTCTGCGGCGCGGCATTTGTCCTAGCGTTGTGGGCTGCGGCCCTGTTCTCTTCTTTGCCTGTTCCGCATCTGGAGAGCTTGGCAACCTGGATCCGCGCCGGCAGTTTCCAGGTGGATTTCGCCTTCTACCTCGATCAGTTGTCGCTCGTAATGCTGCTGGTGGTGACCGGCGTCGGTTTTCTCATCCATATTTATTCGGTCGGGTACATGTGGCAGGAAGGCGGGTTCTATCGCTTCTTCAGCTATCTGAACCTGTTCATGTTTTTCATGCTGACGCTGGTGCTGGCCAACAATTACCTGATGATGTTCATCGGCTGGGAAGGCGTGGGCCTGGCGTCCTACCTGCTGATCGGGTTCTGGTTCACCAAGGACTCGGCGGCTTCGGCGGGCAAGAAGGCTTTCATCGTCAACCGCGTCGGCGACTTCGGCTTCCTCATCGCCCTGTTGCTGTTGATCAAGCACTTCGGTTCGCTGAATTTTGAGCAGGTGTTTCAGAGCGCCTCCAAGATGCCCGCGGAGGCCGCCGAGGCGGGCCTGCTCACCGCAATCGGCCTGCTGCTGATGCTGGGCGCTGCCGGCAAATCGGCGCAAATTCCGCTCTACGTCTGGCTGCCCGATGCCATGGAGGGTCCCACGCCCGTGTCCGCGCTCATCCATGCCGCGACCATGGTGACTGCCGGCGTGTACATGGTGGCGCGGTCCCATGTGATCTTCGACCGCGCGCCGATGGCATTGATGGGCGTCGCCATCATTGGCACGCTGACCTCGTTGTTTGCTGCCACCATCGGCGTTGCTCAAACTGATATCAAGAAAGTTCTCGCTTATTCCACTATCTCGCAGCTTGGGTACATGTTCATGGCCTGCGGCGTGGCGGCCTATTCGGCAGGCATCTTCCACCTGATGACCCACGCCTTCTTTAAGGGACTGCTGTTCCTGGCGGCCGGTTCCGTGATCCATGCCATCGGCGGTGAGCAGGATATGCGGCGTATGGGAGGACTGAAAGAGCACATCCCCTGGACGTTCTGGACGATGACCATGGCTACCTTTGCCATTGCGGGCTTCCCGCCGTTCGCCGGCTTCGTCAGCAAGGACGCGATCCTTTGGCGAGCGTATTCCAGTCCCTATGGGAGCTCGGTCTATTGGGCGATCGGGGTTTTTACTGCCTTGCTGACCTCGTTCTACATGTTCAGGCTCTGGTTCCTGACGTTTTTCGGCGAGTACCGTGGCGAACGATCGGGAGATCACGGGGGCGCCCATGCGCAGCCGGCGGCGGACGCGCCACCCGAGCACGGCCATGGCGGCATTCACGAAAGTCCCAAGGTGATGCTAGTTCCGCTGGTGATACTGGCGGTGTTATCGGTGGCCGGCGGTTGGGTGGGCAGCGCTCGCTTCGAGAAGTTCCTCTCACCGGTGTTTCACGCCGGTGCGCCTGCAAGCAATGCGGAACAAGCAGCGGCTGGCGAAACTCGCGCAAGAGAGCACAAGGAAGAGGGCGCTTCCGAGGCGCTGTTAACCGGCGTCTCGATTGGCGCTGCGGCCCTGGGCCTCTATCTGGCCTGGTTGCTCTACTACCGCCGACCGCAGTTGCCGCGGCAGATAGCTGACGCGCTCGGGGGCTTCTACTACGCCGTGGCCAATAAGTATCACGTGGATGAACTCTACGCCATCCTCTTCGTGAAACCTCTGCTGGACGGCTCGACTCGCATTTTATGGCAGAGCATAGATCAGGATGTGATCGATGCAACGCTGGATAACAGCGCCGATGGCGCACGGCACCTGTCCGACTCGCTGCGCCACATGCAGTCCGGCAATTTGCGTTCCTATGCGGGCTGGATCGCGTTCGGGGCCGCGGCAGTTATCGCATACATGATCTGGATGGGAACACGATGAGCACGAACAACTGGAGTCCCATCATTCTGACGCTCGTGACCTTCGTCCCGCTGGCGGGCGGACTCTTGCTGCTGCTTTTCCCTCGGCGCGACCGTGACATCCGCGTGTTCTCTCTCGTCGTCTCGCTGCTTGCCTTCGTCCTCTCGCTGCATCTGCCGGTACACCTCCAGCGGGCGCGAGCCGGATTCCAGTACGAACTCGACAGGCAATGGATCGCGAGCCCCAATATCCACTACCACATGGGTGTGGATGGCGTCTCCATGTGGCTGGTGGTCCTAACCACATTCCTCACGCCGCTGTGCGTGCTGATTTCTTGGAAGTCAGTCGGTGAGCGAGTGAAGGAGTTCTTCATCCTGCTCCTGATCCTGGAAACCGCGCTGATCGGCGTTTTCGTCTCTCTGGATCTCTTTCTCTTCTACTTCTTCTGGGAAGCCACGCTGATCCCAATGGCGCTACTGATCGGCATGTATGGCCACGGGCGTCGCGTATACGCAGCAGTGAAATTCTTCCTGTATACGATGATCGCCTCGGTCTTCATGCTGGCGGCGATCCTGTGGCTGTATGCCAAGACGGGTACCTTCGATTTTGTGGCCATCCAAACGGCAATCCGCAGCGGGCAAGTAGAAGGATTCCTGGGAGCTGCTTCCTGGCTCTTCCTGGGATTTTTTATCGCCTTCGCCGTCAAAGTTCCACTTTTTCCTCTCCACACCTGGCTTCCTGACGCGCACGTGGAAGCGCCCACAGCAGGATCAGTACTGCTGGCCGGCGTCCTGCTGAAGATGGGCACGTACGGCATGCTGCGCTTCAGCCTGGGTTTGTTCCCCGAACAGTCGCGGGCGAATGCTTCCTGGATCATGGTTCTGGCCCTGATCGGCATCATCTACGGCGCGCTGGTGGCCATGGTGCAACCCAACATGAAGAAACTGATCGCATACTCCTCGATCAGCCACCTGGGCTTCGTGGTGCTGGGCATCTTCAGCTTCACGCAGGCCGGCCTGGATGGCGCTACCTTCGTGATGCTGGCGCACGGCGTTTCCACTGGGGCGCTGTTCATGCTGGCGGGCATTCTCTATGAGCGCCGGCACACTTACGAAATCGCAGACTTTGGCGGCTTGGCTACCCCGATGCCAGCATACGCGAGCTTTTTCCTATTCATCGTGCTCGCATCCGTGGGATTGCCTTTGCTCAACGGCTTTGTCGGAGAATTCCTCGTGCTCAGCGGCGCCTTTCGCTCGCGTGCGGTCTACGGCATTTTGGGAGCGACCGGCGTAATCTGGAGCGCCTGTTACCTGTTGTGGATGTACCA
>WNFH01003676.1_pt1 | contig 10945 bp, 9 predicted proteins | sample 5400411 | NCBI WGS metagenome assembly WNFH01 (sample SAMN13153347, study PRJNA577476) | soil metagenome | isolation source: 200 cm saprolite under Douglas fir tree site 2 hole 3 | place: USA:California | collected 2015-04-18
TTGCACTCCTTTCTGCGTCCCGTCTCCTGGTCTGGCGTTGCTGTCACGTTGACGCTTGCTCGCTGCGAATTGTATTCACCGAGAAAATGCCAGCCACCGCTAAAAAGGCAATCTGCATGCCAGAGACTGTGCCTCATGACACGGCTTGGAAATTGCTGGCAGAGTGGGAGATACACCGATTCATGAGTCCTTGGGCGACGTGAGCCGAAATACGAACCTGTCAGAGTCTTGACATTCCGTCCATCGGACTGGATGAACTAAGGGTAGCTACGTCTCCGCGAGGGAAGGCCGATATGCGCTACAGGATCGACCCGGTCGGAGCAGGATACTCTCTGATGTTAAGATTCTGATTGCAGGGAGCAACACCCTGCTTCGCCGGAGCAGAAGTATGTCCAGGTTCAATCCTCTTCAGTGGCCCAAGCCGCCTGCGATTTGGAGCTATTGGATTGCTGTTCTTTCGGTTGCCGCGGCCTTGATCATTTCACGGTTGCCGGCGATTCATTTGCAAGATGCTCCCGTGTCACTCTTCCTTTGCGCCGTCCTATTGAGTGCGTGGTTCGGTGGAATCGGACCGGGATTGCTGGCGACGGCACTCTCCGCTCTCGCTTTCAATTATTACTTCCTGCCTCCGATCCATTCGTTCGGTCCAAAGCCCGACGAAATACCACGCCTTGTCATATTCACAGTGTCAGCCCTGTTTGTCGGGTCGCTAAGCGTTGCCGAAAGGAGCGCCATAGAATCGCTCCGGCGCGCGCGTGATGACCTAAGAAAAACAGTTCAAGAGCTCCGGAGCACCAACGAGGCGTTGCAAGCAGAGAGCCTTGAGCGCAAGCATGCGGAAGAAGCGCGGCGCGAGGCGCAGACGGAACTGGCACGCGTCAGCCGGGTGACCACCATGGGAGAGCTGACCGCTTCCCTCGCGCACGAGGTGAATCAACCGATTGCCGCTGCCGTCACCAACGCCGATACCTGCTTGCGCTGGCTTACGCGCGATCACCCCGATGTCGAGGAGGCACGCGCGGCCGCATCGAGGATCGTCAAGGATGCAACCCGTGCAGCGGACATCATCAGTCGCGTCCGCCTACTCTTCAAGAAGAGCGCTCCGCAACGGGAGCTGGTGGAGGTCAACGAAGCCATTCGAGAGATGATCGTCCTCTTGCGCAGTGAGGCAACACAATACAACATAACAGTCCGGATGGAGCTAGCCGCAGATCTTCCCCGGATCATGGGAGATCGTGTGCAATTGCAACAGGTGCTGATGAACCTCATCGTGAACAGCATCGATGCGGTGAAGGAAGCGGATGGGGCGCGCGAGTTGGCCGTCAAGTCGCAGAGAACGGAGAAAGAAGAAGTTCTGGTGTCCGTCAGCGACACCGGCGTGGGGCTTCCCCCGGAGCAGACGGAACAGATCTTCAATGCCTTCTTTACTACCAAGCCTCACGGAACCGGCATGGGGCTTCGTATCAGCCGCTCCATCGTGGAGTCGCATGGCGGCCGCTTGTGGGCTGCAGACAACTCTCCGCGCGGCGCAAGTTTTCATTTTGCTCTACCGACGAAAATCGAGGTAAAGGAATGAGTCCAGACGGTTAATTCTTAATTGAAGCGCGGCGCGACTGTTCCTCGTTGACAACCGGACGGAGTCACATGCCTGCCGTGAACTTGATTGGCTCGTACAACTACGCGCTCGTGGCGCTTTCGGTGTTGATCGCCATGTTTGCGTCGTACGCTGCTCTGGATCTTGCAGGTCGCGTAACTGCCGCAGGCGGTTGGACTCGCGTGGTTTGGCTGCTGGGCGGTGCCGGTGCGATGGGGACTGGCATTTGGTCCATGCACTACATTGGGATGTTGGCGTTCATCCTACCAATTCCCGTGGCCTACCATTGGCCGACCGTTCTGCTGTCATTGTTTGCGGCTGTTCTAGCTTCGCTCGTTGCCCTGGGCGTGGTGAGTCGGCAGAAAATGGGTTGGTTCCGAGCGCTCACCGGAAGTGTCCTGATGGGTGCGGGTATTGCAAGCATGCATTACATCGGCATGGCCGCCATGCGTTTACCTGCCATATGCCAGTTTAATTCCTTTATAGTCGCCCTGTCCGTCGTGTTCGCAGTTCTGATTTCTCTCGCGGCGCTGTGGATTACCTTTCACTTCCGAGATGAGAAAACGGGGATCGGTTGGGAAAAGTTAGCTGGAGCCGTCGTGATGGGTGCAGCGATCCCCGTTATGCATTACACGGGCATGGCCGCTGCCAGTTTCACTCCCTTCAGCATGCCGACGGACCTGTCTCATGCCGTGAGCATCTCCACGCTTGGCACCGCCGGAATTGCCGCCGTCACCTTCATGGTCCTCGGGCTGGCACTGTTGACGTCCTGGTTTGATAGGCGATTGGCTACGCAGACCTTGGAAGTACAGGAAGAAAAGCTGCAGCAGAGCGAAGCGTACTTGGCGGAAGCGCAAAGGCTCAGTCATACAGGTAGCTTCGGTTGGAAGCCGTCCACCGGTGAGATCATCTGGTCAGAGGAAACTTTTCGGACCTTCCAATACGATCGATCGACGAAACCGACCGTGGAACTGGTACTCCAACGAGTTCATCCGGAAGATGCGGTCCTCGTGCAACAGACCATCGAGCGGGCGACGCAGGATGGGAGGGATTTTGATTTTGAGCATCGCTTGCTGATGCCGGATGGCTCCGTCAAATATGTCCACGTTGTGGCTCATGCCTTGAACGATGTATCTGGCGGGGTCAAGTTTGTTGGAGCGGTCATGGACGTCACCGCAGCAAAGCGAGCGGAAGAAGCGTTGCGGCGGAGCGAGAGTTATCTGGCAGAAGCGCAGAGGCTCACGCATACGGGGAGTTGGGCCTGGCAGGTAGAGGGAAGAGAGGCCTTACATCTCTCCGAGGAATGGTATCGCATATATGGCTTTGACCCAAAAGAGGGCCTGTCGGCTTGGGAAAAACGGCGTCAGCGCATGCATCCGGAGGATCGAGCCAAGTGGCAAGAGACAACCGATCGAGCAATCGTTGAAAAGTCGGATTACGAAGTGGAACACCGAATTCTTCTTCCGGGCGGCACTGTCAAATACACTCACACTGTCGGCCATCCTGTTTTGAACGCATCTGGGGATGTGGTGCAATTCGTGGGTACCATGGTCGACGTCACCGAACGCAAGCGAGCGGAGGAGGAGCGGGAGAGACTACGACAGGCGCATGCAGACCTCGCGCGCGTCAACCGGGTGACGACCATGGGAGAGCTGACTGCTTCCCTGGCGCACGATGTGAATCAACCGATTGCCGCTGCCGTCACCAACGCCAATACCTGCTTGCGCTGGCTTACGCGCGATCGTCCCAATGTGGAAGAGGCGCGCGAGGCTGCCATGAGAATTATGAAAGACGGGACGCGGGCGGCGGAAATTATCAGCCGGACCCGTCTGCTCTTCAAGAAGGGTACTGCACAACGGGAGTTGGTGGATGTAAACGAGGCCATTCGGGACATGATCGCTCTCCTGCGCAGCGAGGCAACGCGTCACAACATATTAGTCCGGACGGACCTGGCAGCGGATCTTCCCGAGGTTATGGCCGACCGCGTGCAATTGCAGCAGGTGCTGATGAACCTCATGATGAATGGCATCGAAGCGATGAAGGACACGGATGGGACGCGCGAACTCGCCATCAAGTCGCAGCGACCACAAAATGAGGAAATTTTGGTGTCTGTCACGGACAGCGGCGTGGGGCTGCCCCCGCTGCAGAAGGAACAGATCTTCAATGCTTTCTTTACTACCAAGCCGCACGGGACCGGCATGGGGCTTCGCATTAGCCGCTCCATCATCGAATCACACGGTGGCCGCTTGTGGGCTGGTGACAACTCCCCGCGCGGAGCAAGCTTTTATTTCTCTCTGCCCACCAAGGCCGAGGCGCCTGAATGACAGCCACAGATTCTCCCACGGTATTCGTCGTTGATGACGATCCCTCAGTGCGTGCGTCTATCCAAGGGCTGCTGAAGTCGGCAGATTTGCGGTCCGAATCGTTTGGGACGGCGGAAGAATTCCTGCGAAACAGGCGACCCGAAGGGCCAAGCTGTCTTGTTCTGGACGTGAGCCTTCCTGGCGTCAACGGTCTCGACTTGCAGCGCGATTTGGCTGATGCGGGCGTCCGAATCCCCATCATCTTCATCACCGGTCACGGAGATATTCCTATGTCGGTGAAGGCCATGAAATCGGGTGCCGTAGAGTTTCTGACCAAGCCGTTCCAGGACCAGGACTTGCTGGATGCGATCCACCAGGCATTGGAACGCGACCGTGCGACGCGTCATCAGCAGGGTAACTTGGCCGGGTTGCGAAAATGCTACGAGGCGCTGACCGCACGCGAGCGCGAGGTCATGGGCCTGGTGATTTCGGGCATGCTCAATAAGCAGATAGCTTTTGAGCTCGGCATCAGCGAGATCACCGTGAAGATTCACCGCGGCCACGTGATGCGGAAAATGCGAGCCGAGTCGCTGGCAGAATTAGTGAGAATGGCGTCGAAGCTGGAGCTTCCACCCGGCAAAAAGTAGCGTAGTGCCAACGCGACACCGGTACACGAGCCAGTTTGTCAGTTCGCAGTCCTCCCGTAATAACTGCCGTTTTCTCAAGTCTCTAAAGATTGCTCGTACCTTCCTGATCAGAGCCATATTCGACCCTCATACCAAAGTATAATTGCGCCGCTTTTGGCGATGCTGCTAGATTTCGCTTATGGCCGCTCGGGAGAGGACCAAAATGGTTGCGATTGTTGATGATGACGATTTAATGCGTAGCGCGCTGCAGGGCCTGCTGAAAGCAGTTGGCTTGCCCACACAAGCGTTTGCGTCGGCGGAAGAATTCCTGAAGTCCGGCCAACAACGCCAGGCTGGATGTTTGATCGCCGATATCCGTATGCCGGGAATGTCTGGTCTCGAACTACAGGCGAAGCTGAACTCGGAAGCTTGTAAGATTCCGATCATATTTATCACGGCGCATGGCGACGAAAAAATGCGGATGCAAGCGTTGCGAGCAGGCGCGGTGGAGTTCATGGCAAAACCCTTCGACGACGAAGCATTGCTCGAGAGTGTTCGGGCGGCTCTGGAAAGCTAAGCCTGCAAGCAGAAAAGTGCATCAGGTTGCGCAAGGAGGTCTTCCGTGGCAGCTGTTGTAAGACTCGGGCCCGCCGACCAGGACGGCAATCCGCGCAGATTCGAGCAGATTATAGGCAACAGTCCTGCTCTGGAATCGGTGCTCGAACAAGTTGAGCAAGTCGCGCCTACGGATTCCACCGTTCTTATCCAGGGAGAAACAGGCACCGGAAAGGAACTGATCGCGCGGGCGATTCACAATCTTAGCGCGCGGTGCGGACGCCCATTCATTAAATTGAATTGCGCTGCCATTCCGTTCGATCTACTGGAAAGCGAGCTTTTTGGCCACGAGCGAGGCGCTTTCACCGGAGCCATAGCGCAGAAGATTGGCCGTTTCGAGCTGGCCGACAAAGGCACGCTATTCCTGGATGAAGTAGGCGATATTCCGCTGGCTTTACAGCCCAAACTGCTGCGTGTCCTGCAGGAGCAGGAATTCGAGCGCTTAGGCAGCGGCCGGACTCACCAAGTAGACGTTCGCCTTGTAGCTGCGACCCACCGAAATTTGGTTGAAATGGTGAAGCAAAACGAATTTCGCAGTGACCTCTACTATCGTCTGAATGTATTTCCGGTCCCGCTGCCGCCGCTGCGGGCGCGCCGCGAAGATATTCCAGCTCTTGTCGAGCATTTTGTTGAGATTTATGCTCGCCGGATGAGTAAACAAATCGACCAGATTTCCCCAGAAACGATGTTTGAACTGACGTCGTACGCGTGGCCAGGGAATATTCGCGAGCTGCAGAATTTCATCGAGCGCAGCGTAATCCTTACTTCGGGCAACGTCCTGGAATCTCCTCTCGCGAGCTTGAGGAATGCCGCCGAAGCGCAATCCCTTGGACCAATTACCCTGGAGGATGCGGAGCGAGACCACATTCGCAAGACTCTCGACCAGACCCGTTGGGTTGTCTCTGGCCCCAACGGAGCGGCCGCACGTTTGGGAATCAAGAGGTCCACGCTTTACTTCCGGATGCAAAAGCTTGGCATCTCACGTACCAGCAAGCATCTGCTTCCCTCGTAGCAGAGTTGCTTTCGTGGGGATCGATCCTTCAATCGATTGCCACAGTCCATACATTCGTCATCAGATCTAGCAGTGATCACCTCTCCAGTCGACCTGAATCCGAAACTGTCTGACATACAATCAAGTAAATAACCACACTTGCCTGTCAGCATGTGGAGTTACGTCTAGCGGGCTGGCATCGCACACCGCGCTTTTGTTTTTGTCTGCCTCTACTTTCAGTCACTTACGCAATGATTTTTTTGGCAACCGTTTTGCCTCTTCCGGTTGTGTCGCTCGCCGCACCGAAACGTTTCGTGGCGACAGAAACGTGGAGAAATCACGAAACTGGCGGCTCGCAGGAGTAGCCGCTGCCTAATCGCACGTGCGCCGTTCTCCAGCGCAAGGAGTTTTGTCTCGGAATCTCAAAAAAGGAGGAAGTATGAAGTTTCTATCAAAAATCGCAGCATCAATGGGACTGACGCTAGTGTTGGCGACTGTTTCGTTCGCTCAACACGTTAAAATCGACTACGACCACAATGCAAACTTTGTCCAATACAAGACCTACACCTGGGAGAAGATCCAAACAAAGGACCCGCTCTTGGTCGACCGCATCAAGAGTGCTGTGAACAGCGCCTTGACGGCAAAAGGCTGGACGGAAGTTCCGTCGGGAGGTGATGTCGAGGTCTTTGCCATCGAGACGACTCAGAATCAGCAAACCCTGGACACCTTCTATAACGGGTTCGGGGGAGGTCGCCGTTGGGGATTCGGCGGTGGATTTGGCGACGCAACGACGACGGTCGAAACCTACAAAGTGGGAACCTTAGTGGTCGATCTCTTCGATGCCAAGACAGAGAAAGTGATCTGGCGAAGCTCATCGAGCGATACGCTCTCCGATAAAGCGGACAAGAACACCAAGAACCTCGACAAAGGCGTGAACAAAATGTTTCAGCATTTTCCTCCCGCCCCGTCGACGAAACACTAAGGGGAGCGAGATGAATCGCTATCTGACGTTTTCACTCTCTATCTCAATCACCGTGAGTCTCCTGGCCATTCCTCTGCGCGCGGCAAACAAGCCGCGCGCGGGAACGGACAGCCGGAACACGGTGGTTTGGACCAACGACGACCTCGAAAGACTCCATGTTCTCGGCGTGATTTCCATCGTGGGCCGAATGAACCCAGAGCAACCAACGTCGGCATCTGCGTCTGCACCGTACGTGGAAACCCAGGACCCGGAGTGGTATGCCGAGCGGGCTGCAATGCTGCGCGATGAACTCGAACGCAGACGCACTCAGCTCGGTGGATACCTTCAAGCGATCGAAGATGCAAGGAGCCTTAAGACGATGACGCGTGGCATAAACCTCGATGAAGGCGACATAGGCATCACTCCCGAAGCAGGCATTGAGATCCTACAGCAGCGCGTGAGCGAAACACAATCGGAGCTCGACGCATTGGAGGACTTGGCCCGCCGTAATGACATTCCGCCGGGCACCCTGAGGGGCCAGTGAGCTTAGCTGGCGCTGTTTACGAGGGTTCATGAAGTTTTTTGAATACTGGTTTGACATCAAGAGAATGATTTCAATTTTGTACTGGAGAGTTTGCCATGAAGTTGTCCAAGCAGGTTTTAACTTTACTTCTTTGCTGTTTTCTTGTGCGATTCACTGCGCAAGCCGAATCTCTCGGTCCTACGGGCCAATCCAACGAACAGCAGCAACCGCCGCCCGCTCAACATTCCCCTCAAGATCTGCAGCAACTCGTCGCGCCGATCGCCTTGTACCCGGACGCCCTCGTTGCGCAGATTCTCGCCGCTTCCACTTATCCCACAGAGATTGTCGAGGCGGATCGCTGGATGGAGGGCCATTCCAACCTCAAGGGTGAAGAGCTGGCAAAGGAAGTCGACAAACAGTCCTGGGACCCGAGTGTAAAGGCTCTGACACAATTTCCCTCGGTTCTTGAAAACATGGACAAGAATCTTTCCTGGACTTCTTCTCTCGGCGACGCATACGCGAACCAACAACAGGATGTGACCGATGCCGTCCAGACGATGCGCCAGCAGGCTCACAATGCGGGCCACTTGAATAGCAATGAACAGGAGAAAGTAACGACTCAAGGCAACACGATCATCATCGAACCGGCCAATCCCGAGGTGGTCTACGTGCCTGCCTATGATCCGTGGCTCGTGTATGGCGAGCCGATCGTCGCGTATCCGGGCTGGTATCCCGTGCCGGGGATCTTCCTGGCCGGAGCGGGGATCGGATTTGGAATCGGCTTCGGAGTCGGCTTCTTCGGAGGATTTGGCTGGGGGTGGCATCACTGGGGATGCGACTGGCATGGGCATCGGGTGATCTACAACCACAACACCTACATCTCTCACAGCCGAACGATCATCAATCGCAACAACTTTAACCACGGCAACTTCAACCATGGCAACGCGTTCCACGGAAGCAGACCCGGCGGCGGAGGTTCGGGGTTCCACGGGTCTTCGGCTCCTCATTTTCAGCCAGGAACACGCTCCGGCGCCTTTAGTGGTTTTGATCACGGCGGAAATGTCCGAGGCTTCTCCTCACGCGGGCGGTCGAGCTTTGGAGGTGGCTCTCGTGGTGGCGGTTTCCATGGTGGCGGCGGTGGACGACATCGCTGATCGCATGTACCTCGCAGGTAGAGCGTAGCGAGAACTCAAGAATGGAAAGGAATACCATGCTGCACAAGATTTCGATGTTTGTTCAACTTGAATGCAAGAGCTTTGTTCGATTTGCAGTTTCCGTAATGTTTGTACTTTCCTTGGGCTGTTCGTCTGCGCCAATGTTCGCCCAGGAGCCGGGCCAGCGGACTTTTGCCTCCGCCGAAGACGCCAGTCGCGCCCTTTTTGACGCAATGCAGGCGCAGGACGAACAAGCTCCGTTGAGCATCCTCGGACCAGCCGGAAAGGGTGTCCTCTTGTCCGGCGACCCACAGGAAGATTTGGATTCTCGCGTCAGCTTCGTCGTCAAATACCAGGAGATGCATCGGTTCGTCACAGAGACGGACGGAACTACGACCCTGGTAGTTGGAGCCGAAAACTGGCCCTTTCCGATTCCCTTGGTGAAGAAAAACGGTTCGTGGTATTTCGATACGGCGGCGGGCAAAGAAGAGATCGTTTTCCGGCGCATCGGCAGAAATGAAATTTCCGCCGTGGAGGCCTGCCGCGATTTAGTCGACGCGCAAAAACAATATTTTGCGCGCCCGCCAGGTAAACTCCCCAGCCAATTCGCTCAAAAACTGGTTAGCGACGAAGGTGGACACAATGGTCTGTATTGGCATGGTGCTAGCGATGAGTTCGACAGCCCGATCAACCCTCTCATCGCTTACGCGCGGCAAAATCTCCCAACGGACCAGGTTGGCGAGCATGTGCCGTTCAATGGGTATATGTTCCGGATCCTCACGAGCCAAGGACGACATGCACCGGGGGGAGCCAAGAACTACATCGTCGATGGCAAGATGAGCGCAGGATTCGCCTTCGTCGCTTATCCTGTGGACTACCGCTCCTCGGGGGTGATGACTTTCATTGTCAGCGAATCCGGAACCATTTACGAAAAGGACCTTGGTCCCAACACAACAAAGCTTGCACAGGCGATGACCGCCTATGACCCGGATTCCATCTGGCACAAGGTGCAATAAGCGATGGCTTGGAAGTTGCCAATGCCGCGCCTTGCATCCGTTCTACGACTCGCTGCCGCTGCCATCGCCATCGCGGCGGCAGCGGTTTTCTACTTGCTCGAACTCGGGGGAAATCGGTCAGGCCAGTTTCCGACCCCTCCGGAACTTTGCTCGGAACACCATACACTTTCCTTAACCTTGCACGCTGCCATTGCAACTGATGGAAAGAACTCCTTCTTCTTCAATGGTCAACCAAGCGCTCCAACCCTGCGACTGTCACCGGGAGACCAACTGAAGATCACCTACATCAACGATCTCCCGACCAAGGCGAAGGAGAGTTGCGCGATTAGTCCATGTATGGATATGACGAATCTGCATTTTCACGGCCTGACGGTTTCTCCCGACGCACCCCAGGACGACGTCTTGGACATGATAGCCATGCCCGGACAATCACTCCGCTACACAGTCCAGATTCCGAGAGATCATCCGCCTGGTTTGTATTGGTACCACACGCATCCTCATGGAGAGAGCTATCGACAAGTGCTTGACGGCATGTCCGGTGCTCTCGTGATCGAGGGCATTGAATCTTATTTTCCGCCTCTAGCTGGCTTGCCGGAGCGGGTCCTGGTTGTGCGCGGCCGTTCTATAGTAAACGATCCTCAGTCTACCGATTTGAAGCAACGCGTTGAACTCAGTTCGGATATTTGTGGTGCGGAGTCAGAGACGACAGAAGAGATCTTCACGTTGAACGGATCGGTGCGGCCTCAAATTGAAATCGCTCCTGGTGAGCGCCAGTTTTGGCGTCTAGTGAATGCCTCCGCGGATCGTTATCTTGACCTGCAGCTTGAGGGGCAAACGTTTGAAATCGTTGCAATGGACGGGATGCCTATCGCCCTGCACGATCCGAATCACCGAACGCGCATCGTTGATCACGTCTTGCTGCCACCGGCGGGCAGGCTCGAAGCCATTGTCACAGGTCCAGCAGCGGGCACGCCTAGGCGTCTGGTCTCACGCTGCGTAGATACCGGGCCAGACGGCGATCCGAATCCAGCGATGGTATTAGCCGACGTCGTTGCGCGAGCGGCGGCATCGCCCACGCCAAAGGAACTGGAGAGCTCGCGTAAACCTGATTTCAAGACTTTGGACCTGGCTGCGGAAGAGAAGGCGCCGCCGCGATTCATCG
>WNFH01003678.1_pt1 | contig 10942 bp, 9 predicted proteins | sample 5400411 | NCBI WGS metagenome assembly WNFH01 (sample SAMN13153347, study PRJNA577476) | soil metagenome | isolation source: 200 cm saprolite under Douglas fir tree site 2 hole 3 | place: USA:California | collected 2015-04-18
CGTCCTGTGCCAGTTACCTCTCCCAGCTCATCGCAACAGCAACGGATCGCTTCGAGGACGCCTTCAACGGAGACTCCGAGCGGAAATGCCCCAACGAAATCCAAAGGCTCGCATCCGCGAAGTACGGCCGTACAGCCGCAGTTCCCAACCGCCGAGCCGGTTCCGGGTCGGCCCGGTCTGGTCTTTAATCCCTACGATCCCAACGGCGGATATATCGATGTGAGCGGCTATGCGCCCGGGAGCAGAGTCAAAGACCCGGATTCTCAGAAGATATTCGTTGTTCCGTAAGGGACGATATTGTCGTGACCGGCGAAGGGGAACCGCTGAGCAGCGTGCCACAACTTGGCACTGAAATGCATGCCTCCGACGGCATTGCCCTCACACCCGAGGAGTTTAAGCCGGCTATTCGGACCAAACTTGCGCACCGCACGCAATAACGCGCCTGTCGTTAAGAGTTTACGATCTCGCGAATTGAGCCGCAGCCGGCTTAGATCGACAATTTAAGGAACTTCGTTTCCCTTACGCTGCTTCGCCACGTTTTTAGCAACGAAACGGCTGGTGTCGAGGGGGTGTTTCGTCCAATTGTGACTCACTTTGGCGAGCTCCCTTGTTTGTGTTTCCCAAACCGTTGCTTCAGGAGCGTCTTTCTTGTGCAAGATAATAAGGAAGCCCAGAGCTGCCACGACAAATAAGGCGAGAATAGAACGCATAACGTGAAATGCAGCATCTCCCGAGCCACTTGCCTGCCAGGTTGCACGTTGCCGTAAACTTCCACGAGTGGTAGGTAATAGGATGCCGTTGGCGTTTCGCTTTGCTGTGCCGGTGACGGTTTTCTTGTCGATCTTCGGTGCTGTGCCGGAGGGCAAGAGTCAGACTTATGAGGGAAAAGAGCTGGTCAAGGCAGAGCTCGTGGCCGACACGACCGCAATTGTTCCCGGAAAAAAGTTCACTGCCGGGTTGCTTCTTCGAATGGCGCCCGGCTGGCATACTTACTGGAAGTTTTCCGGCGACGCAGGAATTCCAACAGAACTGAAATGGAAATTGCCGCCGGGCTGGAAAGTGGGCGAACTACAATGGCCAATTCCACTGAAAACGAATGACCCTGGCGATATTCAAACCTACGGCTATCAAGATGAAGTCCTGCTGATGCAGGAAATAATCCCGCCTGCGACGATCGACAATTCGTCAGGAAAACTCTCGGCGGAAGCAAGCTGGCTCGTTTGCGAAAAAATTTGCATCCCCGGCAGCGCCAGTTTGCAACTGGAGATCCCAATATCGACAACGAGCGCGCCGGCAAACACGGAACTTTTTGCGCGCTATCGCCAGTTGCTGCCACAAGATTTGCCTGCGGCCGATGTCGCCAAGGGGAAATGGCGCCGCGCCGCTTCCGAGCTCCACTTCAGCGTGACTAGCGCCACGCTGGCGAATTATCCGGTCGCGGACTTTTATCCATTGCCGGAGGGAAACATCGTTGTCGGTCATCCAAAGATCGAATCGCGGACTGGGAACGAAATTACTTTTGCTATTCCGATCGAGTCAGTGTCGAAAGATTTATTGTCGATCAAAGGTCTGGTCGTTTTTGCCCAGCGCGCCAATGGAAATGACCGTGCCGCCTGGCGCGTGGTAGAAAGCGGAGCAGCGTCACCTGCCAATTCTGTTCCCGCACGCGGCGTTCTTACCTTTCTCTTCTTTGGTTTTCTTGGCGGTTTGATTTTGAATTTGATGCCATGCGTCTTGCCCGTGATCTCGCTCAAGATTTTCGGATTCATTCAACAGGCCGGCCAGAGCCGTCAAAAAATTTGGCGCAGCGGCCTCGCGTTCGCCGCGGGAATCTTCGTCTGGTTTGTCGGTCTGGCGCTGCTCCTGATTATTCTCAAAGCTGCCGGCCGCGAAGTTACCTGGGGGGGATTTCAATTCACGAATCCTTATTTCGTTCTTTTGCTGAGTGTTATCGTTCTCGTCTTTGCGCTGAATCTTTTCGGCGTCTTCGAGATTTCGCTGCCGCAAACGGCCACCCGCGGATTGCTGAGCTGGACCGCGGGCGAAGGTGAAGCGGGCTCATTCTTTCAAGGTGTTTTCGCGACCGTGCTGGCGACGCCATGCACCGCGCCATTTTTAGGAACGGCTCTTGGCTTTGCCTTTACGCAATCGGCCGCCATCATACTGTCGATGTTTGTGGCCATCGCGGCTGGAATGAGCGCCCCATATTTGCTGCTCTGTGCGCAACCGGCCTGGTTGCGATTTTTGCCGAAGCCGGGTCCGTGGATGGCGCACGTGAAACAGTTCATGGGTTTTCTGCTTCTCGCGACCTTGCTCTTTCTCCTCTACGTGCTCGGCGCGCAACGCGGCAGTGATGCGCTGATTTGGGCCTCATGTTTTTTGCTCGTAGTCAGCATCGCCTGCTGGATGAAAGGCGCATTCATTTCGCCGGTTGCCTCAACCCGAGCCAAGACGATCGCGATAATTACGATGTCGATCTTGCTCGTGCTCAGCGGAATTTATTTCATTGGCGACAAGTTTCGTTCCTCCAGGCTCGCGACAAGTTCGCAACTCGCTGGTGGCTGGCAGGCGTTCACGCCCGAACGCTTGCAGACAGAATTGGCGGAAGGCCACTCTGTCTTTGTCGATTTTACGGCGGCCTGGTGCCTGACCTGCAAATTCAACGAGGCCAGCGTGTTGGAAAGCGCCGCCGTGCGAGAAGCGTTTCAGCGCCGTGGTATTGTCAAACTGAAAGCCGATTGGACGAACGGCGATCCGGTCATCACAAAATTATTGCAACAATTTGGCCGCCCGGGTGTCCCACTGTATGTGCTCTATCCCGGCAAATCCGCGGAACCGATTGTTTTTCCGGAATTGCTTACCAAGAGTGTCATTCTGAATAAACTTGAAACCATCTCGCGCACTGTCGCTTCACAATAGCTTATGATAACCAAATCGATCCTCACAATTCTCGCTTCCCTCGCAACCACGACGCTCCTGGCGCTTGATTCGCCGCCGGTTGGCAGCGCCGCGCCCGACTTTTCGCTCACCGACGGGAAAGGGCAGACCCATTCGCTGTCGCAATACAAAGGCAAATACGTCGTGCTGGAGTGGTTCAATCCGGAATGCCCGTTCGTGAAAAAACATTACGGCAGCGGCAACATGCAGAAGCTGCAAGAAGAATATACTGGCAAAGGCGTCGTGTGGCTGACGATTGATTCTAATGCACCCGGCAGCGAGGGCAATATGACTCCTGAACAAGCTGAGAAAGTCACGACCGCTTGGAAAACACATCAAACCGCGCTGCTTCTCGATCCGAAAGGCAAAGCGGGCCGCGCTTACGGCGCCAAAAACACGCCGAACATGGTCGTGATTAGTCCTGAGGGTAAAATCGCGTACGAAGGCGCAATCGACAGCAAAGCCACGCCTAATCCGGCCGACATTCCCAGTTCCACGAATTACGTCAAAGTCGCGCTCGACGAATCACTCGCCGGCAAACCAGTGACGACGGCGAACACGCGGCCGTACGGTTGCGGGATTAAATATAATTGATTTGCGATTAACGGCCGCGCTCCGCGGAGAACCGCCAAGCGCACCGCAAGATCGACATCGGCGTTAGTCGCACAAGAAACATCCCAAGTTTCATTGCGAAACCGGGGATGACGAGCGGGCGGTCGGCTTGCACCGCGGCAAGTCCATCGCGAGCGACTTGTTCGACCGGAACGTAAACGAACTCCGGCCCGGCTTCGGGCTGGCCACCGGGACGTTTCGCGACTTCTCCGAATTCGGTGTGTACTGGCCCCGGGCAGAGTGTGGAAACACTCACCCCAGTGCCGCGTAATTCCGCGCGGAGCGCTTCGGAAAGGCTCGTCACGTAAGCTTTCGTCGCTGCGTAAACCGCAAAACGGGGAATCGGAAGGAAACCGGCGGACGAACTGACGTTCAAAATGGCGCCGCGTTTCCTCGCGATCATTTGAGGCAGCAAACGGCGGGTGAGCGAAGTCAGCGCGATCATGTTCACGAGCATGATCTGCTGGTTGCGCGCGGGATCGCTCGTCGCAAACGGACCGCTATCGCCGAGCCCCGCGTTGTTGATCAAAAGATCGATGTCGATCTTGTCCGCTTCAAGTCGTCGCGCGAGTTCATCGATTTGCGATTCGTCGGCAAGATCGACAACGCGGACATGGATATTCAGCTTGGGATTACGCTTTATCAGTTCCTCGCGCAGATCTGCTAATCGCTCACTTCGGCGCGCGACGAGGACAAGCGCGCCGGCGCGATTTGCAAGTTGTCGCGCAAATTCCCGGCCGATTCCGACCGAAGCGCCCGTGATAAGCGTGCTACAGCCGTCGAGTTTCATTTTGCTTTAAAGAGTCGATCTCCCGTTTGGTCAGCACGCGCCAGTGGCCGCGCGGCAAATCGCCGAGGCAGAGACTTCCAATTCGGATACGCACGAGCCGTTTCACTTCGTAACCGATTTCGAAAAACATGCGCCGAATCTGGCGATTAATGCCTTGACGCAAGACCACGCGCAATCGCGTCGGCGCGACTGAATGCAATCGCACAATTTGCGCGAGATGGCCGTCGAGAACAATTCCGCGCAATAATTTTGGCGTGAGAGCCGGATCCCACGTGCGATCCAAAGTCACCTCGTATTCCTTGTCGATCTTGTAGCGCGGATGGGTGAGTTGCTGTGCCAGCTCGCCATCGTTGGTGAGAATGAGCAGGCCTTCACTTTGCGCATCGAGTCGGCCGACATTGAAGAGCCGTGGAAATTTTGACGGGAGCAAATCAAAGATGGTGTCGCGCGCGTGGGGATCGCTTCGTGTCGAAACAAAACCAGCCGGTTTGTGCAAGATAATTCTCCGCGGAATATCGACATGGACAAGTTTGCCGTCCACTTTCACGTGGTCGCGCTCGCCGGGCTGGACGCTGAAGTCGGTGCACGGCTTTCCGTTGACGGTGACGCGCCCGGCCTCGATCAACTCATCGCAATGACGGCGCGAGCCGATGCCGGCTGCGGCGAGGAAGCGGTTGAGACGCAAGGCAGAGGTTACAAAGTCAAAAGAGTTACATCGTTAAAAAAGCAAACGCGCTGTTACCGTTTTAACTCTGTAACTTTTTTTAACGAATCACCTCTGCGATCAGGCGTCCGGTTTCGTTTTGGGAAGGCCGATAACTTTGCTGCCTTCCTTCCATTGCCCACGCTTTTTCAGCAATTCCACGCGCTCGAAGCGCTTCAAGACGTTGCGCCTGGCGGTGATGGTGCTGGCGCCTTTTAAACTGCGATGCTGCGACATAAACTTGTTTCCCTGCAAAATTGAGCCGGCACATTAAGCCGCGCCCTGGATTTTTCAAATGGAGATCGTCCGCCCGGGCGCCGTTATAGCCGGTTACTCAAGACGACGTATGCGCCGCAGGCCGTGACCTGATGATAAATGTGAAAGCGCTGGGTCAACAGGTTTTCCCAGTACGCGACGCGCTTCTGCTCAACGATCAGATAAACGTCGTTGGAATCACTCCATTTTGTAAGAACGCGATCTTCATCCAAACGACATCCCCCTTGTTTGGGCCGGTGTGCATTTCGTCGTCTCGCGGCTGATTCACGAGGTAGAAGCGCCGATTCAAATAAAAAATAAGGCTGCTCGCGACATCCAATGATCCCTCGTAAATGACTTCGTCGTTGTCGGTGAGCCTGGGATTGAGAAAGCGGGCGGCGTCAGCCAGTGAAAAGTGCGGCGCCGTGCGCGCGACACCGTCGATCATGCTCAATCCGGCCGGAATCATGGCAACGGCAAGCGCGGTGCAGGCGAGTCTTGGCCGTCGCGTCGCGATGAAATAAATCGCGACGAGGGAAAAGATAATGAGAGAGATGGCAATGATGACGAACATTGGGCGCAAGGCCAGCCAGGCTGGACCTGGAATGCGTTGCAAGGCGCGCCAGGCTGTCCAACTCGTATCCCCATTGCCCCGATGTCCGTCCGTTTCTCCGATCAATTTCGGAAGAAACAGTGCCAGGGAGCCGATGGCGAGTCCGACAAGACCAAGCAAGCCAGCGCCGGCGAGGCGCAGTTGTCCCGGTGCTCTTAACCACGTCGTCGCGGCCCAGAGCGCGAATCCGCTCCACACGCTCATCGAATAATAATCCTGGCGCTGTCCGATGAGAAGCAGCGGCAGGAAAGCCACACCCATCCAGCAAAGAGGCAAAGCATCGGCAAATTCAATTTCGCGCGGACGCATCACGCGCCGCCACGCGAAGAGTACTGCGGGCAAGAGCGCAACCGACCACGGAAACCACCAGGCGAAATGCAACGCGATAAATTGCAATCGCGGAACGCCATTATCGCTGCCTGACGCGTTGGGGGCGGTGTGCAAGTGGCCGAACCATTCCAGGCCAACAAGTTGCCGAAGAAATCCGGGGAAACGCCATTCCGTCCAGATGTACCACGGAGCGACCGCGAGCAGAAAGATCGACAAGTACGACCAATGCAGAAGCAGGCGGAAGCGCAGACGCGCCTCTCGATAGAACAACGCCAGCAGCAACAACACTGCCCCCGGATAAAGCAAACCGTGCACGCCTTTGGTCAGGCAAGCGAGCGCCGCGCACATCCAAAAACCGAGAAACCAGAAGCGGCGAAAGCGCCGCCGCTGGTAACCGCATACGCCGCAGAGGATCGCGCCGGCAACGAAAGCGCTGAAAACGGGCTCGGGCATAATGATCCTTCCGAGCAAAAAGGCGCCGCAGGAACAGAGATAAATCAGACCGGCAAGGAAACCCCGCCAATAATCCGCCAGCCGTTCGCCGATTAGAAACGTCACGGCAACGGTCGCGATCATTCCCAGGGCGAACGGAAGCCGGGCGGCGGCCGCGTTCACACCGAAACACTTGAACGACGCCATAATCAGCCAGTAAAGCAGCGGCGGTTTTCGCAGACGCGGAATGCCGTCGTTTGTTGGCAGGAGCCAGTGATGCCCCTCGATCATTTCGCGGGCCGCGCCGGCGTACTGCCCCTCGGTGTGGCTGTAGAGATCTCCCCAACCAATCGTTGCCAGATGCGACAACGCCGCCAGCGCGATCAGAAAAATAAAAAGAGCGTGGCGCGTCGGCGGCGGAGTAATCGCGCGGGGCTCGAGAAGAGTTTCTTCAATCCGTAAGGTGTGAGTGGCGGCGGTCATGTTCGTCAGGCTAGGGCCGGTCGCTGTCCGCCACTGCGTGCGAAGGAGTATTTATTGTGGGCTCGCGATATTTTTCCCAGTCTTCCGGCAAGCGGAGCAATTTTGCCGCTGGCATTTCGATGAGGGCAAGCATCTGGCGGCACTCGGCGATCAACGCATTATCATCCGGCCGCACAATTCGGAACGCGCACCAAAATCGCACGCGCTCCAGTTGATCGAGCCAGCCTTCGATTACGAGCCGATCGCCAAGTTTGGCGGCGCCTCGATAATCAATTTCTGTGCGGACGACCACGGGATATTTTTTGTCTTCGGCCATTTGCGCGAGGCCGAGGCCGAGTTGCTCGGCCAGAAGCGTGCGGGCCGTCTCGATGAAGCGCAGATAAGCAATATTCGACACGACGCCTCCGCAATCGGTATCGAAGAACATCACCCGCACTTCCGTGCGAATGCGAGGCGCAGTAGTGGAGATCACGCGCAACAATGATTCCGAAAGCCTTCTCGAAAGCAACGGCAATCGTGCAAAAACGAAACTACGATTATTTCGCGCTAGGAAAAGCGCTCGCGCCGGATGACGATGTTGATCTTGGCAAGATCGACAAGACGGCATCGGTGACTTCTTCAACGCTGACGGCTTTCATGCACCGAAAATCGATTGGACACTCGCGTAAAAAGCACGGGCTGCACTCCACTTGATGCCGCAAGATGGTATGACCGGAGCCGAGCGGCCCGGTCAGCCGCGGCTCGGTTGAACCAAATATGGCGACGACCGGGACACCGAGTAGCGAAGCGAGATGCATCGTGCCTGTGTCATTTGTCAGCAGCAAACGGCACTCGCGCAATTCGTCGATCAGTTGATCGAGCGTCGTCTGGCCGATTCGGTTTACGCATGAGTCGCCCAGTGCCTGGGAAATCTGCTCGCCGATTACCGCGTCGCTTTTTGTGCCAAACAAGACCCATTGCACTGGCGATCGCGCCGCGACTGCTTTCGCAGTCTCGGCGAAGCGTTCCGGCAGCCAGCGTTTGGCCGGTCCGTATTCCGCGCCCGGACAGAGAGCAATTTTTGCGCGGCCAAGATCGACCTGGCGGACCGCGTTGACGCGGACAAGATCGCGCGAATCAGCTGGGGCGCCCAGGTTTTGGGCGATGTGAAGATAATGAAGGGCCTGATGCTCTGGGGGGCCCAATCTTCGTGATTTGGGGACGACCTGGTTCAACAGCCAGCGGCGGAAATGACCGCGATAACCAACTCGTCGAGGAATTCCGCTCAGCCAAATTTCCAACGCCGTGCGCAATGAATTTGGAAAGAGAACCGCCACGTCAAACCTCGACTGCCGCCGAATCGAGCGAACCGTTGCGAGAAGGGCGTTGTTCGGTAGCGACACAATTTCGTCTACTCCCGCAACCAGCTTCCACATCGAAGCAATCTTCAATGGCGCGGCGACGGTGATGTGCGCGTCAGGGCGTCCATTCTTGATTGCGCGAATTGCCGGCGCGCTGATGGCGCCGTCGCCCAGCCAGTTGGCGGCGCGAATAAGAATGCGGAATGGCTGCAAATCCCGTGGCGAAATGTTGGGCGGCAAATAGACGCCGCGTTTGTATCGCGTGAGAAGGAAATTGGGATTGGGTGTTTTCCAGCGGTTGTGCACCCAAAACCAATCTTCCGGAGCGCGACGAATTTGTTGCGCGACAATTTCGTTAGCTTTCGCCGTCAACGCTTCAACTGATTGGTCGGCTGTCGGCAAAGGCTCGGTAACAACCATGCGCCAGCGCGCGGTGCCGCTGGTGTAAAGAGCCATGCCAATCACCGCCGCGCCCGTTCGTTTTGCCAGAAGCGCCGGCAGCGGAGAGGTCGATGCCAGCCGCCCAAAAAACGGGACCCACAAACCATGATCACCGGCATGTTGATCGCTCAGAATGCCGATCGCGCCGCCGCCGCGAAGGAGTTCGATGGCTTCCTGGAAACCGTCTTTGCGATCGAACATTTCAACGCCGGCACGGCCGCGCAAACGGCGCACGTGTTCATCGATAAAGCGGTTCCGCAGTTTTTGGTAAATCGTGCTGTGTCTGACGTAACCGATAAGCCGTGGCAGAATTTGGGCAAACAATTCCCAGTTGCCGAGATGGCTCAGGATAAGCACGACGGGCCGGCCGGCGCGCAATTGTCGATGGACTACGTCAAAGTTTTCCGTCTCAACTCGCGTCTCCATCTTTTCGAGCGGCATAACGGCGAGTTTGACGCCGCAAAGAAGGTTGGCGCCCAATCGTTGAAAATGGCGGCGGACAAGGCGGCGCAATTCGCGCGGTGATTTTTCGTTTCTGAATGCGATCGAAACATTTCGCCGCGCCAGTCGCCGATATTTTCCGAGAATCAACCAGGCGCAGAAGCCTGCTCCATCTCCGAGTACGAAAAGCGCGCGCAACGGTAGCGCCGTGAGAAGCAGCAAGCCCGCGCGATAGAAAAGATAGATGCAAAAATCGAGCATGCAGGATCGGCGACAAATGCTCTCGCCACGCCCCCGCAGAGTAAATTTGCCTGCGCCGCGCTTCAATTAATATAATGTGGCAGTGTTGCAAGCCTCTTCCTCTTGGGTCGGTCGGGATTTTGCGCGCATTCTTGCGCAAAAATTTGGGCGCGCCCGCTTGCTCATCGTTGGCGGAGAACCGAGTGCGATCGAGCAACAGTGCGCGTCGTCCGGAATTGCCGCGGCGCTTTGCCCCACTGCGCTTGATCTCGATGGAACGAGCGCGCGCAACGACGACAGCCGGCAATTTGAACGGGCAGTTTGGTTTTATCCGCCGAACGAAACAAACGAACGGCGCGAGCGCGAGGTCGAAGTGCTCGCGCATCAGGCAGATGATATTCTTCTCATTCCGAGTCCGGGGGCCGAAGTTCTAACGGTGCGTCCGGAACTGGTCGAACGTTTCGGCCGTTACGGTTTCCTGCCGGATTATGATTGCGATCTCGGCGAACTCGGTCCCGGCGCGATTCGCTTGCTGCGCCGGCAGATGGAGAGCGCTGAACGACTCGTGCCGGCGGTGGAAACCGCTTTTGCCCGCTTGCATGCGCAGATGCGAAATCTTGAGCGAATGTTGCGGGCAAGAGTGTCCGAACTGGACGCGGCCAATCGTCACATCGGCAAGCTTGAAGAGAAGATTCTGCAGTTCCGAGAAACGAAGCGCGAGGTGAAACAGCTCGAGAAAGAAAAACAGGCGTTGCGCAAATCGCTAGAACGGAAGGTCGGCCAGGTGCTGCTGGCCCCATATCGGCTGCCGCAAAAACTGATTCGCGCGTTAAGCGGTCATGCCCGGCCGCCACGCGAGAGCACGGCACGCTCAGCGGCCACAGTGAAATATCAGGACTGGTTCGAACGGCATCGCGCGACCCTGGAACAGGTTGCTGTGATGCGCAATGAAACGCGCACGTTTGTTCATCAGCCGCTGATCAGCATCATTACGCCGGTATTCAACACGCCGGTAAAGTGGCTGGAGGAAGCCGTCCAATCGGTCCTGAGGCAGGCCTACGAATATTGGGAGCTCATCTTGGTGGACGACAATTCCGACGATGAAACTTTGCGAGAATTTTTATCGATCCTCGCCAGCCGTGACTCGCGGATCAAGGTGTTCAAACTTGAGGGCAACCGCGGTATTTCAGCCGCTTTGAATCGCGGTATCGAACATGCCCGCGGTGAATGGATTGGGTTTCTGGATCACGACGATCTGCTGGAGCCCGACGCTCTTTTCCAAATGGCGAAGTTGCTTCAGCAAATTCCGGAGGCCGATCTCATTT
>WNFH01003681.1_pt1 | contig 10941 bp, 7 predicted proteins | sample 5400411 | NCBI WGS metagenome assembly WNFH01 (sample SAMN13153347, study PRJNA577476) | soil metagenome | isolation source: 200 cm saprolite under Douglas fir tree site 2 hole 3 | place: USA:California | collected 2015-04-18
CTTTGATAGGCGGGAGGTAGAAGCGCAGTAATGCGTGAAGCTGACCCGTACTAATCGCCCGTTCGGCTTAATCATAAAACTTTCCCAAACCGTCTTTGGGAAAGAGCAATAGCAACCTCGCAAGAGGTTGCAAGCCAAAAAATGCACAGTAGCGTTCGATTTCGAGTCGAACCTGTAATGCCAGCCAAATCTGTTGTCACGCTCGCTGCGTGACGTCCGTAATCATCCGGATGGCCGCAGCGAGCTACAAGTTTCTGGTGGTAATACCGCGAGGGTCACACCCGTTCCCATCCCGAACACGGAAGTTAAGCCTCGCAGGGCCGATGATACTGCACGGGTAACTGTGTGGGAACGTAGGTCACCGCCAGGATTAAATTAAAAAAGGCCGTTCTGAGAAATCAGAACGGCCCTTTTCGTTTTGCGGGAGATCGAGCGCGACTAGTTCTGGTCAGAGGCTGGAGGGCTGGCGACATCGGCTTCGACTTTGGGGAGGGAGATTTGCTGCCTTTCGTCGACGGCGAATAGCATGTAGTCGCGGAAGTGATGGCGGCGGTGCATGCGGCGGTTGCCGTAATCAAAGTAAATCTCGGCGCTTTCAGGGAGCCACAACTCCTGATTGTGTGACGTGAATTTTACCGGCGTATACTCGACGGTTATATGCTCGGCGCGCAGTTGGATTTGCGTAACTGGTGAGACGAGATCCGTTTCCAGGCTGACGATCTGGAAATTGTCCGCCGATATCCAGGCGCGGCCGCGCAGTGAAATTGAAAAAGATCTGGCGTTCACGCGGTAACTGCGGAGGCGAGCGGGCGTATCCGGTTTTTGGCGAAAATGCACTTGCCACGCCAAGCCGCCATGCCAGTGGCTCAGGCCTTCGCATGCCAGCTCATAATCGCCTACATACATAGGATGGAAGATCATCACCAGAGCGCTCAAGCCTAGAGTGGCGATGCGCTCCGGGAACTGGTCGAGATCCATTGTGCCATTGCGGTATTCCTCCATGACGTACATGCCCGGACGCACCTGGCGCACGGACGCCACGTAGGAGTAGTTTTGTGAGGTGCGCCTGACGGGGAGCCCGGAGCGGTCGATTACCTCGTTTTCCAGCGACTCCGTGGCAGCGATACGGTTCACCGCATCGACGAAATCGCTGACGCGGCTACCCACCTCCTCTTGAATCTTCTGCAATGGGCAGCTTGCCGTGGATTCGACCGCAGGCATGCTGTCGTCTACGTCGGGAGGCATCCACTTGGGCGGGGGCATCAGGTCGGAAACAAGGGAAGGCGCGGGGTGCTGGTTCGTACTCGCAGGCGTCGGAGCGCTCCCAGTGGGAGCGGTCGACTCCGGTTTTTGAAGCGCGTCCAGGAGTTTCTGCGCTTCGACGGCGCGGGGCCCGGAAGGCTGAGATTTCAGGAGGGCGGCGAGGGCTTTCGTCGCCGCTTGGGAATTGTTGCGGTGTAAGAAAATTTGCGCCAATACGAACTGAGCCCCTGCGGCGCGTTCCTTACCCAGCTCCAGGGCGCGCTGCGCGTGCTTCTGCGCTTCCTCATATTGCCTTTGGTCGAGATAAATGTCCGCGAGCCGTTCGTGGTAACGCCATGCGGAGGGAGCGGCCTCCGAAGCGCGGAGCAGATAGTCCGTGGCGGCCGGGTAGTCCGAATTCTGCAAGGCGAGCTGCGCGAGAGCGGCAAGCGAGAAGACGTGGCGAGGCGAAATCTGTACGGCTTTTTCCCAATACACTTTGGCTTTCGCGAAATCCTTTACCTGTGCGCAATACATGCCCCACAAATAGCTGACGTCCGGGTGAGAAGGCGCCATGTGCGAGGCTTTCTCCAAATGCTTGCGCGCGTCGTCGGATTTATTTGCGCGGAGATCCTCGAGCGCTTTGGTTACTTCCTTTTCGGCGTTAGGCGCGAGAATAGGTGAGCCGGGAGGAGGAGAAACAGCGGAGGAGGTGGATTCCGGAGTCAAAGAGATGGAGAGCTGCTGGCGTTCCCCCCAGTTCATGATCTGCACGTTCTCGGTCACACGCTGATATCCGGCGGCAATGATCTCTAGCGTGTAGCTCGCCGGAGAGAGATTTGTAAACTCGGCCGTGCCGCTACGGAAAACACCAATGCCTGCGGAGCCGCCCGAAAAGGTGTTGAGATTGACGACCGCGGGGGTGTCCAGAGGCGAACCGTCCGGCATTCGCACACTGACCACCAGGCTGGCCGGCCGCTGCGGGCTTTGCATTTGCTGATTGGCTTGGTGGGTGGAGGCTGAGGGCACGAACAGGACGCTAGTGGCGGCGAGGAACAGAATGCATAGGGTGAGGCGGTTCGGGTGGACAGGCATCTCGTGCTCCCCGGCAGGGCCAGGTTATCTGAAGAGGCGAACGGTGGCCATACACGTTATAGACCTAATGCGCTGGACTCCGTCCCGGTGGCAGCGATTCTACTCCTTCGGAGCGTTTTTTCTAATGCCAAAGAAGGGAGGGCAGGGATTCTGTGTCTTGGCGCCTTGCTAACGCCGAAGATAAATCCGGCGAGGTAAATTGGGTTGGCATTTTGGCTCCCTAGGCCTGCGCGAGAGAAGTGAAAAAGTACTATTGACCCGGATATCCCGGCGCAGTAACTTTAGAGCTCCCTCCCCGGGCCCCGGTAAACCTCTTGAGCGAGGTCACACATGGCTCCAAATCTCGCCCCAAACATCGTCGCCAAGTCCGTGCAGGAGCGCTGGGCGCAATTGCGCAGCCACAAGCGCGTTATTTCCAAGGTGAAATTGCTCGTGGAATGGGACGAAGGCGCGTCGCCGCACAGCGCGCACGCCGTAACCGTGGATGTTAGCCATTCCGGATGTATGGCAGTCGTAGGAGCGGATTTACCGCTGCACCGAAAGGTGCGCCTGATTCATCCGGAGAGTGGCCGCAAGGCGGAAGCTGAAGTGGTGTGGCGCGACCACGAAGCGTGGGATGTGGGGCTTGAGTTGGTCAAGCCAGATGCATCCTTCTGGGGATTGAAGATTTAGCGCCAGCTGTCGCGTGATCTGACCCTACGAAATATCGTATTCAGCCCGATCCCCGTCAAGTTACTCGTCCACCAGAATTACTGCTTCCGTTTGGTCCTTTTGAGATAAACTCCCCTCCTGGCATCGCGTTTCACCAGCTTCAGCCATAGCAACCAATAAAGGCGGCTGTGATTCTTACTCGCCAGCAGATGGGCGAGACAGATACAACAATCGGCGAAGCGGGAGTTCTTCGCCGAGACGGAGTAGCGGTCATTTGTGCGGCATAACCGGGTTTACGCATCGAGACGGTGTGTTCGACCGCGCACGCATTCGCGCCGCCACCGACTCGCTGGTTCATCGAGGTCCTGACCAGCAGGGCACGTATGAATCGGCGATTGTTTCGCTGGGCGCCGTGCGCCTCAAGATTATCGACCTGCAAGCGGGCGATCAGCCCATGATCAGCGAGGACGGAAACACCGTCCTGGTCTTCAACGGTGAGATCTACAACCACCGGGAATTGCGCGCGGAGCTGGAATCGCGTGGAGAAAAATTCAAGACCAGCAGCGACACTGAAGTAGTCCTACGCGCTTTTCTGCAATGGGACAAGGACTGCTTCGCCCGCCTCCGCGGCATGTTTGCACTCGCGATTTGGTCGCAGGATGCAAGGCGATTGGTTCTTGCGCGCGATCGCCTGGGAATCAAGCCGTTATATTTCAATCTGCGCGGCGGAGAGCTATATTTCGGCTCGGAACTTAAAACCATTTTCGCCCATCCGGAATTCAAGCGAGAGCTGGACTTTACGGGACTGCAATACTACCTTTCGCTGAACTATGTTCCTTGCCCGCACACGCTGGTGCGTGGCGTCGAGAAGCTTCCGCCGGGACACCTGTTGGAATGGCAGGATGGGGACATCGAGATGGAAGCATATTGGCGGTTGCGCTTCGAGCCTCAGAAGCAGAAGTCCCTGGAAGGCGCGCAGGAAGAGCTCGATAGTTTGCTGCGCGAGTCCGTTCGCGATCACCTGATTGCCGACGTGCCTCTGGGAATTTGGCTGAGCGGCGGGATCGACTCTTCGACCATTCTTCATTACACCCGGGAGTTGTGCGGCTCCCGCGTTAAGACGTTTTCGATTTCCTTTGCCGGGCGCAGTTTCGACGAAACCTCGTACATCCGTGATATTGCCGGAAGGTATGACACCGAGCACCACGAATTGGATGTCAGCCCCTCCTTGGATTTGCCGGCGGCGATCGAGGAGCTTGCCTACTATTCCGATGAGCCGTTCGCCGACGCGGGCGCCCTTCCGGTTTGGTTTCTTTCGGCGCTCAGCCGCAAACACGTTACCGTCGCGCTGAGCGGTGAAGGCGCGGACGAACTCTTCGGCGGGTACATCACTTATGCGGCAGACCGCAATGCGGCTCTGGCGCAAAGCATCGCGCCTCCGATTCGCCGCGGACTGTTGAGTCTATTGCAATATTGGCCGGTATCGAACGACAAGATAAGCCTCGAATATAAAGTGAAGCGATTCCTGGAAGGCACATTGTTGCCGCGCGATGAAGCGCACGCTTACTGGAATGGAACGTTTGCGGCTGCACAGCAGGATCAATTCCTGTTGCATCGCAACCGCACGTCCGTCAAGGACCTGTTCGATAGTGATTTGCCAGCGGCCGACGAGCACGGCTCGCTGAACCGTTATCTGGCCTTCGATCAGCGCTACTATCTGGCCGACGACATCCTGCAAAAGGTCGATCGCATGAGCATGGCGCATTCGCTCGAAGTGCGTCCGCCTTTCCTCGATCATCGGATCGTGGAGTTTGCGGCGCGCTTGCCGGAGCACATGAAGATTAATGGCCGGCAGCACAAAGTTGTGCTGAAGCGGCTGATGCGAGATAAGTTGCCCTCGTCCGTGCTGCGGCGCGCGAAGACCGGCCTGGACATTCCCGCGCATGACTGGCTCCGCGGAACGCTGCGGCCTCTCCTGATGGATACCTTGAGCGCCGCGGCCATTGACGAAACGAATCTGTTCCGGCGCGAAGGCATCGAGTCCTTCATCAAGGAGCACATGGAGCGCCGCGCCAATCTCGGCTATCACCTCTGGGGTTTGCTCATTTTGTTCCTGTGGATCAGACAGTGGAACATCCAAACCGCATCAGTGCAGCGCGGGGCCGAAAAGATCGTCGCGCGGGCCTTTACCCGCGCTTAGTCGCAGCTCCACCGGGCTCACGACACCGATTCAGCTCGATTGCGATAGCAGGCGTTCGAGGCCCGGCGACACCGCGTCGCAGAACGCCGCTACCCACAGGCCCGCCATCGCGCCGGCAAAAACATCCATGGTGTAGTGGGCGCGAAGAATCAGCACCGCCGCAATTTCAAAAAGCACGATCACGATCGCAAGAGCGGTTAGCCAGCTTCGCCGAAACCGCGCCAGCTCCATGGCTCCGAAAACAGCAATGGCCGTGTGGCCCGAGAAAAAATAATCGTTGCCTACGTTGTAGGTGACGAACAGCGAAGGAAATCCCGGATAACGCCAAATCATGTGCGGCGGCGCTGGCAGCGCGCAGAGCGTTTGTATCACCTGTCGCAGCCCCAGCAGGATCACCAACCCCAGAAACGGGCTCAGCCGGCCAACGACGATCCATTCGGCGACCAGAAACAGCCCCAGCGCATCAATGAAACCTGAGCTGACGATAAGCAGAGCGTTTGCCGCGGATGGATGTTGCCCAAAATACGAATTCAGTCCGCCAAACAAGTTCTGCAATGCGTCGCCGATTTCCGCGGACGGGGCACGCGCGCCGATCAGCGACTGCGTCCAGAACCATAATGCCAGCGCGGCCAGCGTAGCGACAATCCGCAGAACGAGACCGCGGCGCCCACCCGGCTTTGCGCTTTCGTCGCTAGACACGCGCGCTCGTTTCCAGCGCCAACTCGCGAGCTTTGCGCAGGTCCAGCTTGCCCGTTCCGAGATACGGCAATTTTTCAATGCGTACGAATTGGTCGTGCCGCGGCCGCCACAAAGCGGGCAGATCGCTCTTCGCCAGACCGGTCACGCATTCTTCCAGCCGCTCTTCCGATAGCGTATGCAACACGATCAGGCGCTCGCCCTTTTTTTCGTCCGGCACCGCGGTGACCACAAACATCTGCTCCGCAGCGCCCGCCAGCTCCTGCAGTTTTTCTTCGACCTTGATGTGCGGCACCATCTCGCCGCCAATTTTGCTGAAGCGGCTGAGCCGGTCGGTCACGCGCAAAAAGCCGTCTTCGTCGACCGCGGCGATGTCGCCGGTGTTGTACCAGCCGTCGCGCAGCACCTCCGCCGTTTTGTCTGGGCGATTGAGATACCCCTGCATCACATTGGGCCCGCGCACCAGCAGCAAGCCTGGCGCGTCCACGCCCAGCGGCTCGTGCGTTTCCGGGTCGATGATTTTCACGGTAATTCCCGGCAAAGGATGGCCGATGCTGCCGCGCTTCGCGCCCACCTGCCGAAACGAGGCCGCGCGAAAGTCGATCGTGTTGACCGTCACCACCGGCGAGCATTCCGTGCAGCCGTACCCTTCCAGTGGACGTATCCCGAAGTGATCCTCAAACGCTATCGCGACGCGCTCCGGCAGCTTTTCCGCGCCGGCCATCACGAAGCGCAGGCTGCCGAATTCCTCCGGCGTGCAGCGCCGCAGATATGTATTCAGAAACGTCGGCGTCGCCAAGAGCATGGTCACCGCATATTTGTTGATGAGCGCGCCGATCACGCGCGAATCCAGCGGATTGGGATGGAACACCACTCCGGCGCCCACCGCCGCGGGCAGGCACAGAGTTGCTGTGAAGCCGAAGGAATGAAAAAACGGCAGGATGCCCATGATGCGATCGTCAGGCCGCAGAAAGAAGACCTGGTCGAGCTGCTCGACGTTCGACGCCACGTTGTACTGCGTGAGCATTACGCCTTTGGGCTCGCCCGTCGATCCGCTCGAAAATATAATCGTCGCAAGGTCTTCGAGACCGGGAACTCGTTCGCCGCCTGCGAAGCGCGTAAGCGCGCCCACTGGCAGCAAGAGCGCCGCCAGAGCGGCTGCCACTCTTTCCGCCAGCTTTGGCTCCTGAGCGACGTCTTCGACAAAAATGGTCTCCACCGGCGGCTGAATCTGCACGCGCTCCAGAAACGCCCGCGCGGAGACAATCGTTTTCAGATTGCATTGCTTCGCGCACGAGGCCAGCGTTTCATTGGACACCGTGTAATTCAAATTCACCGGCACTTTGCCCATCACCAGCGCCGCCAGATTCACCAGCGCTCCGGGAATCGACGGCGGCAGCAGAATCCCCACCATCTCCTGGCCTTGCCAACGCGTTCGCAAGCGCCGCGCCAGAAAAAGCGTGCGCGCCAGAACGGCAAAGAAATTCAGCCGTGGCGTTTGCCCATACGCCATCGCGAAGCGCAACGGATGCCGGCGCGCGGTGTGCACGAACGAGTGCGGCAGCGTGTGCATGCGCTCCTTGCGCCGCGCGAAAGCCTCCGCGCCGAGGCTTTGCACCGCTTGCCGAGCTTGCGTGGAGGTTGCCGTCGCCGGCAGCGGCTCCCCGAACGTCACCCGCACCGGATACGGCAGGCGCCGGGGAAACTTCCACAGAAACTTCCCTCCGGCAAAACTGAAGATCGACCCCCATACCCCGTCCAGGTGCACCGGGATAATTGGCACGTCGACGCCCTTGATGACGCGCTCCATGCCGCGCCGGAACGGCAGCATCTGGCCGATGCGTGTCATCTGCCCTTCGGGAAAGATGCACACGAGCTCGCCGTTTTGCAGCGCTTGCGTGGCCTGGCGCAGCGAATGAATCATCTCGCGCGGGCCTTGATCCGAAGCGATGGGAATCACGCGCAGCATTTTCGCGAACGGCTTGACCAGCGGATGCTCGTACGATCCCTTGAACATCAGGAAGCGCACCGGCCGGTCGAGCGAAGCAATTAGAAACGCGGCGTCCGCCATGGAGACATGGTTCGGCACCAGCAGCGCCCCGCCCTTCGCCGGAACTCGCTCGCGCCCCACAATATCAAGCCGATAAAGCGTATGCGTCGCCGTCCACAGCAGCAACCGGATCAGCGAATCGGGCAGCAGGTACAACACGTACCCGGTAGCCGCCAGCGTCGCAATCGAGGCCCAGAGAAAAATCGCACCGGGGCTCAGACGCAGCCAGTGCGACACGGCGTAATATGCGCCGGACGCAACGCCCACGCCAACGAACGAAAGCCAGTTTGCCGCGCCGAGGACACCGCCCTTGTGTTCCTCCTCCGGAATATGCTGAATCAACGCGCTGATCGGCACGATAAAGAATCCACCGGCAAAACCCAATCCGGCGAACAGCGCCAGCACCGCTTCAAATGTCAGTCCTGGAATTGCCAGGAACAGTCCCAGCAGCGTTATGCCCAGCGCACCGAGTGGAATCAGTCCGTATTCGATTTTCCCGCCGGAGAGAAATCCTGCCGCGAGGCTGCCAACGCCGATTCCAATCGCCACCGCTGCCTGAAGAAATCCGCCGTGGGTGGAGTCGAGATGCAGAACATCCTGGCCATAAAGAAAAATGTTGAACTGCAGCAGCGCCGCCACAAAGAAAAAGTACGTGTTCCCCAGCACCGCGAGCCACAGGACGCGATCGCCGCGAATCAGCTTCATCGGCGACCACACGTCGATCAAGGAGAGGGCGTTAAACTTTTTTGCGGGGTCCGCGGCCGGAACGCGGCTGATTCCCAGGCTGCAGAGCAGGCCCACGACCGTAAATGCGAACAGCAGGGCTCCAGAATAGACTTGGTGTCCTTTGAACGCGTCGGCCAGGAGCGCGCCGCACACGCTTCCGGCAATTATTCCGAGAAACGTTCCCAATTCGAGCACACCGTTGCCCCAGGAGAGTCTTTCCGCGGGCAAAAGCTCAGGCAGCAGTCCGTATTTGGATGGCCCGAACAGCGCGCCTTGCGTGCAAACCAAAAAAATCGCCGCCAGCGCCAGCGGAAAATTCGCGCCTGCAAGCGCCAGTACCGCCAGCAGCATCACGCCGATCTCAAATACCTTCGTCCACAGCGTGACGCTGCGCTTGCTGAAGCGGTCCGCGAGATACCCGCCGCTTAACGAAAATAGAATAAATGGCGCAGCGAAGAGCACCCCGACCAGGAATTCGAGTTGGTCGCGTTGCGCTTTGTCCCTCACCAGCGCCAGAACCAGGTAAATGGTCAGAAATTTCAGGGCATTTTCATTGAAGGCGCCCTGAAATTGCGTGGCGATCAGGCTCCAGAAACCACGCCGCCAATTCGGTTTGCGTTCGGACATAGCAAGGTTTCCGTTTGGAGACATACCGGTGCATCCAAACTGTTAGTGGAACCGAGCGATGCAACGATTCTAACAGGGCGCGTGGGAGATTCCGTCTTCGCTGACGTCGACCTGTGACGAAAGCGTTTTCTTTGTGACCCGCCGGTCCCTCGCCCCTCGTGACCGCCTTGCAAAGCCTTGTTAGGATAATGCCGCACAGCGAGGAGTAAACATGAAAAACGGCGACGCCCAGCCGAAGGCCGTTCTAATCACCGGAGCCACCGACGGTTTGGGGAAGGCGCTGGCCCTGCTGCTGGCCGAGCGCGGCTACCGCGTGTTTGCCGCGGGCCGCTCGGCGGAGAAAATCGCCCAGCTCGACGGCATAGCGCGCGAGAAGAACTTAGCGCTGGAGAGCATCGCTCTCGATGTTTGCAGCGACAGTTCGGTGCAATCGGCAGTCCAGACCGTGCTTGGCAAAACGGACGCGCTCGATGTGCTGGTCAACAACGCAGGCGTGAATTACACCGCCGCGGTGGAAGATCTCAGCATGGAAGACTGGCGCGCGCAGTTCGAGACCAACGTTTTTGGCGTGCTGCGTGTTACGCGTGCGGTCCTGCCGCGCATGCGCGAGCGCCGCAGCGGCCGCATCCTGATGATGAGTTCGCTCTCCGGCCTCCTGACTCCTCCCACGCAAGGCGCGTACAGCAGCAGCAAGCACGCGCTGGAAGGCCTAAGCAATGCGCTGCGCATGGAGCTGTATCCGTTTGGAATCGACGTCGTGCTGATCGAGCCGGGTTACATCATTACCGGCATACAAAAGGCGGCCGCGGAGCTCTCAAAGCCCTATCTGGAAAAAGGCGGACCGTACGCTCCGCTCTACGCGAAATTCTTCACCAGCGTCAACAATATGCGCACCGAGTCCAAGACCACCCCAGAGGATTGCGCGCGCGTCATGCTCCGCGCCATAGAAGCGCCGCTGCCGAAAGCGCGCTACGGCGTCACGTCCCTGGCGCCCTTCGTAAAGTGGAGCAAGCGGCTGCTGACTGACAGCGCGATCGACGCCATGCTGCGGCGGCGCTACGGCATCGTGCGCGAAAACCAGAGGTGATGATTCTCGCTTCCCCTCTACGGGTTCGAAACCTGAAACGACAAGCTGTTTTCGCGCAGCTCTTCCCACCGTTTGCGCCACGCTTCGTGCAGCGGACTCTCCGCGTAGTCCGCAGCGGTCTCTGCGCTGGTGAACTCGATGGCGTACACCCCATCGAAATCGCGAATCTGGTTGCGCTGTGTCTTCAGCCAGATATTCTTGACGCCGGGAATCTTCGCCGCCATCGTCTTGATGCCCGCCAGCGCCTGTTCTTTGTCATTTTGTGAAGTGGTGTTTTTCCATTTATAAACCACTACGTGGACCACGGTCTTGGGTTGGCCAAATCTGTTTTGAGCCGCCACGTTCTGCGCGTGCCAGTTCCCAGCCGCCACACCACCGGCAAAAAGAGCAGCCGCGGCTGCAATCTTGGCAAGACGCCGTCCCGCGAGTCTCATTATCTTCCTCCTCGTTTGCACGCCACCAGTTTATGTACACACCGGAAGAGAAGCAACGCGGCACAACGAGCGTGCCAACTAATTTCGCCTCTCGCTCTCCGGTTGCCGGCGCGCACATCAAAAAAGCCCGGTG
>WNFH01003683.1_pt1 | contig 10936 bp, 6 predicted proteins | sample 5400411 | NCBI WGS metagenome assembly WNFH01 (sample SAMN13153347, study PRJNA577476) | soil metagenome | isolation source: 200 cm saprolite under Douglas fir tree site 2 hole 3 | place: USA:California | collected 2015-04-18
TCGGCCGGGAGGCGGTTGGAGTAGATATCAATCCGGTTGCATTCGCCATTGCGCGGGCAAAGGTAACTCAGGTCGCGCCCGATTCGGTCGTTCAGCTTGCAGAACGGATCATGCGAGACTCAGATGGAGTGGTAGTACCGCAGGGAGAGTTCTGGGACTGGGGATTCCATCCCGATACTCTCCGAGAGGTAGTGGCTCTACGCGAAGAGCTACGGTCATGCAAAGATACGCCGACCGCGCACTTGCTGCGCGCGATCGTGCTTGGTGCTTTGCATGGGCCACGGAATAAAGGGCTGCCGTCGTACCTGTCCAATCAGATGCCGCGTACATATTCATCTAAGCCAGCGTATTCAGTGCAGTACTGGCGCAAGCGCGACCTGACTCCGGTCCGTGTCGACACGATCGGCGTGATCCGGCGAAAAGCGAACTACATATTGGCGGACTGTCCGCCGCGGAGGCCGGGCCGGGTTCTGCTCGGCGACGCGGCCCGTACTGTATCGAGGCTTCGCGGACGATTCGATCTAGTGATTACGTCGCCGCCGTACTACTGCATGCGCACCTACGTGTCTGATCAGTGGCTACGTCACTGGTTCGTGGGCGGTCCGCCTGAGGTTCCCTACGGCAGCCAAGAGCAACTCGCCCATCAGCCGAACCAGGCGGCGTTCGTGTCCGCACTTGCGGCCGTATGGCGTGCGGTGGCGGCGAAGTGCAACCCAGACGCCCGCCTGGTGATACGATTCGGCGCCCTGCCCTCAGTAAAGGCGTCGCCGGAGAGGCTAATTGTTGCGTCCTTGCGCGAGGCTGCGGTGGGCTGGTTGGTCCGCGATGTTCGTCCGGTAGGGGTGCCAGCTTCTAGCCGTCGCCAGGCGGAACAGTTCAATGGTGACCGGATTGTCATCGGACGGGCAGTGGATGAGATCGACGTCATGGCCGAACTCGTGCCTGTACATCGTCGCCGCTAGCCGCAGAGGACCCGCGAGGAATGTACAATCTGTGCTTACCTGGTTACTCTCGCCCAGGAGGGCCATGTGTTCGACCCTGACCAGCTCCCTGAACTGAAGCGTCTGGTCCGCGAAGCAACTCAAAGCGACTCTGGGCTGCTCGATGACGTGCTGCGCGAGGTTACATCTCTGCGACCGGTCACAACGATCCAGCCACGCAACATCAATTCGATCTCACTGGTGGCATCCGATGGAGGCAACAACCGCCTGGTGTTCAACCCCTTCTCGCTGCAGGTGGTCAGGGTGGTTGACACATTCGGCCAGGAGCTCTTCCTCGATGTGATCTCCCCGTCGACGGACACTGTCGCGCTCGGCCAGCGGCACCTGGACCGGGACACTCCGCTCGGGAAGCTCATGCGCGATCTCGGAGTATCACGCCTCGCGGACCTGAGCCCGATGATCCCAGAGAAGAACAAGTCCCGGAGTTGGCCGCTGGTCTACAGGGACCTGTGCGAGTGGGCGGTGCTGTACGACCTTATCTGCCACCAGAAGTGGGGCAGCGACACCCTTATCATCCGAGATGGCCTGCTCCGAACGAAGATCTTCGCGGGGGACGGGACGCGCCAGGAACCGCTGTTCATCAAGCTCTACAACCTGTTCAAGGAAGCGATTGAACGCACTCGCCGTGAGCGGTACCGGGACATCTTCCTGGTGGGAATCGCGAAGCACTCCCGGGTGATCGAGCGTTACCGGCTGGCGATGGCGATTGCGGACGTGTTTCAGCCCGGGCACCCGCGCTACGTCGCCCTCCCGGAAGGCATCCAGCGCAAGGTTTACGACACCTGGCCGGAATATGTGCGGTCGCCTGAAGACGATGCGGCGGACGTGGAAAAGCCGAAGTTCAACATGGGGGCCATGTATGTGGTGCGGTTCGGCAAGATGTCGGCTGATCCGGTGTGGACCGTTGACCTGTTGCATTTCCAGGCGCCGAAGGCACAGCAGATTTTCGGCTCGCTGCTGTCGGACGCGGAGCAGGGCTTTCCGGTTCCGTGCTATCCGCACTGCCTGCAGGAAGCGGATCGGCACGCCCAGGTGGTCGACCTGGATCTCGCCGTTCTGCAACACGAACTAGAGCAAGCGGTTCGTGAGCAGGTTTCGGCCGACCGTCGTCCCGTCTTCGATGCTCAAGTCTTGTCCGTAGCCGATCCTGCCGCCGTGAGGTATCAATGACTCTCTTTGAGAACGCCCAGGTTGCCGGCACGTTCCTAGGCTTCTCCGAGGGGGGGCTGGAATTCCATGCCGACCTGATCCTGCCATACCGGAACGACTTCCAGTCCCTGCCGATGCACGGTCAATTCGTACTGGTGGCCCTGGAGAACGACGATGAGGCAGTCTTGGGGCGAATCACGACGATCGCAGCCCAAGGCCGGCTGGTCTCGGCAGCGGGAGAAGATTACGCAATCCGGCAGCAGAGAGAGAATCGGCCCGTTCCGGAGGACTTGCGGGACCAGTTCCTGAAGTATCGCGTCGACATCAGGATTCTCGGCGTTCTGCGCAGGCGTGCCGACGGCAAGGAGCCGGTTTTTGTCGCGTCGCACCGGCGCTTGCCCCATGTCGGGGCCAAGGTGGCATTCCTGTCCGATGAACTGCTGAAGCAAGTATCGGGTGCCATGGCAGACGGGCCGAGCGCAGCGGAGATCGGGTTCCTGGCCTTCGGTGAGTTCGTCTATGCAGGGCAGGACGAGCGGGTAGGCGATGACGAACGATTGCAGATCCAGAATCCGTCCGTAGTGCCACGGTTCGACATCCGGCAGTTGGTCAGCCGCCGGTCCTTCGTCTTCGCCCGAGCTGGTTTCGGGAAGTCGAACCTGGTCAAGCTGCTGTTCGCGAACCTGTATGGCGGCATCGAGGGGCCAGTCGTGGAGAAGCGGGGCGGAGCAACGGTCCCGGTTGGCACTATCATCTTCGACCCCGATGGCGAGTATTACTGGCCAGACAATAAGGGCCGACCTGCGTTGTGTGATGTGCCAGAGCTACATGAACGGCTCGCGGTGTTCACCTACAAAGAAGGACCGAGCGGTTTCTACCAGTCCTTCGTGGTAGATAAGGTGAAGCTTGACATCCGGGAGTTGGATCCCAGCAAGGTGATCTCGCTGGTTATTCCGTCCGAACGCCAGGACAATCAGAATGTCGTCAAGCTGAAGGGCTTGCGGGAACCGGCGTGGCGGGAGCTCGTTGATGCTGTGTACCGGGACAAGGGCGGGACGGACCTCGCCATCTTCTACGAGGCGCTGAAGCTCGAGGAGGGCAAGCAGGACAACGAGGCGCTCGCCGCTCGGTCCAACATGGTCCGCGTAGTGAATATGCTCCACGATCCATCCAGTCAGCTCCTGCGCGGGCTTGAGCGTGCCCTGGAGGACGGCAAGCTGTGCGTGGTGGATATCTCACAGATGCGAGGGACGCAAGGACTCGCGCTAGCCGGCGTGATCCTACAAAAGCTCTTCGAGTACAACCAGGCAGAATTCACTAAGAAGGAGCCGCGGAGCGTCCCTGTCATCGCAGTCGTCGAGGAGGCCCAGTCCGTTCTCGGCACTTCCGCTGGGCACGGGGAAGGGCCGTTCGTAGAGTGGGTGAAGGAGGGACGTAAGTACGACCTCGGGGCGGTCCTCATTACGCAGCAGCCCAGCAGCATCCCGCAAGAAATCCTGTCCCAGGGGGACAACTGGTTTGTGTTCCACCTGCTCTCCGAAGGGGACCTGCGCGCCGTCAAGAAGGCGAACGCGCACTTCTCCGACGACCTGCTGTCGTCCCTGCTCAACGAGCCAATTCCCGGGCACGGTGTCTTTTGGTCGAGTTCGGGCGCCAGCCCATATCCTATCCCGTTCCGGGCTCTGCTATTTGAGGCTGCCTACGGGCCCCTGGATCCTCGCTACAACCGCCCGGGCATCGAATGCTACGCGTCGAGGCTGAGGGACCAGCTGACCGGCGCGCTAGATGCCGCCGTCGAGGCCGTTGGCGGGAGACCTGTAACGGTTGCCGGCGTAGAGGACGCAACCGAGACGATCAAGCTAGCCGCGATAAGGCGGCTTGCGCAGGACTCCCAATTCCAGGAACAGGCCCGGAGTGAGCAGGGAATCCGATGGGGCGCGGTCCAAAGGATGCTGGCCGAATACCTGCCAGCGACGATCAGCGACCGTTTCGAGTGGGTTCGCGATCAGGGCCTTGTTGTACGGGCTCTCAAAGAGATCCTCGGCGATGGTGGCTGGACAACGGATCCGCGTCCTTGGGAGCAAGGGGGAACGCGGAAGTGGATCACAGCGACCAGTCGGGCCAAGCCCGCTACCGGCAACATGCCGGACCTTCCGGCCGACTGGCTACCCGACGAGGAGGACAGTCCCCCGCCCGAAGACAGCCTTTTCTGAGCTGCTCGGTCGACGCCACTGCATGTACTGCGTCGGGGATGCGTGAACTGACTGACCTCGTCGACCCTTTTCGATCGGGTGTTTGGATGGTTGGCTCGCCGAGGACGGTTGGTCAGAAGCAAGATCAAAGTGAGTGGCAGATTGAGTGGCAAATGGCGCTTGCGAGGGCTCATCCAGCGCTTGTGGGTGCTGGCCTGTGCTCGTGTTCTCGCAGGTCAGGGTCTCTACCTGCGGTTACAGAACTCAACAGTGATCCATGGTAAGGAGAAGGTCTACGGTTCGATTCCGTAAGGGGGCTCCGCAAAGTAGCAGGTCAGACGGTTCTTCTGATCAGTCTGAGATGGCCTGCAAGATCACCTGACCGTGAGTTGACCGTCGTTCTGGGCGTAGAGAGTTGGCACTCAGCCTCACGGACTGACTCTCGATGGCATGCCGGTTCGACGTGGCGGAGATTCTTGTTGAACACCCAAGGGCCTGCCCATGGCTGGCACCCGGGTTCGCTCGGCCGTCCAGATGAGTCCCGGTCATCCAGGAACGCCCGGCGGGAGGTCCGCGCCGCTACATCGTCTTGGCCTCAGCGAGCGGTAGCCCTGGTCGCGGTCTTACGACGTGGTGCGCAATTGGGTGATCATGGACGAGACATGATGATCGTGGCGTGTCGGTCGCCGGATAGCGAACGGCCGCACAAGATCATGGTCGGTGTCTAAGCGATCATGGGCTCGTGCGGCCTTGAGTCATTCTGCCTTCACCGGGATCTCCCGTCATCACCTGGGCCGGCTCGTGGCTGAGCTGGCCGGCCCGTGGCAGGCGCGCCGGGAGTCTGACCTGCGCCGCCGCCGTGGCCGTGAGCGCCGCCGCGCGGCGGGCGCCGGCCGGGATCATGAGCTGGTGTTCACCGACCGGGTGCTGGTCACGCTGGCGGTGCTCCGGCTGCAGGTCCCGCACGCCGCGCTGGCGGTGATGTATGGCGTGCACCGCTCCACGGTGACCCGCGCCGTGCGGGAGGTCCGGCCGCTGCTGGCCGGGCGGGGGCATGCCACCCCGCAGGGCCAGCGGCTTTCCACCCTGGCCGACGTGTTCGCCTACGCCGCCGCCTGCGGGATCACGCTGCGGATCGACGGCAGCGAGATCCAGGTCCGCCGCCCCCGGGCCAGCCGGCCCGGGCGGCGGGCGTTCGTGTCCGGGAAGAAGAAGATGAACACCATCAAGTTCACCAGGGCCTGCGACGAGCGCGGGCGGACCTTATGGGACGGGACGTTCCGGCCCGGCCGCCAGCACGACCAGACCGCCCTGCAAACCGACGGCATCGATGACCTGCTCGAACAGTTCCCCGCAGTCAAATGCAAGATGGACGCCGGCTACCGGGGCCTGCACCGCGACCACCCAGGCCAGGTCAGCGTCCCGCCGAAGAAGCCCGCCAAAGACGCGGCCCCGGAGGTGACCGGCGCCTGGGAGCAGGCCCGCCACGCCCAGTCATCGGCCCGCATCTGCGTGGAGCACGCCATCGCTGACAGCAAGAACTGGCGGTCCCTGCAACGCTGGACCGGCAGGCGCGACGACCTGCCCGAAACCATCCAGGCGATCGGCTCACTGGTGTCCGACCGCGCCGCAGCCCGGTAACCCGCCGCCACGCACCGATCACACAGACACCCCGGGTAAGGACGCCCCGAGCCTAATTGCGCACCACCTCGTTAACGCAGTGTTACGGCGTCCGAGGCATCCCGAGGTAATCCGCGGCGCATATCGCCGAATATTTGCTTGCTAGCGCTGAGTCGGTCGTGACATCCTCGGCGCGCAGATCGTCCAATTCGGCGCAGGCTGACATCTGATTGCGCTGCGACACTCCGTGCATGCAGCACTCAGCTCCGCGGGGGATGCTCCTTACGACCGCTACCTGGCAACTTTAAGCAGCAGGGCCACCCAGATCGACGCCGTTGATCACCGCGATACCGCCAGCCTCGGCATACCAGCCTTCAGTCAGATCGCCCAGCGCGAACCGAAATGTCGGCATGAGTAGCGGCGGTCATCGGGCACCGCCGATGCAGCGGACGGCGGCCAGGACCCGGTCCAGGCCGAAGTCCCAGGCCTGCTCGACGTCGCCACCGAGCCGGAACGCTCCCGCGAGCTCCATCGTGATGAACCCGTGTGCCCAGGCCACGATGGTGCGCGCCGCCGGCAGCGCGTGCCGCGGGCCGGCTAGGTCCGCGACAATGCGCAGGAACGTGGCTGAGGAGCGCACCGATCGCGCCGTCGCGCCGGGGACGGCATGTGGCGCGTGCATGAGCGTGTACGTGACGGGGTTCGAGTGGGCGAATCTGCGGTAGGTCGCCGTCATCGCCCGCAGGTCCGCGACGGGATCGCCGGAGCCTGCCGCCGCGTCGAGCGCTGAGGTCAGATCGTCGGCCACGTCCTCCAGGATGAGCCGGAACAGGTCGGAGCGGCCGCGGACTCTCTTGTAGAGCGACGGCGCGCGCACCCCGACGGCGTCGGCCACGTCGTGCATGGTCAGCGCGTCCATGCCGCGCTCTTCCAGCAGGTGCCGCCCGGCAGCCACGATGGCGGCGGTCGAGGTCTGTGAGTGGGCGGGCATCCGGCCTCCTGTTCACGAACGGCCGCAATTCTATTGCAGGCGCCACGAAGGCTAACTATCGTAGCCTTGCGAAGGCTACGCGTCGTAGCCTTAAGGTCCCCGGGAGGCGCCGCCATGAAGATAGCCAAGGGTCTGCACCGGATCGGTTCGGACACCGTCAATAGCTACCTCGTTGTCGACGGGGGCGGCGTGACGATCATCGACGCGGGGTTGCCCCGTTACTGGAAGCTGCTGAACAGCGAACTCGCGCGACTCGGCATGACCCTCGACGACGTGCAGGCGCTGATCCTCACGCACGGCGACACCGACCACATTGGCTTCGCCGCCCGGTTGCACCGCGACAAGGGCATTCTGGCTTACCTCCATCCCGCCGACGCCGACCGCGCCCGGCTGGAGGTAAAGAAGCCCAACAGCGGCTGGGGCCCGGTCAAGGCCGGGCCACTGGCCGGCTTCCTATGGTACTCGGCACGCCAGGGCGGGCTGCGGATCCGCCCGGTCGGCGGACTGCGGCCGGTCGATGACGGTCAGGTGCTCGACGTCCCCGGCACGCCCCGGATCATCCATGCACCCGGCCACACGCCCGGGAGCGTCGCGGTCCACGTCCCCGCGGTCGACGCGCTCTTCATCGGCGACACCATGACGACCCGCAACGTGCTCACCGGCGCGACCGGGCCCAAGCCCGCGCCATTCACGCTCGAACCCGAGCAAGCCCTCGCTTCTCTCGGCCGCATCCGCGAAGTCGACGCGACCTGGGTACTGCCGGGTCACGGGCCGGCCTGGGACCGCGGCGTGGCCGAGGCCGTCCGGCTCACCCGCGAGGCGGCGCCGCAATAATGCCATGAAACGGTTGCCGATCTGGTTTGAACGAATAGAGAATCTTGCCATCGCCGCCACTGTCGTCGTCGTTTTCGCCCGCTTGCACTTCTCCTGGTGGTGGCTCCCCGTGTTCTTCCTGGCATTCGACGCGTCAATGGCGGGGTACCTGGTCAGCAATCGTGCCGGAGCCGTCTGCTACAACCTGGCGCACGCCTACGTCGCGCCCGCCGTGCTGCTGCTCAGCTATGTCCTGAGCGCGACGCGCTGGTGCGCGTTCACCGGGCTGCTGTGGACTTTTCACATTGCCGGCGACCGGGTGCTGGGTTACGGCCTCAAATTCGCGAGCAGCTTCCAGGACACCCACCACCTCGGCAGAATCGGCAAACAGCACTTACCGGCTGCCGCGCATCCGCGACCTTCCAGGCAGCGGATCGCGACGCCGACTACAAACCCCCGGACCGCCTCCGCTCAGGGCTACCACCACAGCAACAGTCTGTGTGGCCTATACAGCGTGACTTAGCCCGCCAAGGGCAGATAGCCCTCCGCCTTCTACGGCGTTACCTGCGGAAGGGCCGCGCAGAATGTTCATTAGAGCGCGGCGAGATTGCCACAGGGAAGACCTCTCGCGCCGCCCCGAACGGCGGATCTAATGCCCACCGTGATGCTGACAGCCGATTACGGAGCGCGATCACGCAAAGAGCCCATGACGTTGGTGGAGAGGGGTTCCAGAACTCGGCCGCTGGCCCGGTCTTTCGGGCGGCTCGCTGGTATTCGGTGCTGAGGCCGCGGGCACGGGCCGGCGCCGGATTTCGCTGCGCCGGGGTTACGCGGTCATGAGGGCCGCCAGCTCGCTGGCGGTGATGCTGCCGGGGGCGGTGGTCTGCGGCGAACTGGCTGACGAGCGGCCCGCGGGGAGATGGTTTCATCGGGCAAAGATTGCACTCCCCGCCCTGGCGCTGGATCGGGGGGTACCAGCCAGCGTAGCCGTTCCCGGCCGCCGCGCAGGTCAAGGCGGCGTTGCAGCGTGGGCGGTGCCTCAGATTGGCTGGCGTGCGCCGCGGCGGCGGACCGCTGGATGGCGCGGGCGGCCGTGGCGTCAGTGCCCAGGTCGACCAGCCACCTGCTGCGGGTGCTTCGCGTGGTGCGCGCCACTGCCGGCACGCCGGCCTGTGCGGTGGCAGAGCGGGCGGCTTCAGCTAGCGCGGCGTCGTCTGAGCCGGGTGTCGCCGGGTCGATGAGCAGCAGCAGGTCTGGTGCGTGCTTGCGGATCTCGCGCTGAATCCGTTCGGTGAGCTCCTCTGCCGGGTACCGGCTGAGCTTGCCGTCGGGGTAGTCGGCGACCGCGAGTGAGGAGATGCCGAGAAGGCCGGCCGGCAGCTGCAGCTCCCAGGGTCGCAGTGTCTCCAGCCGCTCGCAGGTGGAGTTTGGTGGTGACGCCTCGCCACCTGCGACCTCTTGCGGTGCACGTCGATGCCGACGTAGACAGACATTGCCGGGTCTCCTTTCCCGGGCTCGTCCTTTTACCCGGAGCGTCGCGCTATCGGGCTGAGCAGGGAAGGGGCCCGGCCCTTGTCCATGGCCGTGAGAAAGTGGCTCTGGCCCACTTTCCGTGATGCATCAGTCGGCGAGCAGGACGCGCTTGCGGAGCAGGTCGGGGTTCGCGCGCCCGTACATCTGTCTTTTGATCATCTTGATGCGGTTGACGTGGCCTTCGACGGCGCCGGAACTGTAGGGCAGCGTCAGTCCGGCTGTTACGGCGGCCCAGTCTTTGCGTAGTCCTTTGGCGAAGCCTCGTAGCTCGCTGACCGGGCTGTTCTCAGCCCGGCTGGCCCAGGCTTCCAGGTGCTCGCCGTGGCGGTGGCAGAGCATGTCCGCGAACTCGCGGACCAGGCCGCGGGTCGCGTCGAGTTCCTCGCAGCGGGCGGTGATCTGCGCGAGCGTGGCCCGGTTGTCCTCGGCGAGGTTTCCTGGCGGGGTGAGGATCCAGCTGGCTACCTTCCTGGCGGCCGGCGCTGGTGGTGGCGCCGGGACGGCGGTGTCCTGGCGGAGCCGGGCGGTGAGCCTGCGCAGGGTGCGCAGGCTTCCCCGGTAGCCGCGGGCACGCAGTTCCTCATGCAGCCGCTCGGTGCTGCGGACTCCTTCGTCCCAGCGCTGGCGCAGGTAGGCCTGGTGCGGGCCGAGCAGCCCTGGCCGGGTCAGGCGGGTTCCGGAGATCAGGTGGTCAGCGGTCGCGGCGGTGGCGTAGCGGCGCACGGTCTTGCGTTCCAGCCGTAAAGTGCGGCTGATCTCGGTGATGGTCAGCCCGCGGGCCAGCGCGGCATGGACCTCGGCGTGCCGGGCCCGGGTCCGCGTGGCCAGGCCTTTCTCCGGGGCCGGCGCGGTCTCCTCCGCCCGGGGGCCGGGTTCGGATTGTGGTGGTGGTTCCTGCAGGCAGGAGCAGTGGCGGGTGACAGCACGCTCGACAGCTTCGGCCAGGTTGTGCCACAGGTGCCACCGGTCCGCGACCTGGGTGGCCAGCGGCGCGCCCTGGGCTGCGCCTTCGGCGTAGCAGCCGCCGCGGTCCCGGCAGATGATCTCTGCGCCCGGGTGGGCATCCAGCCAGGCGCGGAAGGACTCCGCGGACCGCTCCGGGAGGATGTCGATGGGGCGGCGGGTCTCGATGTCCACGAGCACGGTGCCGTAGACATGGCCTTTGCGCAGGGCAAAGTCATCGACGCCCAGGACCAGTGGAGTCCCCCCGGGCGGGTCGGGTGCGGCGCGGATGAGCCTCAGCAGCGTAGACCGGCTCACCGCACAGGCCAGCCTGCCGGTCAGCCGGGCGCCAGCCCGGCCGCCCAGGGCCATGGCGACCGCCTGCAGCACGCCGTCCAGGCCGCAGGTCCGCCGGCCGTAGCGGACGGTCAGGCCCGGCACCTGCTCCGCGAACGTGGCCTTCGCGCACGTGTCGTTGCTGCAGGAGAACCGGCGGGCCTGCAGGTGAATGAGCACTTCCTGGCCGCCGCTCGCGGTATCGGCCAGCTTCCGCTGGTAGTGGCTGTGCACCCGCCGCGACACCACGCCACACCCCGGGCAGGCTGCCTCACGGGCACAGGTCCGGGCGAGCACATGCACCGACCTGCCCGCGGTGGCGAAATGCTCGACGGCCAGGCCGGCCAGGTGGGGAACAA
>WNFH01006331.1_pt1 | contig 10936 bp, 12 predicted proteins | sample 5400411 | NCBI WGS metagenome assembly WNFH01 (sample SAMN13153347, study PRJNA577476) | soil metagenome | isolation source: 200 cm saprolite under Douglas fir tree site 2 hole 3 | place: USA:California | collected 2015-04-18
TCCCTGATTCGTCTGGATTCCCGATAGAAGCATTCGGGAATGACAGACTCTTAGAGGTGTGGGAATAGCTTTTACGCAGCAAGCTGTGGGGAATTAACCCCGCGAAGATTAAAGATGAAATGGGAACGCGCGGCGTTTGCGGAGACCGCTAGCGCTGCTCCGCGTAGAGTCTGGCCAGATAACCGCTATCGTCCAGTTCCTTGATGAAGCGCGGCTCCACGTAGGGCCTTGCATCGGCGCCTTTGGCCTTGGGATTGGCCCTGGCTATTTCTGCCATGATGGTTTCCAGCCCTTTGACCGTCGGATAGGGCGCGCGCTGCATAAACTTGAGGGCGTACTGGTTGTAAGTTTCCTCCAGGGCATCGGCATCGTTCAGTTTCATAAACTTAGCGATGGACTTAAGGCTTGTCTGCTTGTTCGTCTTATAGAAGTGGATGCCCTCGATCATGGCCTTAACAAAGCGGCGCACTACATCCTCGTATCTCTTGATGGTGCTTCGAGTCGTAATCAAAGAGGTGCCGAAATAGTCGAGACCAAGGTCGGCCAGGGAGGCGAGTTCGAAAAAGCCTCCCTTGCGGGCTGTGATAGTTATGGGCGGCTGCAGGGGAGTGGCGTCGACGACTTTGGCTTGCAAGGCGGAGTAGCGAGAGGGTTGACCTCCTATCTGGAGGATAGCAACGTCGCGAATCGGTTCTAGTCCCCATTTTCTCAGGGCAAAGCGAGCGCCAAAATCATCCGAGGAGTCATAACGGCTAACGGCTATCTTCTTTCCCTTGAGGTCCGAGGGCTTTGTAATGCTCGGAAGGCTAAAGATGACATGCTCCATCGTCGATACGAAACTCATCAGCACGGCGATGTCTGCGCCTTCGAGATTGGCGGCAACCGCCCCCGGACCGGACATAATGCCGAAGGGGACATCTCCCGCAATCATGGCCTTTACCACGACCGGGCCGCCAGCCACGAAGATGATGGTTACGTCGAGTTCGTTCTTCTTAAAGAAGCCCGCGTCTTGCGTCACCCACAGGATCGCCTGCGAGCCGCTGATCGAGCTATGGGCGACGTGGATCTTATCCAGAGCAAAACCCAAACCCGGTAGAGACAGCAACCATCCTACAAGCAGAGAAAGACGCCAGAGATATTGCAGCATAGATACCTCCTTAGCCTGGAGAAAATTGTGCGCGGACGCAGAGAGCATAAGATCGGAGCTAATTTCGATTCTTCCACACTTCCTCCAAGCCGCTGAAGTTTCTAATAGCGTCGAGATTCGCGCGCTCGACAAATTTTTCCGGGACTCCGCAGCGAGGGGGAAATGGGGTCGGCGGCGCCGGCTTGGTAAGATCCAGAATCATTTTCGTCTCCATCACCTTCTGGTGCCGGTCCGACACGCGCTCGTCCCGGTTGATGTCGTAGGTGTTCGGGCTCAGGTGGCCACCCAGCGCGTACGGGATAAGGGCCAAATCTCGATCGGCCTGGAAGCGGGTACACATGCACCAAAGCACTTCCACGTCGTCGAAGACATCGACGTCGTCGTCCACGACGAACACATGCTTGATGAGAGGGTCGACGGAAAAGGCGGCAAAGGCGACTTGCTTGGGCTCGCCGTCGCGCGCCTTTTTGAGCGAGATATAGGCATGTCCCCGACCCATGCCGGAGACCGGCAAGTTGACCATGGTCACGGACGGTATCACCTCGCGCACCCGGCGGTAGACGCTGCCCATGCGCGGCAAGGCGCCCAGACAGGTGTGCTCAATGTGGGCGTTGAAGACTGTCTGGTAGATGGGATCCTTGCGCATGGTGATGGCAGAAATTTTCACGTAGGGCATCGGCCCGATCCCGGTGTAATAGCGGGGATATTCGCCGAAGGGTCCTTCTTGCCGCATGGCCTTTGGGTCCGTATCGATGACGCCTTCGATGACGATCTCCGCCCGGGCCGGCACCAAAAGATCCACCGTCTCCGCGCGCACCACCTCCAGTGGCTCGCCCATCAGACCACCGCAGGCTTCCAGCTCGCCGCCTATGCCAGCCAGCTTCGAAACACCGGCCATGAGAAATGCGGGATGGTGGCCGATGACAATTGCCACCTCCAGCGGTCTCTCCAACTCGCGCATCCGGCGCAGGATGTAGCTACCGTGGTGCGCCGGGTTGCTCATGAACCCTAACTCCTTGCTGCTCTGGACTTCATGGCGGTACATGCCGGCATTCAGCCTGCCACTGTCAGGATCTCTGAGAATGGAGACTCCGGCGTCTACGTAGAAACCTGAGTCGAGCTCATTGTGCCAGACAGTTGGGAGCTTATTGAGGTCGATCTCACCGCCCTTCCAAATCACTTCCTTGACAGGCGCGTGGCGCCGATCAACCTCCACCGGCTGAATGGGATTCGCCTCCCGCTTCCCATACTCGGGCACCATCGTCTTCACCGTCGCATCGATGCTCAGCGCCAGCCGCTCGTAGCTCGCGCACAGGTTGATGAGCGCGGGCACCTTGGAGCCTTTCACGTTGGTGAATAGAACTCCGGGGAATTCGGGATACCTCGGGTCTTTCCTCATCTTCTCTATGAAACCGGTGATCTCCCACTTACGGTCAATCTCCTGTTCCACCACCTTGATGTGATTGGGCCGCGACTGCTTCAACTGTTCCAGATAGGTCCGCAGGTCCTTGGGCATAATGGCTCCCTCCTTTGCAAAAGAAGTTAATAGAGTGCCTATTTTGTCTTTGTTCCCTCTAGGGCAAGAAATATTTTCTCCGCCTTGATCGGCAGATCTTTGATGCGCACTCCGACCGCGTCGTAGATTGCGTTGGCAATCGCCGGGGCTACGGGGATGAGCGCGCTCTCGCCGATGCCTTTGGCGCCGAACGGACCATCCTTGTGAGGGATCTCGACGAGGATCGGCTCGATGGTCTGCGGCATGTCTCCCAACGAAGGAAGAACATAATCGATAAAGTTGGGGTTGATCAATTGCCCGTTGTCATAGACCAACTCCTCGAACAAAGCCTGGCCCATGCCGGTGATGGCCGCGCCCGCGAGCTGTTGGCGACAGCCCAACGGATTAATCGCCTTTCCCACGTCGACAGCTGTGGCATAATGCAGGAGCTTGATCCTTCCGGTTTCCGCGTCTACCTCCACTTCCGCCGCGCCCGCGCCCACAAACCAGAAGGCCGAGGTGCTCTTCTCTCCGCGCTCGTCCACCGTTTTGGTTTTGACTTGTCCCTGGCCGACCAGCGTTCCTCCCGGCATGCCGAACCGTTTGAACATCACGTCTCTGTAATCCAGGACCGACTCAGGCAGACGAATCCTTCCGTCGGAAAATTCTATCTGCTCCGGCGGCACGCCATAGTCCTGGACCACGATCTGTTTTAACTGACTTTTCACGTCCTGGGCTGCGAGTTGCACGGCCTTGCCCATGTGAAAGGTTGAGCGGCTGGAAGACGTCGTCAAATCATAGGGCACAACATCCGTATCGACGCCGACCACCTGGATCTTCTCTAAGGGAATGCCGAGTTCTCTTCCCGCTATCTGCGCCAGGGTCGTCTCAGAGCCCTGGCCCATCTCCACCGTCCCCGCATAAATGTTCAAGCTGCCATCCTCGTTGAGCTTGAGGACCGCCGAGGAGATTGAAGGCGTGATCGTCGCCTTGATCATGCAGGCAATTCCCTTTCCCTTCCTAACGCTCGTCCCTTCCAACTCTTGGATCCTCGAACCCTTCAACCCTTCAACTTTCTTTTCCCATCCGATCGCTTCGGCAACTCCCTTGACGCACTGCCTTAGCCCGACCCCTGTCAGCTTCTCCCCGGTCACGAAAGCGTCGCCCTCGTCGTAGCCGTTTTTAAGACGGATCTCGACCGGATCCATTTTTAAGGCTGCCGCAATGATATCCATCTGCGACTCATGCGCCCATGCGGACTGAGAGACGCCGAAGCCGCGAAAAGCTCCGGCAGGCGGCTTATTGGTGTAAATGGAAAGTGAATCGATCTTTACGTTCGGAATCCGATAGGGACCGGCGGCTGTGTAACCTGATTTCTTCGCCACCCTCGGCCCGATCTCCGCGTAGGCTCCGGTATCGAGCAGCACCTGGCACTCCCGCGCGACCAGCGTGCCGTCCTTCTTGACGCCGGTCTTCATCCGAATGACTGCAGCGTGTTTTGTAATAGTGTAGAAGACCTCGTCGCGGCTCAAAATGACTCGAACGGGCCGCTGCGCCTTCAAAGCTAGAGCCACGGTCACCGGCTCAACCTTTGGATAAACTTTTCCCCCATAACCACCCCCTAAGTAAGGGACAATAACTCTTACCTTTGAAACTGGAACCTTGAAGATATTGGCAAGCTGGGTTCGCACCACGAACGGATTCTGCGTCGTCGCCCAAACTACGATGCGCACGCCGGGCTCGACCACGGCGATGCAGGCGTGAGGCTCCAGGAAGGCATGCTGCGCGGCCGGAAGCGTGAAGGTGTCTTCGAAGACGAAATCCGATTCGGCAAAACCTTTTTCGACGTCGCCCTTGCGGAGCTTGAAGTGTGTGCAGATGTTCGTGCCTTCCACCGGTTTGATTTCAGCGAGATCGGCGAAGCCGGATTCCGGTACGCGCACCGATTCGTGGACCAAAGGTGCGCCTTGCTTCAAGGCTTCATGCACGTTCAAAACCGCCGGCAGCTCTTCGTATTCGACCTCGATCAGCCGTAGCGCCTCTTCCGCGGCGTCAACGGTCAGTGCGGCAACAGCCGCCACCGGATCACCAACATGGCGTACTTTTTCGGTGGCAACAATGGTTTGGTCTTTGAACACCGGCCCGTAGTACGGTTCGATGCCTTCGTCATGCAGAATATCGTCGCGCGTGATGATCGCCACCACGCCGGCAACTTTGACGGCCTTCGATGTATCGATCTTTTTAATGCGCGCATGCGGGTACGGACTGCGAAGAATTTTTCCGTGGCACATGCCGGGGACATTCATGTCCGCCAGGTAGAGCGCCTTGCCGGTGACTTTGGTCTCGTAGTCCAAACGGCGAACTGACTTGCCAATCTCTGTGCTTTCCATCGAGCTAGTACCCTGGCTAAAATTGATGAAAGACCAGCGCCCCGTCTTGTGTCATTCCCGCGAACGCGGGAATCCAGTCTTCCTGGATTCCGGCTCGCGTCCGCCTGAGGCTGACTTGGCCGGAATGACAGTCTAGATACGCAACGAATTTCCGAGACACCACGCTATGCCCACGCCACATTCTTGATCGCTTGCATAATTTCTTGATAACAGCCGCAGCGGCAGAAGTTGCCGGCCAAGTAATCTCGAATCTGCTCGTCCGAGGGTTTCGGGTTTTCGTCGAGCAGTGCTTTTGCCGTAAGGAGAAAGCCAGAAGTGCAATACCCGCACTGGAGCGCGCCAAACTCCATGAAGGCTTCCTGCAGCGGATGGAGGCCGTCTCTATCGCTCAAGCCTTCGACGGTTAGAATCTCACAGCCATCCGTATCGACGGCCAAAACCGAGCAGGCGCTCACCGGCTTGCCATTAACCAACAACGTGCAAGCGCCGCAAACCTGAATGTCACAGCCGAGCTTGGCGCCGGTCAGGCCGAATTGCTCGCGGACCATATCGAGCAGCGTCGTGCGCGCCTCGACCTCGGCGCTGCGCTCTAAGCCGTTAACCCGAAGTGAAATAGTTTTCTTCATGGCTACTTCTCTGACGGTAATATCTTCTCCAATTCAGCGATGAGCGACGGCAAATCGTCCGCCACCGTACTCCAAACGATGTCGTAATCCACTATGTCGTAGCCGTGGACGAGTCGATTGCGCATGCCGATGATTTGCGGCCACGGGATGTTTGGATAACGTCGTCGGATAGCGGCAGGACGCGACCGGCCGCTTCACCGACGATTTCCACGCAGCGGAGAATGGCCAGCCCTAAGGCGCGGTCAGTGTTTAGATCTGCCCGCTTTCGGTTACGCATCAGCTCGACCGCTTCCCTCGCGTAGGCGAGCATATGACGCAGGCGGACGTGGGGATCATCCCGCGACATACACCGGCTCTGCCTCCTCCAATACTTCGTCGCGGAAGAAAGGGCTAAGGCACAGCGGCGTGTTCATGTCCACCTTGCGTCCGCCAAGAAGCGCAGACAGTTCGATCTCCATTCCCGCCAGCCGAATCAGCCCGGGCGTATGCTCCGGCTCAAATTCCACCAGCACGTCCAAGTCGCTGTCGGGACGAAAATCCTCGCGCAACGCCGAGCCAAACACCGCCAACTTGCGGATGTGATGGCGACGGCAGAAGTCTGCAATCTTTTGCTTCGGAAGTTTGATTTTGATGTGGTTCGTCTTCATCGTTCGTTCACCCCACCTTTGCGAGAAATCATACTTCCTTCTCACCCTTTTGCTCAACAGCCTTCCTTCGCGCCGGCCTTCCCACCGAGTTAGCCTACAGTCTCTCGCCTGCTGTTTTGTTATCTCTACCGATTTGCCCTCAAAATCACTTAATCACTTTGTCCGCCCGATACAGCACCGACTGCGGGATCGTCAGACCAATCTGCTTCGCGGTCTTAAGATTGATGACGAACTCAAACTTCGTCGGCTGCTCCACCGGCAGACCGGCAGGCTTTGCACCTTTCAGGATCTTGTCGACGTATGTAGCGGCGCGCCGGTAATTCGCTAGATCATCGGATGTATAGGACATGAGGCCGCCGGCCTCTACGAACTCACTTCCCTCCCACACTGAAGGCAGTCGGTTCTTTATGGCGAGGTCTACAATGCGCTTTGAGTGGCGATCGACCACCCTATTGCTCACCACGATGAGCGCATTAGCCCGCCCCTTGGCCGCAGCCTGAAATGCACCGTCCACATCGGCGTCCGGACCTCGTACCTCTAGCGATTGAAACTCTAGCTTTAAACTGCGCGCGGCCGCCTCATACTCTTTAAAAGCAATAGCTGGCCCCGGCGCCGCATTCCCATCCCAAAGGACTCCGACGCGCGATATCTTCGGAACCGCCTCCTTGAGCAGCTCCAGCCGTTTGCCGCTTAACTCTCGGGTAAGTCGGACGAGGCCCGTGATATTACCGCCCGGGTGCGCCAAGCTGTCGACAATCCCAGTCGCAACTGGATCGGTAGGGCTCACCATGACGATGGGAATCGTCTTGGTCGCCTGCTTGGCTGCGCGGATTGCTATTGTGAATGTAGCGACAAGCATATCGACCTTAAGTTGCACGAGTTCGGCCACGAGGGCGGGGACACGATCCAACCCTCCCTCAATGTAGCGATACTCAACCAGGATGTTTTTTCCCTCAATGTAACCGAGATCGCGCAGCCCTCGCCGGAATCCCTCGACCAGAGGCCCGGGAGTCTTGGGATCGCCTGTTCCCGACACATATCCGATCCGCGGTATCTTCGCTGGCTGCTGCGCCTCTGCCCTCGCCCCGCATACCGTGAGCGCGACGACAATTGCAAAAAGCGCCGCCCATTTTGGATTTTCGATCCTTCGACGGAGTTTATCCTGAGCGGAGTCGAAGAGCTCAGTACAGGTTTTAGATTTCCGATTGTCGGATTCGGAGTTCAAAGATCGAATCTTAATTCTTTCGTTCATGTATTTTCTCCCCTAATCGAAAATCGGCAAGCGGCCCCGCAGACCAAAATCCAAAATCACTTGATCACCTTCTCCCCCCGCGTCCGCACGTTGATGAGCTTACAACGGGCTACCTTTTTCTGTTGCGGCGATCTCGCCTGATAACCGGCCGTTGCCACCAGACTCCCTCCCTGGCGGGCCTCTGGCTCAAGGTAAGCCTAACCTTTCGCGGAGAAGCTCACGCACGCTTTTCATGGCCAAAACTGCGCTCTGCGATTCCTCTCTTGTTGCTTCCTCCCCAGGATAACCGAAGGCCACAGCATAGGGCAGAAGCTCACGTAAATTTGGGCAATGACCTCGAGCAGAGGATCGACTGCCAGAGCGATCTTGAGAAGCTCCACGAGGTCATGGGTTTTGGGAAAGCCTTTTCGGTGGTGCACCCGAAAAGCTTTGAGGTATTTCTCTACACACTGCTGAGCGCTAAAGCAGACGTTGTCTGGAACCGGATCTTTACGTTTCCGAGCTAGTGTCAGGGCTGCTCGATAGTCCTCCTCCGCTTTATAGACCCAAGGGCGGATATCAGGTTTCCGAGCCATACAACCTCTGGCCCTTTTCGAGAACTTCCTCAAGGAACGGGTCGAAGCCGCTAAGTCTGTGCCGCACCTCGCTAGGGGTGAGGACAATGAAGTCCATCGGAAGAGGGCGGGGGTCAAAAAGATCGCTGACTTTTCTTATCCTTTCTGCCGGACGGTCTCGGCTCTCCATGACAATCAGGAGATCAAGGTCACTATCGGAGGTGGGGTTGCCGTAGGCGTAGGAACCGAACAGGATGATATTCTTTGGGCGAAACGCTTGAACGACCTTTTGAGCGATCTCCCTCAGGAGTCCTGGAGTGACTGGAGAAGCTGAGGCTTCAGTACTGTTTCTCGTTTTGACGCGCTTGGAATTTGGTTTTGGGTTCTTCAAATTATTTCGCCATCCAGGATTTCAATGCCTTCTTATACAACTTTCGCAAGGATCAAAGAAGGGGAGCGATCACAAATCGCAGGACCGAATACCAGAGTTTCGAGTCTGGAGTTTCGAGTTTAGAGAAAGAACCCGAAACGGTTTTCCTAACGCCTGTTGCCAGCACTCATTTGATCACCTTTTGGCGGTCTTCAAGTTGATGACAAGCTCTATCTTATGGACCCCCTCCACCGGCAAGTCGTTGGGTTTAACACCAGTAAGAATGCGCTGGACGTACTTCGCTGACACGCGGCCAACTTCGTGTAAGCTCACGCTGTAGCTGGCGAGACCTCCCTTGATGACATGACTTGTTTGGTCGAACATAGTCGGCAACCTCTTGACCCTTGCCGTGTCGATGATCAGTTGAGCCTGGTTGCTCGCGATTACGTCCGACACTGCGAAGTAGGCATCCATTTCCCCAACCTTAAGCGCTCGCATACCCGCCTGAAGTTCCTCGATGGAAGCGACGTGCCGTTCGACAAGCTCGACCCCCAGCCGCGCAGCCTCCTCCCGCGCGAACTTGGCGGACGCGGCGGCAACAGGATTGCGGGGGTCGTAGAATGTCACTACCCGGCGGAGCTTCGGGATAATCTCTTTCAGGATCTCCAGGCGCTTCGCGGTGAGGTCGGTGATCAGGTAGTACACGCCTGTGAGTCTTCCCCCGGGTTTTGCGAAGCTCTCCACGAGCCCGAGAACAACCGGGTCGGCCCCGGAACAGAAAACGATGGGTATGTCTGCCGTCGCCCGCCTTGCTGCTATGGTGACGGAGGTTTGAGTTGTATATATTAGGTTGACTTTCTCTTGTTCGAAATTCCTCGCCGCCTCCTCCGCCGCCTTCAGATCGGCTTTTGTATCCCGGATGTCCAAAACAATTTGTTTCCCCTCTTCAAGCCCTAGCTCCTTTAGTCCGACCCGGAGCCCGTCAATTGTCTCGTACCAAACGCCACCTGCGGTGATGACACCGACACGGTAGGCCTTTGGCTGCTGTGCCTCGGCGAAGGGAACGGCGGCCAGAAGAATAGTTGCCAGCAGGAAGGCGCTGATCTTTTTATTCACGGTCTTTCCTCCAATCCAAAATCCAAAATCGAAAATCCAAAATTATTTGACCACCCTCTCCGCCCGCATGAGCACCATCGGCGGAATCGTCAGGCCGAGAGTCTTGGCGGTTTTTAAATTAATCAGCAGCTCAAACTTCGTCGGCTGCTCGACTGGAATGTCGGCAGGCTTGGCGCCTTTTAAGATTTTGGCCGCACCTAGCCGGACTTGGACTTTTGCAACGCTTTGCATTACACTGCAATACAAAAGGAGAACGCAGTATGGAGCGTCAATTAACCATGCGAATGCCGGTGGCATTGGCGGAGAAGCTAGAGCGCTCGGCCAGACGCCTAAAACGCAAGCGTTCGGAAGTGGTGCGCCAAGCCTTGGAACACTTTCTGGATACCCAACCGGAGGTACGCCCAATCGAGCGTGTCCGCGATCTTCTCGGCAGCATTGAAAGCGGCCGGCCCGATTTGGGACAGCGACACCGCGATTACTTGATCCGCCGTTTGCGCCATGGCAGATGAACTTTTGTTGGATACCGGCCCGTTCGTCGCCCTCGTGGACAGAAGCGAGAAGCTGCACGACGATTGTGTGGCGGCGCTGGAGAGATGGACCGGACCCATTGTCACTACGGAAGCGGTTCTGACCGAGACGCTTTACCTCGTTGGGCCTGAGTGGAAGGCGCAGAAAATTGTTCTTGAGTTTATCCTGAGAGGTGCGTTTCAAGTGATCCCTTCCTCCCAAGCAAGCATCCGACAGGTCGCAGCTCTGATGGACAGGTATCGCAATGTCCCGATGGACTTCGCAGATGCCACTTTGGTTGCGCTGGGAGAAGAGCTGGAAACCGAGTGCGTGTTTACTCTGGACCGTCGCGGATTTAACACCTACCGGCTCAATCGAAGGAAGACGTTTCAAATTGTTCCGTGAGTCCGCGGTCATTTGTTTACCAGTAGGTTCCTTTACCCTCGCATCCCTAGATATTTCGTCTCTATGTCTCTCAAATTCCCACAATTCAAAATTCACTTAATCACCTTATCCGCCCGCACCAGCACGTTGGGCGGAATCGTCAGGCCGATCTGCTTGGCGGCTTTCAGATTGATGACGAACTCGAACTTCGTCGGCTGCTCGACGGGCAGGTCGGCAGGCTTTGCGCCTCTCAGGATTTTGTCTACATAGACGGCGGCACGCCTGAACAAGTCGGTAATGCTCACGCTCTAGGCCATAAGACCCCCGGCCTCCACAAATTCTGAGCTCCAGTATATCGCCGGGAGCCGGCTTTTTGCCGCCATTTCTGCGAATTGTTTTGCGTGAGAAGTAACGATCTGGCTCGCTAGCACAAGGACTGCGTCAGCAC
>WNFH01003684.1_pt1 | contig 10934 bp, 7 predicted proteins | sample 5400411 | NCBI WGS metagenome assembly WNFH01 (sample SAMN13153347, study PRJNA577476) | soil metagenome | isolation source: 200 cm saprolite under Douglas fir tree site 2 hole 3 | place: USA:California | collected 2015-04-18
CTTCATCATCCACACGCGGATAGACATCCGGCTTGATTTGCTGCGTGACGGCAGTCACCGAGTCCGGTCTGCGGCCATCCATCAGCCAGGTCGCCAGGTCCGCGCCATAGCAGCCAAAGTCAAAGAGCGCGCCCCCGCCATTTAGTTTGGGATCGGTGAGCCAAGCAAGAAACTCCGGCCCGACGCCGATCTCTTTCGGGCCGGCATGACCATCATGCACGACAACTTTTCGAATCTCTCCGAGAGATTTTTCGTGCACCAGGTCGTAAGCCGCTTGATTGCTGCGATACCAGGTCGTCTCGTAATTCACCAAGACCTGAATCTTCCCCGCGCGCGCCGCTTTCTCGATGGCACGTGCATCTTCGAAGCTGACCGCCAGCGGCTTTTCCATCATCACCGGGACGCCGTACCGCGCGCAGATCTCCACCACGCGCCGATGATCGTAGGTGTTGGTGTACGCGAGCACCGCCTGAGGATGCGTTTTCTTCAGCATTTCCTCCAGATCGGAATAGAAAAGTTCTGGCGCCAATCCGTAGCTCTTGGCAAATTGTGCCGCGAGTTGGCGATCGCCTTCGGCGATTCCCACAACCTGCAGATCAGCCCGGTGCTGAAACTGGTCAAAGAATCCGAAAGCATGGCCATGCACGAGCCCCGCAAGCGCCACGCGCAGCGGCGCTTCTTCCGTCTTAGTCGCGGGCTTCGTTTGCCCGCGAGAATCAGTGCTCGCGCCGGCCAACAGGATGAACGTCATCAGGAAAACTGCAAGGGAAGAATTTCGCAACGTGAGCCTCCTTCAAACTTTCGGTTTGTTGTATTAACAGACTGCCGAAAAACTACTTACCTTGTCATTCCGAGGGCGGGGTATGCCCGAGGAATCTGCTTTTTCTTGGCTTCTTGAAGGAAGCAGATTCCTCGCTCCGCTCGGAATGGCAATCAACACTGCTCTTTCAGCAAACTGCTAAGAGTCCGTGGCCTCGCTCTGCTTTCGGCGGCTGGCACGTAATCGAATCAAAAGATAAATCGAGCCCGCAAGAAGCAAGGGTGATGAGTAAAAGCCTGGCGCTGGGCGAGGAATGGGAACCGTAGAGGCGGTGCGCCCAAAGATGGTGGCCAGCGTGTGGCCCATGCCGTTTAGGAACATGATGCCGGCGTAGAAGTAGGCCAGAGGACGCAGCCATCGAGCGTTGCGGTAGGCGAGTTGGGTGAAAAGCAACAACAAGATATTAACGGCTATAAGACCGGAGAGCCACTCGCGGTATCCAAAAGTGGGCATCGGATACCACTTGTATTCGCTCCGCATCGCCAGAACGGTGGCGTTGTAAACGGGAAGAAAACCGGTCAGCGCCTCGTCCGCCACATGCGCGACAAAGGCAAGACACAACAAGAACCAGGCCATCCCAAAATTGCTTTGCCTGCCGAATTCTCCCTCCCACGCCACGCGTCGGATTCTACCTCAGTTCAGTCTGCGCGGATCCGCTGCGCATCGATGACCGGCGAAATCAAGGTTGCCACATGTATGAATTGCCCGTTACACGCCCAATTGGCTCTGTCTCGCTGGATCGTCTCTGGATCATTGGCGAAGCGATTTCGACCGGGAAGGGGATTCAGCGACTGCTATCCGCTGCCCCAAAAACCTGTCAAATTCTGATCCGCTAAGTCATTAGGATTCTGTCTGCGCCGCTGGAGAAGAGTGGCGTGCCAAATCAGACGATTTGGATGCGGAGCCTACCTGTCTCACCTGGGGATGATATCGGCCGGGATCAACTTCAGCTGTATGCTGTGGTGACCAGCCTCCACGACTCGGAAGGGTTCGCCGCGCTCCTCGTAGGGCCGCAGGAAATCTGCGTCCTGGTACGCCCCGGCCTCAATGTCTTCCCAAGCGAACAGCTTGTACTCTCCCGGGACAATGCCCCGCAGGGTGAAGTGGCCATACTGGTCGGTGGTGGTGGTTTTGTACAGGCGCGCTTGGCCGCGGTGCCGCGGTTCTGGGACCAAGACGACAATGGCGCCATCAAAACCTTGCTCTTTGCTCCCAACGATGCCGTCAATCTGCCCACCGGCAGAGCTAAGCACCAATTCAAGGGGGCCGGGTTGTCGGCCGCGGGCAAGGCTGAGACCCGCTTCGAGCACGTTGTCGTTGCCTAGTCGGGCGGCCTTGAGGTAGAAGTCCTCCGGTGCGCCGGCCACGCTAACTTCGTAGACCTCGATGCCAAGATTTTTGAACGTAAACGTGCCATCGGGTTTTACCGAGACACTTGCGCTGGTCATTTCAGGGTCGTCGCGTGGCTCGAGCACAACGCGCCAGTCGGTGAAATTGAGGTGCGGGTTGCCCTCGGTGAGAACGCGCCCCTTCAGCTCCATGCCCGGGGCCAGGACAAGGCTGATGCCGTCCACGTCTGCATCACCGATGTCGAGCGTTTGTCGCGCCTGGTAGACCTCGCCCTCCTCCAACAAATTCGCCCGAAGGCTGTACGGACCAGGCGTCACGCCGCGGAATTCGAATGTTCCTTGAGCATCCTCCGCAACCGTTTGATTGCGAAAAACAGGGCTGCGGGAGCCGGACTCGCGCGTGTAGAGCCACAGTGTGGCACCACGCCCAGAGTGACCGCTGATGGCATTGAAGACCCGTCCGCGGAGACGCACCGTACGCTTAGGCAGGAGAGTAAAATCCAGCCCTGGTAATTCCTCACCGGCCCCCAGCGCGATGGGGGCAGCGCGCACAGGGTCGTTCGTACCAGGGTAATAAGTCGGCGCGTAGCCTTCCCCTAGAAGAGGCCCCGCCGTGGTCTGAGCTGCCGTCGCGCCACCGACTTCGCGCGCGAGTGCAGGCGTATAGGTCGCACTGACATAATACTGACCCGGAGGCAACCCATAGAGGCGATACTCTCCTCGATCATTGGTTACGGCGGTCGCGGCCTGAACAAACTGGCGCTGGTTCCGTTCGTAACTGTGTCTCAATGCTCTGATGCGGCCTCCCTCAATCGGATCGCCGGCCTCGTCGTACACCCGGCCGGTGATGGCACCGGTGGGGATTAGACGGAGGACCATGTCCCGGAAGTATTGGCCGGTCTGAAGCGTCAGAATGATACCCGGTCGATTGGCGGCGCGCTGGCCGTACTCCTGGCGGACATAGCCGTTGCGCTCAACCCAGAGTCGGTACCGGCCCGGCCCAATGTCTTTCAGTATGAAGTGACCGCTGGCGTCGGTGCTCGTGGCGTAGGATTGTTCGCGACCCTCAACCTGGCGCAGCGTGACCACTGCTCTCCTCAACGGCTCGCCTGTTCCAGCACTAACAACCAATCCTTCAATCGTGGCTTTCTCAACGGATGCTACTGGGACTTGCTGTGCTGCGAGCGATGCGGCGAGGAGGAAGAACAGGAGGGGGGAAAACAGGCTCGCCTTACATGGTCCTTTAGAACTCAAGCGAACCTCGGTTGCTGCGGGGCTCTCGGGCCACCTGAAAAGAAACGCAACGGTCGAGCCATCCATTACCGTCTTCCCGGCGCCGGCAACCAGTCCACTAGCGTCACAGTTCGATGAGTGGCCGAATCAATGCCACCCATCACCAATTTTAACAGCTGAAAATCAATACGCCACGACCTGCCCCGGCCCAGAAGCCCCCAAACCCACTCCGCTCTCTGCGTTTATGAATTATCCGGGCTAGGTGTCTTTTCGTGGGCCGTGCCGCAAGGGAACAGTGTCGACACAGCTCACCAGCACCCATCACCCCAAAAATTGTCCCTCGCCTTGAGCACACGTGTCTTCCTCTTTACCAGGGCCGGATTCGCCGGTGCCAGTTGCGGACTGCGATGCAGGGCCCCGCCTCAGGCCGTCTTGGCCCTCTACTTGACTTCTGCCGAGGCCGTCACAGTGTTGACCCCGGTGAGGGCGGAGCCGCCATTGTTATGGACGACGATATCCGTCACCGTTGTGGGAACCCCAGCCACACCGGGCATCACCGTTACATGGAAGACGCACTGCCCTGAAACGGTGGAGATTCCCGTGTTCGTCGCTGCTGTCATCACGTTCACCAGAGCTACGCCAGCCTGACCAACGAGAACCTGAATGCTAGCGGGAGCCGCGGCACCAGCGGAGCAACTGCTGGTCGCATCAGTAATTGCGATGTGTGCGCGGGAAATCCCACTTGGCGTCGTGTCGATGAACGGAAACACCGCGCCCGACGCCAAACCTGACAGAATCGAGCTCTGCGCTATCAATTGGGTGGTGGGGGGAATCTGCGCTGCCTTTTGAACTGGGAAAGACAGCAAGAGCCCGATGAGGAACAAGGCTGCGCCTGGGACGAGATACTTCTTGTGGGATTTCATGCGAATTCTCCTTTGCTTACTTCTAGGTGAAATCGTAATTGTTCTGCGCCGCTGCTTTCGTAGACCCAGGTCTGCTGCGGCCTTAGGTCCCGTCTAGTCATCCAGGTGAAACAGAGTTGTCCCGCCGGTCTTTTCCGTAAAATCACCAACAGTTGTTCCCTCCTCGAACCCGCCAGGCGAGTGGATAACGCAAGTGACAATCATCGGTAGACCCGTTATTGATGCGCCGTCATCGCGAAAGAGGGTCACGGTGATATCGAGTACACCACCCTGGAGCCCTGGGTTCGGCCCGCCGAAGGCATCGAAGCTAGTGAACGCAGTGGCCTGCCAGGTGCCCGAGTGGAAACGGGACCCATTCGCAAGAAATGTTGTGAAAGAGCCGCTCGCCACGACCGAATTAGCGCCGGTATCGAAGGTCCCGGAGCCAGTCACCCGGATGGTGCGGCCGAACTGGTTCTCCGCTGTGTTGGGCCCGACCAAGTTGAAGCTATACGTGGTCGCGCTGGCGGCGACGGGCGACACTAGACGTGAGGGCAGTAGGACCGTCGCGAGAAGCATCGCTCCTAGAAAGATAACAACCCTTTTCATTTGATTTTTCCTTTCGTTCTTGACGTTCTTGGTGTGAGGACGCGTGGTTTCTCCCCCGCCACCGATGGTGAGCGGGTCGGAGTGGTCTTCGACTTTTTCGGGAGGCCTTGCTGGCGAATGTTGCTCCGTACTGTGTATAAGTCAAGTACCAAAGTGCTGTAGTACCGACTGGCAGGCGAGCTGGCTCCCAGTCCCCCGTGGCGGACGAGTCGATTGCATATTCCCACCTCGTCGGAACTGCTTCTTCTCCGCTGCCTTTGTCCCTGTCCCCCTGCCCGATATTCCCCTAAGTCTTTTGCAATGCGCAGATCCGAAAAACTTACCCGAAACTCCTTTGGGATGCGGAGTTCCGAACAAAGAGGGGGGAGAGGGTATTTTGTTAACTAGAATAGCCGATTGTCCGCCCAAACGGAGACTTGGAGTTAGATATGGAGGGACAGTCTTACTGGGGTTTCGTCGGAGGATCCCCGGGCACTTCAGCCGCCCCTTTGGGCTTCGCGATCGTGGAGAGCGTCTCCACGTTGAACTTCCTGTAGTCCCAATAGCGCGTCACCACGCTGGCCTTGATCCCTTTCACCAGCAGGAAGCGCACTCCAACGTGCGCCTCCATGTAGGTCGGCAGCCACACCTCGTTATTCACAAACGCCTGCTCGAAAACGAAGCTGGTACCCTTCTGCAGATTCGCCAGCAAGCCGCCGGCAATCTTCATGTCACCGGTAAAATACGCTTCGAGCCTTGCCACGTCGTGCGCTTTCTCGTCGATCCACACGACGCCAGCCAGCTTCTGCGCCAACTTTTCCACCATCTTGTGCGGTTTGAATTCGGGATTCGGCTCGAAATCGAAAACCAGCACGTCCTGCCCGCGGAAGCGCTCGCGGCGCGGATTCACAAACTGGCAGGCTCGCAGGAATACCTCTATCCCCGGCTCATCTTTTTCGTCGTTCTTCCCTTCTTCCCTGGCCTTTTCCTGTTTGGCTTCTTTCTTGGCCTCGCGCTTCTGCAGCTCCTCGATCCGTTTCTGTGTCTTTTCGTTTTCTTTCTTCTGCTCTGCGGCGCTCAGCGGCTTGCCGTCTTTTTTTACCCGCGTCGTCACTTCCTGCCCGTTGAGATAGAAAAACGTGTACTCGTTGGACGCGCGCTTCTTCAACCGGCCGTCGCCCTCGAACTCCGTCTCTTCCTCCGACTGCGATCCGGCATAGTTTTCTCGAATCTTGTCGATGGCTTTTTGGTTGTCGTCAATCTCTTTGAACAGCGCTTTCAGGTCCGGCAATTTGACTTGCGATTTGATCGGGAAATCAAACACGCGCTCGCCCACGGTTCCATTGATCGCCGCGCGCGTCACGCTGATGTCGTACTTGTCGCTCCCCCGGTGCAGCTCGATTTTGTGCGGCAACTTCACGCCATCAACGGCTCGGTAGTCGTCATAGAGAATCTCTTCCTCCACTCCGCCGACGGTCGCTGCCTCCTTCACGATCAGGTGGGTCTGCGAATCGAAGAATACTTGCCGCTTCACGCCCGTGGCTGTGGTCACCTCGAGTTGCACCGCATCCCTTCCGCGCACCTGCGCGTGTCCCACAAGCGCCAGTGTGATTTTGCTTTTCTTGAGATTGAGCAGCCGGGAGTTGTAATACTGCGCCGCCGCCTCCAGTTGCATCCCTTCGGGGCCCACCAGCGTACCAAGCTCGCCGGCCGTATTCTGATGCCACGCAGACTTCCCGTTGTACGCCTCGATCAGATTCTTTTCGCCAACCAGCAATTCGGAGTAGTACCGATTCGGCAGCTTGGTATCAAGCGTGTACGTCCCTGTTTTCCCATCGTCGCTCGTAAACGTCCCCTCGAGTGTCAACGTTTGGATCTTGGCCAACGCCTTGCCGCCCCCCGCCGCTTTCACGTACTGGTCCACAATCTTCCCCGGCTCCTGGCCGTGCGTGGGAAGAGCTCCGCTGGTCAAAATCAATACGATGAGTACGATGAACAGACGCGTGCGCATGAGGCTCAACTATAGGAACGCAACTCCGCGCAAAAAGTTTCGTGGAATTTGAGCCTGGTGGCGCAGCTTCATCCTGAGTGTGAGCGAAAGAATGCTGCGCCCGTACGTTTGCAAAGTGCGGTTAAATTACCGCGCTTTCGGCCGTTTTGCGTATTTCTCGTAGAGGCGCAGGTGCCGGTTGTCCATAGACGTGAGCTGCCCCTTGATAAAGAGATACTTCACGTCGGTGGTCAGTTCGAGCGGGTCGCCGTTGGTCACGATGAGGTTGGCGAGTTTGCCTTGCTCGAGGGTTCCGATCTGATCGTCGAGGCCGAAAATCCGCGCGGGATACAGGGTGACGGCCTTAAGCGCTTCCTCATACGGCAGGCCGTACGCGACGGCGTTCGCGGCGTTTTGTCCCAACCGCCGCGCGAAGGAATTATCGAAGCTGGCGAAGGCAAACTTCACCCCGGCAGCGGCAAGCTCCGCGGGCTGTGAAAGCAAACGATCGTAGGGATCGTCCTCGTCGAGCGGGAGCGTGAGCATCGGCCGCAGGATTACGGGAACGCCCTTGGAACGGAGCAGGTCCTTCACCTTGTAGGCCTCGGCGCCCCCGGCGAGGATCATCCTCAGCCTCTGCTTGTCGCAAAACTCGACCGCGTTGCGAATCTCGCGTGAGCGATCGGCAAAGACCAGCAGGGGTAGCTCGCCACGAACGACCGGCACGAGCGCTTCCAGCTTCAGGTCGCGATCGTATTTCGCCGGTGAGCTTTTCTCCATAACCTGGGAATAGTGCCGCGCGCGCTCCAGCCAGTCGGTGATTTCATTCACCTGTTTGTCGTATTCCTGCTTGGCCTCGCTGTACGGTTTTTCCTTGCGCGAGAAGGTGGCGAAATCGAAAGTGTGGGTCTCGATCTCCGGCCAATTGAGTACCATCGCGGCGTTTTTCCTGATCAGCATTTCGTCGATGGCCCAGCCGGCAAGGTGAATCGCGGATGCTTGACCACCGATTACGCCAGCTGAGCCGCTGGAATCAAAGCCGCCGCTGCCAGGAACGGCGAGAACTTCCGTGATGCCCGCCGCGCGAGTGACGGGAATGTGCTCACTGGATGGTGACACCGCCGTGGCCGCGACTACATCGGGGTTGTAGCTTCCGGACTCGGAAGTATCGACGGTGGCACTGACTGCGCCGATTTCCCGCAATCCCATCTGGGTAATCGAGTCGAACAATCCCGGGTAAACCTGCAGTCCTTTTGCCTCGATCACCTGCGCTCCCGAGGGGATGTCCAAGGCAACGCCAACCGCCGTAATTTTTCCATCGCGAATGATGAGTGTTCCGTCTTCGATGGTGCTCCCCGCGAGCGTGAAGATTTTCGCGTGGGTCAGAGCGTAGATGTTGGAAGGCTGCGATTGCGCGCTTGTGATGCCAGGCAGAGCGCACACTGCGCTGAGAATCAGGGTGATACGCAGAGCGATGGATGGAGCTTTCACAGCGCACCCCCGGACACAACGGCCGCCGCCGAGTCGGCGCCATCTGATTGTGGCGGTTTGGGTTTTTCTTCCGGTTTTTTCTCTTCGGGTTTCTTTTCGGTGGGTTTTTGGCCGATGGGCACGGTGGCTTCGGGCTTTTTTTCTTCCGGCTTCTTCTCCGCGGCCTTCTTTAGTTTGTCGATGAGCGCCTTCTTCTCTTCTTCGCGCCCGGAGCGTTCGGTAATGTCGCGCTGGCGGTCAAAGTAGACGCGGCCATCGATCAGCGTCTTCTGCACCACAGCGTAGGCGCTCAGCGGATCGTGATTGTAAATCGCGAGGTCGGCATCCTTGCCAACGTCAATCGTGCCAACGCGTTTGTCTATGCCGAGCTGCATCGCGGGATTCAGCGTGACCATCTTGAGCGCTTCGTCGTGCGAAAGGCCGCCGAACTTCATGCTCTTGGCCGCTTCCTGATTCAAGTGCGTGGCTTCTTCCGCGTCGTCGGAATTGATGGAGACGAGCACGCCGCGGCGGGTCATCAGCGCCGCGTTGTACGGAATCGCGTCATAGGCTTCCACTTTGTAGGCCCACCAATCGGAAAACGTGGAAGCGCCCACTCCGGCGGCGGCCAGTTCATCGGCCACTTTGTAGCCTTCCAGAACATGCTGAAAGGTGCGGACTTTGAAGCCGAACTCTTTGGCCACGCCGAGAAGCATCAGGATTTCATCTTCCCGGTAGCAGTGCGAGTGAACGTAGCGCTTGCCTTCCAGTACTTCGACGAGCGGCTCGAGGCGCAGATCGCGGCGCGGCGGGATGAGATTTTTTTCACCGGCAGCGGCGCGCTTGTTGTAGTCATCCCAGGCTTTCTTGTAGTCGCGCGCTTCGCTGAACGCTCCGCGAATGGTCTCTTCGACGCCCATGCGCGTCGCAGGATATCGCTTGGGCTGCCCCGGAATACTGAAGTTCGAGCGCTTGGGATTTTCGCCGAGTGCGAACTTGATGCCGGGAAGCGCGCCTTCGAACGGAAGCTTCGCGGCGGGCTGGCCCCAGCGAAGCTTGATGACCAGCGTCTGTCCGCCGATGGAATTGGCGGAGCCGTGAAGAATATTGGCCGAGGTGACTCCGCCCGCAAGATCGCGATAAATATCGATGTCCTCCGGATTCAGGATCTCCCCCATGTTCACCATCGAGGAGACGGAAACGCTGCCCTCGTTGACGCTTTCCACGGCGATGTGCGAATGGCAGTCGATAATACCGGGCATGACGAACTGCCCCGGGGCGTCGATGACCTGAGCGTCTTTCGGCGCATTCACGGACTGGCCGACTTCGGCGATCTTGCCGTCCTTAATCAGGATGGAGCCATGCTCGATGGTTCCATGCGAGACGGTGAGGATGGTGGCGTTTCGAATCACAATGACGGCGGGCGCGTCCGGCGGCGCGGCAGCTCCCGCAAGTGGGAGACAAAAGAAATAAAGGAGGCAAAGGACGTTAAGAAATCGGAGGTTCTTTGCGTTGAAGAAGGATCCAGATACGCCTTTCACTGCGCACCTCCCAGCACGGCGGCTGAAGTGGATGAATTGTTAGTGGGCTTGACGCCGCTAAAGTCCAGCGAGAAACCCCGCACGCTGATACTGCCCTTCAAGGAAGTCCCATCAAATGTGCCCGAGAAGGTGACATCGGACGGCGATCCCTCAAGCGGAATGTTGATGGTGAAGCTGAATTTGTCCACGCTCAGGTAGCCGCTGATGATCGAGGCGGCGCCGCGCTTGCTGGTGACGGTGCCGGAGACCGTGCCGTCCTTATCCATCGTGAGGTCCGCGGTAGATTCCTCGGGACCCTCGGGCGTGGTGTAAGAAAGCTCCCATTTTCCGGTGAGGTCGCCCTTCGGCGGATCCTTGGGCCTCTCCGGCTCGCGAACCTCAAATTTGCGGCCGTCGACAAAAACCAGTTTGATCTTCGTTTTTTCTTCGAAGAGGCCGCCATCGGTGACGACGAGATTGGCGATTTTCCCGTTTTCGATCGAGCCCAAGCGGTCCGCAACGCCGAAGATTTCCGCCGCCGACAGCGTCAGCGCGCGAAGCGCGGCGTCCGGCGCGAGGCCCGCTTCGATTGATTTCTTCGCGGCCTTCAGGGTGTCCTTAGGCAGCGTGATGCCCCCGGAATAAAATGCAAATTTGACGCCGGCTTTGGCCAGCGCCGCCGGTGAAGACGGCGCGCGGTCGCGGAACTGCAGCGTTCGGAGCGAAGGCCTGTACTCGGGATCGGCATCTTTCTCGGCTTCGGGCCATTTGAGATTCACGAGCACGGGAAGTTTCTTCGTGGCGATTTCCGGAGCGGCTTCGTAGGCCATCTGGCCGCCATAAATGGCGCCGTTGACATGCCAGCGTTCGGCCAGTTCGAGGGCGCGCCGAAGCTGAACGGAATTATTCGCCGGAATCAATACGAGCGCGTGATCTTCCAGCGCCTCGGCGAGCGCGGTTTCCGTACGATCATAGCGGGGCCGCGCCACGCTGCGGGGATTCTTTTCGTAGGTGGCCTGCGCTTTGGCGCTCCACTCCGTGTCCAGCCAGACTTGATGAACG
>WNFH01003690.1_pt1 | contig 10926 bp, 11 predicted proteins | sample 5400411 | NCBI WGS metagenome assembly WNFH01 (sample SAMN13153347, study PRJNA577476) | soil metagenome | isolation source: 200 cm saprolite under Douglas fir tree site 2 hole 3 | place: USA:California | collected 2015-04-18
CGAGGCCGTTAACTCTCCCATGGTGGTTACCCGACTGATGCGTGCGAGATCCGTCTGCGCCTGACGCAACGCTTCTTCGGCCCGCTTGCTTTCGGTGATGTCGGTGGAACTACCCACGAATTGCGCGAGATCGCCTGAGCCGTTCAGCACAGGATGGCCGACGGTATGGATGTGTTTAACGGCACCGCCCGGAAGAAGGATCCGGAATTCCACTTCGTAAGCTGACTTTTCAGCGATTGCTCGATCGATTACCTCTTGATATCTGGCTCGATCCTCCGGATGAACCCGCTGGAGCCGTTGTTCCCAGACCGGCACGCCCTGTTCCGGGGCGAAGCCATATATGCGATACCACTCCTCGGAGAGATGCGAGGCGTCTCTTCGTGCTACCTGCCAGACCCAGCTCCCCGTATGCGTGAGTCTCTGTGCTTCCGTCAGGTAAGCCTCGCTTTGCCGCAGCTTCTCGTCGGCTCGCTTGCGCTCGGCAATCTCGAGGCTCAGATCTTCATTGGCTCGAGTCAGCTCTGCTGTTCGCTCCGCAACTCTTTCCTCAAGCTCGTCTCGTGCTCGCGTAGCAACGATCATCAGCAGGGCGAAAATCAGAAACACGAGATAATAAACGGCGCGAGACATGGCGCTGAGATCCGGGTCGAAGAAATGGATGCGGACTAGCGACGCGAGCACAGCGGCTAGTATTCCCGGCTTGGTGCCTCCATACCAAAACGTGACTGCGATTGCAGAGAGCGCAAATGCAATAAATGTCTGGGGCAAATGGAAGTGCAAGAATGTCTGCGCCAGAACGAAAGCAACTGCGACTGAACCGAAAGCCAATCCGTACCGCGCAGCTAACGCTGCTGGGTGTGCACTCCCTTTAGCCTTGCCCGGATAGTCCATTATCGAGAGTCTCTCTCGCTCTCCAATTTGGCAGACAAGGGCGGCGACAAACTACTTCCGGCCGGTCGGAAGCTCAAGCTTCGTCGCCATTCTGACTAATTCCGCCAGTGAGTCCGCCTGCATCTTTCGCATCACATGTCCGCGCTGGATCTTCACGGTGATTTCGCTGGTTCCGAGATCAAAAGCTATTTGCTTATTGAGCATGCCAGAAACTACCAGGCCCATGACCTCACGTTCGCGCGCGGTGAGCAACTCATAGCGCTTTCGCAACTCGCCAAGCTCACTCTGCTGTTGGCGCATCACCCGGTCACGATCCAATGCCTGATGGATCGCATCCAGCAAGTCCTGGTCCCGGAATGGCTTGGTAAGGAACTCGACCGCACCGGATTTCATGGCCTTCACCGTCATTGGAATATCTCCATGACCGGTGATAAAGATGACAGGAATCCGGACGCCCGCGTCAACCAACTGGTGCTGAAAGTCCAGACCGTTCACTCCAGGGAGTCTTACGTCCAGAACCAGGCAACTCGGTCCGTCCGGCCGCTTGCTACGGAGGAATTCTTGCGGCGTCCCAAAGGTCTCGGAACGCAAGCCGACAGACTTCAGCATGCCCTGGATGGAGGCACGCACCAAGTCATCGTCATCGACAACGAACACGGTGGGAATAGCTGCGAGCGTCATTCACGTTCTCTTCGCATTCTTACGCGCTGGAATGTCCTCACACGGGATCACGACAACGCGATCACGCTCCACCTACGCAGGCCATGGCCTGCCTCGCCTCGTCGTCAACGCGCTCTCAGCACGCCGCTGACGTCAGAACATCATAGCGCAGTAGCCCAGCCAGCCTGGTGTTTGCGAAGGAATACAATTCGCTTGTCACAGTTAAAGAGCGAGTCTCGGCCGAACGAAATTGCCTTGATGGCAGGAGTGATCTGCGGGCCGCGCACAGGCGTTCCAGCGTCCAGATCAGAACTGCCTGCAATGCGACGGGGGAGGGCTTCGCGGTCGGCAGGCGCCGCAGCTCGGACATAAACTTTTCGAGCAGCTTTCCGGCCAGGCATTCGCTCACACCGACGTTCATGTTCTGACGGCGATGTATCAGCGAATGCCCGGCCCTGAGCTCAGTTGCCAGCTCCGGAAGTCTCGGAGTTGGATAGTGTGCGTTGGTTGGCTACGATAGTCTGCTGAGTGTCTTGAGCTAGTGCCTTCTCTTCTTGCTTGGAATACACGAACTCATTGCCAGTTTCGCGCCCGGGATAAAACCACTTCAGCAGGGCATCCGGTTTCCCGGGACCCTGTTTCGCCAGTGTAACCGCAGTGTCGCCTGTTGGTTGCCGACGCTCCGCAGTAACCGTCTGGAGCGTTGCGTACAGGACAGTCCTGTCCGCATTGAAGATCTGCACGACATTTTGAGTACTGCCCGGATCAGCGAGTCGGAATAGGTACGTCCCTGCGGCCAGAACCTGGCCTGGGATTTGGATCGGCTCACTGAAAGTGATTGTGGTGTTCAGGTCGGACTCGTCAGCGTGAGCAGCGAGTTCGAAAAAAAGAGTAAAAGCAATGATTAAACCTATGACAATGTAACCTTTATTGATTTTCATGCTGGTTCATCTCCTTGAAAAAAATTCTGTTTTTCACTTCACATCAGAACAGGAACTTCGCAATCGATTTCCCTGCCTTGCCTGCTTCCTTCGCCGAGTACTTCGCGGTTTTGTAAGTTTCCTTTCCCGCGACCTTGGCAGAATGAGTGACAACATACTCGGCACCAAATGACGCGGCCGACATACAGAGAGAAAGCACTACCAGAGCAATTACCTTCTTCATGTTTTCCTCCTTAATTACTTCTGCGTTGTGCGTGGCTTTGTCCAGTCAGGACTGAGGCTATAAATCCGACAGTGCCTCCTTCAGCCCTACTGTCCGACTGCCACGAATGTCATAAGGCACTCCAAGTGCCAAACTCGGACCGAATATGCGTTGTGAACAAAAGACTTCTTGGAGGGCTACATCGGGCAGCGAGTCCTGCCGCCGTCGGACTGGTGTCGAAGCGTCGGTGTCTTGACGGCTACCGTGCTAGTCGCTCGCAATCTTCCGCGAGGGCGTCAACCGAGCAGACCGCAAGGACAATCTTGACGATAGTTCTCCCCGCAGAGGGCGGCAGAGAATTCGAAAGTCACTCCATCTCGAATGCGAGATATTGCAGCTTTCCGCTGCGTTCGATCTGAAGGACGACCGGGTCTCCAGATTTGAGGTTGCGAACCATGTCCTGAAACTGGGAAGTCGACTGCAGCGGGGTGCGGTTGATTGCATGAATAATGTCTCCGGTCTGCAGCCCGGTATCCACCGCGTTTGAGCCGTTCGTTTGGGCCACCACGACAACGCCGGAGTCGCCTCGTGTGACAGGCAGCAGTGACCTTACCTCGTCGTCCAGATCAGTGACAAAAATGCTCAGCCTCCTGATCAAGATCTTCTGCAGGTCAGGCACTTCGGCGAGTTCGTCAATCTGGTCGTGGTACACGGTAACGAGAACGTTGAACGATATCTGCTTAGGGCCACGAAGCACGTCGATTTTCAAGACCTGGTCAGGGGGATGGAGGTAGAGCGCGGCCATGAAATCGGGAAGGCTGGAGATCGGCCGGTCATCGATGGACAGTACAATGTCTTCGGCTTGGAGGCCCGCCGCTTCCGCCGGTCCTCGGGGAACTGTATCCGAAATCATTGCTCCCCAGCTTCTCGCCAATCCGAGGCCGGCCGCAAGCGTAGGAGTTATGTTCTGCGCTCTCGCGCCAATCGTGACTCGCTGCACATGGCCGGACTTGCGAAGGTTCTGATAATCGAAATTGACGATCGCTGCAGGGATGGCAAAGCCCAGCCCTTCGCTTCCGCCGCCCTGGCTCAAGATTAAGGTGTTAATCCCAACAAGATTGCCATCGATATCTACCAGCGGACCGCCGCTGTTTCCAGGATTGAGGGCAGTGTCGGTCTGGATATACGTCATAGGATCATTGGGATCGGTCTGGCGCGCGACTGAGCTGACGATGCCCATGGTGACTGAATCCCGCAGCCCCTCCGGACTGCCGATTGCGAAAACCAGTTCTCCCTGGCGGACTCGCACGTCGTTGCGGAGAGGCAGGGTAGGCAAGTGCGTCGCCTCTACCTTGAGGAGCGCTAAGTCGGATTGTTTGTGTGTCCCCAAAACTTTTGCTTCCAGGATCTGCCCGGCATGGATGGGCTGGAGTTCGACCAGGGAGTCTTCTGCGGGCGCCGGCAGGATGATCCGGACGCGCTGTGCTCCTTCCACCACGTGCGCATTGGTGATGATGTAGCCATCAGGATCGACGATGACACCGGAGCCGATGGAATGCCGCCGGGCGATTCGCCCCGTCTCGTGCCCGTGATCCTCGACCGGGGCCATAGCCGGTGACGACGATCTGGACCACGGCCGGCGAAACTTTCGAGACGACGGTTTCAAGAGAGCTATCCAAAGCTCGCAGTAAGTTCGATGATGCCGGCGCCTTTGACTTCACGGCAGCATCACTAGCCGAGCGTCGCGGCGCTGCCGCCTGAGCATACGCGCACGCAACTGCAAGCAAACAGGCAACACAGCATTTCGTCCAATAAGATCTGGTCATGGTGTGAACATTTCTGGCAGGACTATCTATCTGCCTTCTGCTAATAGTTTCCCGCAGCCCCGGCTGTACTTCGAGGCAACGCGTCGTGTGTATCAGTGGTCTCTATTCTTAATCTCTATAGCAGTTGAAGTTCCATTGGGACGGTTCTTCGGCAAATCCAACTGCGAAAGCGTCCTCGGCCCTCGCGTGGCCCCGGACCAGTACGCGCCGGAAGGTCTCGACATGGTGAGGCGCGGCGTTGGAGCCGTCCACATACCGACAGCACTATCGACCTGTCGACACCCGGGACAGTTCGTTTTCTTGCACATCGAACCAAACACCTTGGAACGCTGTGGCTTAGCGGCCAGGCGATGTTTGGAGATCTGCATGCAATCATCCGAGATGACGTAGTCGCCGAACGCTGACCGACTCGTGCCTTCCCTCACACTCGCTCGGGTCGGTGCAGCAAACGGCGCTACGTCAAGAGTCGCGCTGTTCTTCTGATCGAGGATGACGGGCGAAACTGTGAAAGGACGAAATTGTAATGGCGAATCAAAAGACGAAAAAGTGCGCGCACCTTCCATGCCTTTGCGATGTAGCGACTGGAGAAGAATACTGCGGAGAAGCGTGTCGTTACGCGGGAAGTGAAGATATGGAAATCGCGTGTCAATGCGACCATCCGGCATGTCCGCTCACAGTCCGACAGTCCGCGCCTCGAAGTACAGGTGACTTGGCCGCCTGATAACGAAAGACCTGGCGGGAGCCAGCCATGATGCGCCCCGCCGCAGGAGGATTGAACTATGAAAGTCCTAAAACAGAGCTTATCTCTTTTGCTTTCTTATTGCCTTATGTTAGCCACGGCGCCAGCAGGGTTCGCCGCGCAAGTGGACCAATCCGCCGCCCAGCCGCCAGTTCAGGCGGCACCGGTGCAGGCCGCGCAACAGACGCCGGAACAACTGCAGCAACTCGTCGCGCCGATCGCATTGTATCCGGATGCATTGGTGGCCCAGATCCTCGCGGCGGCTACCTATCCCGACCAAGTTGTGGAAGCAGATCGGTGGCTACAGCAACATACCGATCTTAAGGGGCAACAACTCGGCCAGGAAGTCGACAAGCAGCCCTGGGATCCCAGCGTGAAGGCGCTCGTGGAGTTTCCTTCGGTGCTGGCTAACATGGACAAGAATCTGTCCTGGACCTCCTCGCTGGGCGATGCTTACGTCAACCAACAACAGGACGTGATGAGCGCGGTTCAGGTCATGCGCGATCGTGCGCAGAAGGCGGGCAACTTAAATAGCACATCGCAGGAAAAGGTCAGCAAGAAAGGGCAAACCATTGTGATCGAACCGGCTAACCCTGAAGTCGTTTACGTGCCGGAATATGATCCTTGGCTCGCGTATGGAGCACCCATCGGGATCTGGCCGGGATGGTATTCGTATCCAGGACTGTATCTTGCGGGACCGGGGATTGCGTTTGGTTTCGGCTTTGGAGTCGGATACTTTGGCGGGTTTGGGTGGGGATGGCACCACTGGGGATCTGATTGGCATCACCACGACGTTCGTTTCGATCATCACCACTACGAGTCCCACAGCAGAATTTTCGCCAATCGAAACAGCTTCAATCACGGCCGCGGATTTCACGGCGGCCCTGCTGGTGGGCGAGGTTTCAGCGCGCCGCAGCATGGATTCTCGGCGCCTCATGGCCAGCCGGGTACACATTCCGGCGCATTCAGCGGCTTTAATCATGGAGGAGCTACCAGAGGCTTTTCCTCACGCGGTCAGTCGAGCTTCGGCGGAGGCTTCCACGGAGGCGGCGGTTTCCACGGAGGTGGAGGTGGTCACGGTGGAGGAGGCGGTCACCGGTAACTCGACTCCATTACTGCAAACACAACTCATGACTTGGAGAAGGAATCATGCGCACTAAGAATACGAAGTTAGCAACACGCACAATGAGACTTGCCTGGCTGGCCGCATCCACCGTTCTTCTGCTGGCGGTGGTGGGCTCCGCTGGATCGAGCTTTGCTCAGGAGCCACAACCCAAGACGTTCTCGTCTCCGGCAGAAGCTGGTAGCGCTCTCTCTCAGGCTGCGCAAAGTGAAGACGAGCAGGCTCTGGAAGCGATCCTGGGAGCAGGGAAGGAGGTCACTTCGTCGAACGACGAAGTAGAAGACAAGCTCGAGCGCGAGCAGTTCACCCAGAAATATCAGGAGATGCACCGTCTGGTCCGAGAACCTGATGGAAGCACGGTGCTGTACATCGGAGCGGAAAACTGGCCCTTTCCGATCCGGCTGGTCTCAAAGAACGGTGGATGGTACTTCGATTCGAAGACCGGCGCGGAGGAAATCAAGTTCAGAAGGATCGGAGAGAATGAGGCCACCGCCATTGCAGTGTGTGAGGAATTCGCAATGGCTAAGAATGAAGCCGACACCAAGGCATCCAGCGAAGACCCAATCACGCGATTCGCCCAGAGCCTGGCCTCTGGCGGTGCAGCGAACGCCGACAACAAGGAACCCACTCCCTTCCATGGATACTACTTCCGAATCGTGGCACCGAATCCCTCGGATGTGAGTGTTCGCGGCAAGAGAGCGAGGGGCTTGACGTTGGTCGCGTATCCCGCGGAGTACCAGTCATCAGGGGTCAAGACCTTCGTAGTCACCCAGAGAGGGGTCGTCTTCGAAAAAGACCTCGGGCCCGAAACAACGACAGTCGCCCCACAGATGAAAGCCCGCTCAGGTTCGAGTTGGCATCCGGCGGCGTGAAGGTAGGGCACAAAAGATTTAGCTGCCGAAAATTAGTGGCGCCGATCGCATCGGCGTGCATCTGACAAAACAGAAGTACTTTTGGAGATACATATGAATAATAAATCTAGAAAAACCGGAAGTCTGTCGGCTGCCGCAAGCGGAACTCTTTCGCTCGGAGGTGAACTTACTGTCCACCGTCTTGGCTTCGGGGCCATGCGTATTACGGGCGACGGAATCTGGGGGCCACCGAAGGACCCCGCGGCAGCAATTGCCGTTCTTCGCCGAGCCGTTGAGCTGGGAGTCAACTTCATCGATACGGCAGATTCGTACGGCCCTAACGTCAGTGAAGAATTGATCGCCGAAGCGCTATCACCTTACCCGAACGACCTCGTGATCGCCACCAAAGGTGGATGGAATCGTCCCGGCCCGAACCAGTGGACGCACGATGCCAGCCCCGCGCACCTGCGCAAGGCGGTGGAAGGCAGCTTGAAGAGACTGCGCCTCGACCGGATCGACGTCTACCAACTGCACGTGCCTGATCCGGTGGTGCCTCTCGACGCGTCCATTGAAACTCTGTGCAACCTGCAATCAGAAGGGAAACTCCGCCTGGTCGCGTTGTCAAATGTCACGGTGGAACACATTGAGCGTGCGCGGAGAATCGTCCCGATCGTATCGGTGCAAAACCGGTACAGTTTTGCCGATCGCGAATGGGACAACGTCGTGCATTATTGCGAACGGAACGGAATCGCATTCATCCCCTGGTTCCCGCTGGGGGCAGGGACCGTAGCCGGCAGGCTACTGGAGAGGATCGCGAAGGCCCGCCAGGCGAAACCTATCCAGGTCGCGCTGGCGTGGTTGCTGAAGCGGTCCCCGATTATGCTGCCCATCCCCGGAACTTCTTCAATCGCGCATCTTGAGGAAAATGTGCAGGCAGCGTCGCTGCAATTGTCTGAGGAAGAATACTCGGAGCTGACAGGTATTGCCGAGTTGGCTTCCTGAACGAGACCAACCTTGAAATATCGCTGTGGAATGCTGCCGGATCCAGCTCCGTCGGGACCAGCGGCATTCCTGGTGTCCCATGTGTTCCCCGCAGCAAAGCGTCGAACCTATGATTGATCTGACCGAACATCCGTCGGGGACGTGAAGGAATGGACAGCAGTGTCGATAGGTTGACTCGTGACCGGGAATTCTGTCTTCAATCTCTAGCCATTGTGCGTATCACTTTGGCAGCGGAACTGCTCCGACATAACGTGAAGGTGCCTGCATCTTGGCGTGTGGTCCCTGCTCCGCATTCAAGATCGCAATGATCCTTAGACGGGGAGTGCTCTGGCGGAGGTCAGGAAAAATGCAGAACGACAGCACCAAAGATCGCTTTTCGCGTCGCGGATTTCTGGGAATCGGCTCGGCTGCTCTGGCCACGGTAGCCGGCAGTTTGGCGGTGAACAGCGCCATGGCGCAGGAAGGCCAACAGGCTGACAAACCTCGGACTGACCGGAGCGCAACCGATCCGGGTCCTGCAAATACAGCCTTGGACGGTCAGAACCAGGATTCCGCATGGCCCCCCGGCACGGATTCCAAGAGCCTAGTTGCAACCTTCAAATATCCGTTCTCGCTTGCGAACAAGCGGGCTTATGAAGGCGGATGGTCACGAGAGGTGACTGTTCGGGAACTACCTGTCTCGAAGTCGATGGCGGGCGTAAACATGAGACTCACGGCTGGAGGCGTTCGCGAACTGCATTGGCACACAGCCGGCGAATGGGCAATCATGCTGTACGGGACGGCACGGATCACTGCTATTGATCGGGACGGCAAGAGTTTTGTCGCCGACGTAAGAAAAAACGATCTGTGGTATTTCCCCACTGGGATTCCGCACTCAATTCAGGGGCTCGGGCCGGACGGGGCAGAATTCATGCTGGTGTTCGACGAAGGAGATTTTTCGGAGTCGGATACGGTGTTGCTGAGCGACTCGATGGCGCACCTGCCGCCCGCGGTCCTGTCAAAGAACTTCGGCGTTGCCGAAGCCTCTTTGAAGAAGCTTCCCAAGCAAGAGTTGTTTATTTTCCAGACGGCAGTTCCCGGACCACTCGAGGCCGACCAGAGAGCAGCTGCAGGAGCGCTTGGGAAGTCGCTGGAAGATTTCTCTTTTCGTACCATGGAGATGCCGCCGACGAAGCGCACGAAAGGCGGAGAAGTCCGTATCGTCGATTCGAGCAAGTTCAAGGTCGCGACAACGGTAGCGATGGCAATGGTCACGCTTCGCCCGGGAGGGCTGCGGGAACTGCATTGGCACCCCAACGCCTCCGAATGGCAGTACTACATCTCGGGCAAGGGAAGAATGACCGTGGTCTCGACAGGTAATCGGGCACGCACCATGGACTTTCAGGCGGGAGATGTTGGGTACGTGGAACAAACTCTTTTGCATTACATCGAGAATACAGGCGATACCGATCTGATCTTCCTGGAGATGTTCAAGAGCAGCTTCTATCAAGACCTGTCGCTCTCGGAGTGGTTGGCCCACACCCCGCCCGAACTGGTGATGGCACATCTGAATATCGACAAGGCCACGCTCGACGCAATTCCGAGAGACGAGCTGGTGATCGTTCCGCGTTAGTCCCAGCGGAGTGACCGGAGTGAGGGAATACTCACTGCCTGGCTGACCCGCCTTTAGTAGTACAGATCGGGTGGCCCTTTGTACTCCTGGAGAGCGTTGCCGCCGTCGATGACAATCATTTGGCCGGTGATGTAGGAGGCGGAGTCGGCGGCGAGAAACGCGATCGCAGCGGCGACTTCGTCAGGACGGCCCGGCCGTCCGATCGGAGTATTTTTGCCGGCGATGATTTCCTGCTCTGTGGAAGACGCGGTTTCGATCCAGCCGGGTGCGACGGCGTTTACCGTGATTCCTTGGCGCGCAAGCTCGAGGGCGAGGCTGCGAGTTAGCCCAACCATGCCGGCTTTGGCCGCACTGTAGGCGGTTTCGCGAGGGTTGCTGACGAGTGGGCCAGTAACTGAAGAAACGTTCACGATACGCCCATAGTGTGCCGTGAGCATGAACGGCAGAACGGCTTTAGTGATGTTGAAGGCAGTCTTGAGGTTGATGGCGATGCTGTAATCCCAGTCCTTTTCGGGAAGCTCCGCCAGAGGTAAAGAGGTGGTCTCGGTAGGATTGCCGACCTGGGTCATTCCGGCGTTGTTGATGAGGATGTCGAGGCGGCCATAGCGATTAAGGACTTCATCAACCAGCCTGTGAGTTCGCGCGTGATCCCGCAAGTCTGCGGCGAGGGCAAAAACATCAGCGCCCTCTTCGGCAAGTTCGCGGGCGCGATCTTCAATTCTTTGGGTCGTCGAAGTGATGGCGATTTTAGACCCTTGTTGTGCGAGCAATCGAGCGGTTGCGAAGCCGATACCCTGTGGGCTGCCCGCGCCAGTGATAAGAGCTACTTTCTCGGAAAAGTTCATCTATGAGATTGAATCTACAAGATGTACCAATTGTTGGCCACTCACTACTGAGGTCCAAATACCGTCGACGGGCGGAGATCTGCGTGCAATCAGTTGACCGTCAGGGGTTTTAGTGATGGGAGAAGTTCGGCGGAGTTGGAAATGATGAATCTGTTAGCGACAAGTCAAAATGCGAAAAAGGGCGCCTGCATCCTTCTCCTTATAGGTGCACAAATATTGCTTCTCAGAGCTCTG
>WNFH01003692.1_pt1 | contig 10923 bp, 8 predicted proteins | sample 5400411 | NCBI WGS metagenome assembly WNFH01 (sample SAMN13153347, study PRJNA577476) | soil metagenome | isolation source: 200 cm saprolite under Douglas fir tree site 2 hole 3 | place: USA:California | collected 2015-04-18
TTGGCGGCCATGCGCAAAGTCGTGGATGTGATGACGTTGGTAAAGGCTGTGAGCACCACCGGCACCTTATCCACATCCACGACTTTGCGCATGGCCGCCAAGCCGGCCTCGGGTGTGCTCTTGGTGTCTTCGCTCACGAGCTGCAATGGGTGGCCCATAATGCCGCCGGCCTTGTTGATGTCGTCCACGGCGATGGTGATGCCGGGCAAAATGTCGGCCCCAAAGGCGGCCAGCGGCCCGGTCAACGGATACGTCACCCCGAGCTTGTAGGCCTCACCGCTGGGCTTGCCGGCGGCTGCTCCTGACGCCGCCGGCTTGGCAGCGGCGCTGGCCGCGCCGGACGCGGCGGCTGCTGACGCCGGCGCGCTGGGCTTGGCCGCCGCGCTCGCGGCGGGAGGGGCCGATGCTGCCGAAGCCGGAGGGTTGCTGGCGGGAGTCGCGGCGCCGCCGCAGCCTGCGAGCGCAAGAGAAACCATCATGATGCCGAGTTGGCGTAGCCGAATCATGCAAAATGCTCCTCCATAGAAGTGCCAGCATGATACAGCAGTGGCCTCTCGTGCGGGTGATAGTATGGCGGCCGGTTCGTGCGTTATGGAATGGAGGCGGAATATGCGGTCTGATTTGCGAATCGCGGCAGCAATTCTGTGCGGACTGGCTCTGACAGATTGCGGGGGCGCGTCAACGCCACCCGCTACCAGCGGCGCTGCAGGCTCGGCGGCGGCGCCCAGCACCGGCATCGAGGTCGGCCGCTATCAGGGAGGCGACCGTCAGCAGCTGCTCGAAGCAGGTGCCCGCAAAGAGGGCGCCGTCAACTGGTACACCGTCATGGCTGGCGACGCGATAGAAGCGACCGCCAACGGCTTTAAGCAGAAGTACCCGTATCTTAAGGTCGACGTCTTCCGCGCGGACGCGGCTGACCTTCTCACCCGCGCGAGCCAAGAAGATCAGGCTGGCAAGCGCGTCTTCGATGTGGTGGACGTGGCATCGCCGTACATCGATCAGCTGGCCCAGCAGTCCACGCCCTTCTTCTCGCCGTCCATTGCGAACTACCCGCCGGAGCTGAAGTTCGGGGTGAACGGCGCCCTCGTCCAGACCGCCAGCGACTGGACGACAATCATCGGCTTCGGCTACAACACCCAGCTCATCCCCGAAAGCGCGGTACCCAAGACGCAGGCCGATCTCCTGAATCCAGCGCTCAGCGGCAAGCTGTCGCTTGCCGGCACGGGTACCGGCTGGTACTGGGTTGGCTCGATCCTCAAGGGCATGGGCGAGGAAAATGGCCGCAAGTTCCTCGACCAGTTCGCCAAGCAGCAGAAACCGGCCGTCCAGCAAATCTCCGGGAAGGCGCTGCTGGACCTGATCGCCAAGGGCGAGGTGCCGGCCTCACCTACCATCTTCCGCGACCACGTCCGCCAGGCCGCCCAAAACCAGAAGGCCCCCGTCGCCTGGGTGCCGCTCGAACCTGTGGCCACTCTGGCGACCAAGATGGCCTACGCCGCCAAGGCGCCGCACCCCAACGCGGGCATGCTGTTCGTGGACTACATCCTAGGCGCCGAGGGGCAGCAGATCCTGAAGGACCATTTCTACACGACGGCCGGCGGCGAGAAGCTGCCGTATCAGCTATGGCTGCCCGGCGAGGGCAAACCAGCCGATGAGGCGGCCAAAGAAAACCAAACCTGGGCGGATTTGTTCAAGGGATATTTCAGGTAAGAGTCGCCTTGGCGCTAGCTACTTTCTTTCCTCTACCAATTCAGGCTCGTCAGGTGCCCGCCGAACCGGCTGGCGCACCTCCAAGCCCCGGGCTGAGAGCACCATCTTGCGCCACTCGATGGTCTGCTGGTCGCTGACGGATAGCCGTTCGGGCCGATCGTAGTAAAGCTCAATTGCCCCGGGCGAATCCTGCTCGGAGAAGTTCTTGTTCATCGCCCAGTTATGGAACAGGCGCCATTGCAGGCGCTCGTGCAGCCGGCCAAACCAGGTTGGCCGCCTGGCGGAGTGGAAGTAGAACATCCGAGTTTCATTCTCATTCACCGGCACCGCCCAGCGGCTGTACATGTGGGTGCCGTAATTGATGCGCACGATGCTCGGCAGATGCTGGCCCATGTCCCACGCTTCGCTCACTTGGAAAGGCTCCCGGAACTTTCGGCGGACGCGGTCGGCCACCTCGAACAGCCAGGTCCACAGCAGGCGCCAACGGTACTTCGGCCACGTGGCGCCGAGTAAGGGGTAGAAGTCCTGATATGGCCGTCCTTTCCCGCTTCGACTTTGCTTGACGTCACCCCCGCGCCCTGGGGCGGCTAAGCGGTGAGCGCCGACGCGATAGGGCCGGCCGCGCAGAGGAAGTGCCGGGGGCAGCACCGGCCGCATCAGCATCAGCACCGAATTGCGGTGAACATAGCGAACGTGGGAGTCAGCGTAGTTCTCGACGGCTGGCCGCCAGTTGCTGATCCAGCCGCTGGTCCAGTTGAACACCAACGTGGCGGGCTCGAAAAACTCCTCGGGCACGTCCTGTTCGATGGGAACTGGTTCGCCCTTCCCCATCCACACGAACACGACGCCTTTCAGCGTCTCCGTCGGATGGGTTTTGGCGCGCAGCTTGCCTGGCATCGGCGATTCAGGGCCTTCGCCTAAGGCCGCGACGCACAAGCCGGTCTCGTCGAAGACCATGCCGTGATAGAAGCAAGCCAGTGTGCCCTTGACGTCACAATGGCCGCTGGATAGCTTGGCCCCCCGGTGCGGGCAGGCGTTGTCCAGCGCCACTACCTTGCCGCTGGCGCCGCGGAAGAAGCACAGATCCTGGCCCAGCATCTGGACGAAGACGGGCTTTTTCCAGCCGACCTGCTTGTTCAGCAGCGCCGGATACCAGTACTCGCGCAAGCCGAGGACTGGCAGGAGCTGTCGTACATCGGTCGATCGGCGCGTGCTTGGCATGCTCGAGCTGCCGTTGCCGGCGTCACCATTGGGGCGAGGAGTCAGCGAGGATTCTTCTACCGACATGCTCCAGGGTTACTAGCCTAGCGCGGCGTCTCGATGCGGGAATTCAATTGGCTATTCCTCGGTCTTGCTGAACTGCGCCGGTTCGGTCGCCGGCTTGTAGCGTTTCTCGAGGAACTGCTCGATGCTCTCCTGTCGCCGGCCGGGCTTTTGTAGAGAGCGCAGGTGTCCCGCTTTGGCCTCGATCCAGAAATGGGCATCGTCGTAACTTACGTGCGGCAGCACGGCCTTGAAGGCCTCCTTGCACGCCCTGAGGGCATTTGGCTCCTTCTTCTTGAGCTCTTCGGCGACCTCGAGTACTTTGGCCTCGAGTTCGTCCCCTGGCACAGCCATGGTTACTAACCCGATCTCCGCCGCCGTCTGGCCGTTGAACGTGCGCCCCGTCATGAGGTAGTAGAGCGCCTGCCGTGGCAAAACAATCTCCTGGAAGGTCTTGGTTGTAAGCCCCCCAGGAAATCCCCCGTGATTGATTTCGGGTAAACCGAACGTGGCGTCGTTGGCGGCGATGGCGATATCTGCCGCACAGACCACGTCCACACCACCACCCAGGCACCAGCCGCTTACAGCCGCGATTGTGGGATGAGGGAAGAAACGCAGCCTCTCGTCGCGCCACGCCAGAGCCAAACGCTGGGCTTCATCTCGAGCCCGCGGGTCATCCTCCAGCTCGAGGAAGAACTCTTTCATGTCCTGTCCGGCGCAGAAGCTTTCTTTATTGCCGGTGATCACCAGCACCAGGGTGTCCGGGTCGAATTGAAGTTCGCTAAGAGCGTCGTACATTTCGCGATGCAGTCGCGGACTCATGGCGTTCCGTTTCTCAGGACGGTTAAAACGAACCGTCGTGACGCCCTCGTTCTTCTCAACGACGATCGTCGAATAGTCACTCATGAGGCCCTCAGCTTACACGAGTCCATGCAGGCCACTGACCGTCGGCTGAAGGCGAGCATCGGCTGGGTTATGATGCTGGGCGTCAGCGCAGAGCACCTCGGCCAGACGGCGTGAAGAGGACGAAGGAGAAACGTCATGAATGGTCGATCGCTCCCCCTGGCGGCAGCCATCGCAGTCGCTCTCGCAGCCTGTGGCGGTGGCGCCGCGGCGCCTTCCAGCGCTCCGGCAGCCGCCAGCAGCCCCGCGGCGACCACCGCCGCCAGTCCCGCCCCTGCCAGCGCAGCGGCATCGGCCAAGCCGTCTGCGGCCAGCGCAGCCGCGTCGGCCAAGCCTGCGGCAGCTGCCAGCGGCTCAGCCGCGCCGAAGCCCACGGCCACGTTCGTGCCCCGTGTAGATGCCGATACGACCGTAGTGCTACTCACGAAGACGACCATCCCTGGCACCGAAGGCAAGGCCATCTCCGCCGACATCGTCGACGTGGACCAGGAAGGTCACTTGATGGTGGTGGGCGACTCCACCACCGGCGGCGTCGACGAATGGGACATTAGCGGCCCCACACCGAAGTTCCTGCGCACCGTCAAGACGGCCGGTGGACCGAGCGGCGTGATCATCGCCAAGAACGTTGGCCGCATCGTGGCCGGCTTAGACGACAGCAGCGTAGTCAGCATCGACATGGCCACCAACCAAGTGGTTGGCACCATCAATACCGGCGGCAAGAAGCGCGCCGACGAATTGGACTACGACCCCAAGGACAAGAAGGTCTACATCGCCAACAGCGACGACGGCATCATCACCGCCATCGACATGGCCACGTTCAAAGTCACTAAAAAGTTCGAGAACATGGGCGAGGCCATCGAACAGCCGCGCTACGACGCCGCCGACGGCATGATGTACGTCACTATTCGCGCCCCGGAGTTCCTGGCTCAATTCGATCCGGCCAAGGACGAGTTGGTCAAGAAGTTCGATCTGCCCAAGGGCGCCCGCGCTGCCGGCATCTGGATGAATCCAAAGACCAACATGGGAGTCATCTCCATTCAGCCGCACCCGGTTGTCTGGGATTTCAATGCTGGCAAGATCGTCGGCGGCTTTGACCAGACCGGGACCGGGGACGAGGTCTACTACGACGCCAAGACGGACCTGTATTTCCTGGGGGAGAGCGGCGGTCCGTGGGGGCCTACTCTGGGCATTGTGGGCGGGACCCCCATCAAGTTCATCACCAACGTGCCATCCGTGGCCGGAGGCCACCAGGCCGGCTTCGATAACACCAACAACATCGTCTACACCATCGGGAGGGACGGGCTGTACAGCTTCCCGCTGCCGGCGAAGGCGCTTGGCGGCGCCTCGGCGGCTGGCAGCGCCGCGGCCAAACCCGCCACGTCCGCCAAACCAGCCGGCTAGCTTGGTGTGACGATCACGGACTGCTCAACCTCTCGCCTTTGGTAAAGAAACGAGCGCTTCGCCGCGCGCCGCTTCGCCGCGAGGGTTGTCAACCGCTATTTCCAGGCGAACCAGCGCTTCCGCACCCGATTCTGTTTTGTCGGTGACCCGGCAATGGCAGTTGATTGCGTCACCGGGATGGCTGTTCTTTACCATCCGAAAAGGGCCAAGCTTCTTCAACCTGCCAGCCAGGCCCATCCAACGGCGGAGGGTGATTTCAAACACCATTTCGTAGCCGAGCGTGTTGAAAATGATGTCGTCTAGACCGCCACTTCGCGCCACATCGCGGTTGTGATGAATTGAGCTGAACATGCGATCGGCTGCGACGCTCATGACGATCCGCTGGTAATTGAGCCACAAGCTGTACGGAGGCACCTCGTCGCCGACATTCACGTCGTCAAAATGCAATTGCTGGCCCCAGTCGACGTCGGGATTCGTAGGGGCGGAATCCGAGGGCTGCTGGCCTACATCCCGCGGAGTCGCTTTGGCATGCTCCAGGCGCTCCGCGGTCGGATAGTAGCGAAAGCCGGTAGTTCGATGAATTGCCGCGAGCTCGCCAGTGTCCTTGTAGATGCTGACCTCAGTGGTCATAAAAGCGCCCTCGCCGAGGCCCGTCTTCTTCTCTTGAATGTCAATGAGCTTCCACACGCCGCGCAGTCTGTCGCCTGGGTAGACAGGCTCAAAGAACTCTCGTTCGCTCGAGGCATTGAGCCCCTTCGGGTAAGGATTAGGAATATCGGTCCGCCCGGTACCGTTCTTCTCTCGCAAACCCGGTGCGAACGGCGACGGCTCGCCAGGAGACCAGTACGGCTGCATTGCCCAAAGCGGCGTCATGGTCGCCGGCGCGACTACCGTCCGGTAGCCATGGGCCTGGGCCACCTGTTCGTCGTTGTGAAGCGGGCAGTCGAAGCAATACACCTCGAGCTTGCGGCGAATGTCGCTGAGGGTGACCTGGTCGGCGCCGACGAAGCTGGTCTCGCGTCCGAGCCAGGACCGTGTCTCCGCTAAGGGATCGTCTTTTACCGCCATGCGATGCTCTCCTGCTGACTCGCTGAATAGCCGAGCTCCGTCAGGATTTCGCTGTTATGCTGCCCCAGGCGCGGGGCGATTGTTGGTTGAAAGCCCGTCAACGTGGCGAGGGCGCCTTCTGGAAACAGCATCGAGCCAAGCTCAGGGTGTTCGACGGTCCGCAGGAAGCCGCGAGCAATCAATTGCGGATCCTCGGCCAGGTCCAACGGCGTGGAAACGGGCGCCGCGGGTGTGTGGCGCAACTGTGCCTGCGCGACAAGCTCGTCCTTGCCCAGCCGCCGCGTCCACGATTCCAGACGATCGAGCACGAACTCCTGCTTGGCGCGACGTTCTGCCTCGTCGGCCAGCGAATCGTCCTCTAGCAGCACTGGGTCCTGCACCCATTCCATGAATCTTGCCCAACTTTCTGCCTGAGGCGGCACACTGAGCATGGCGTAGCCGTCCGCGCACCGGAAGCCGCCTGAGATCGCCGTCACGGCGCCGCGGTAGCCACGGCGTTCAAACTTCTCCCCGGTGACGGTTTCGGCGATAACCGCTTGCTCGCCCAAAACCTCGAGACACGCCTGTGCCGAGAGGTCGACAACCTGTCCCAGACGCATAGTCTGCTGCATCAGTAGAGCCGCCATAAGGGCAAATGCAGCGAACGTCCCTGTCGCCGCGTAGGCAGCGTGACCACCCAGAAGCATCGGCCGCCGGTCGGGATGGCCAGTGAGAGCCAGGAGGCCGGAACGAGCGTACGTACACAGCTCAGGCAGGCTATCGTCAATCCGTACGACGACTAATTTGGGGTTCGCCGACAGGTCGTCCTCGCCAAGGGGCAACGGAGCCTGGCCGAGCAAGGCCTCCGATGTGGCCAGCAGATCCCTGAGCATCTTGCACCCGGGTTCAGAGTTCACATCCAGGATGAAACTGCGTTTCCCGGCATTCAAGAACTGGTGGCAGGCTCCGTTCTCGAGATCGGGCTTGCCGCCGAGAAACGGCCCCAACCGGCGCAACGCGTCACCCTGTGGTGGCTCTACGCGAATGACGTCGTGTCCCATCTCGGCCAGCAAACGGCCGCCGTATGCTGCTGAGTGACCGGCGAGCTCGACAATACGCGCCATTCAGACCAGCGCGCCCTTCGCTTCCAGTTGCTCGATATCACGAGCACCCAGACCGAGCCATTCCTCGAGTATTTTGGTCGTATGCTCACCAACCAGTGGCGCTCGGGAGGGCTCGGCCACCGAGCTTCGGCTAAAGGCAAACGGCAGTTTGCTCATCAGCTGTCGATGTCCGGGTGGATCCTCCACTGCTTGAAAGAGCCGGCTTGAGGTGGGATCGGCCAGAAGATCTCCGGTTCTTCGCATTCGCTCCGCCGGAACACCAGCCGCCTTCAAGCACGTCTCAATCTCGGCGTTTGACCGGTTGATGGTCCATCGTTCGATCAATACATCGAGCTCGTCGTGATGCTTCAACCTTCCCTCGAGGGTCGTGAACTGGGAGTCACGCAGCTCTGGCACCTCGGCAAGCAGGGACATCAGCGCCTGCCATTGCTCGTCATTTCGCACGCTGATGACGCACCATTCGTCGCGGCCTGAGCAGCGGTAACAGCCTTGCGGAGCTGCGTCCGCGGCCCGGTTGCCCATTCGCAATGGCGCAGACTTATTCACGGCGCCCGCCATCAAGAGCGGACCAAGGGAGGCGACACTGCATTCGAACTGAGACAGGTCGAGGTTCGCGCCGGCGCCCGTCTTCGTCCTTTCGACCAAAGCATTCAACACCGCGACGCAGCCATGCAACGCACCCAGATAGTCGTTCCAAGAAGCCGCGATGGTGGTCGGCGGATCGCCCTCTTCTCCGGTGGTCATCATCAGACCGCTGTAGGCCTGCAAGTTAAGGTTCATGCTTGTCCAGGCACGACGTGGTCCATCGTGACCGTAGCCTGATAGGCTCAGGTAAACGAGACGCGGGTTCTTCGGCTGCAGATCCTCATAGCCCAAGCCCAGCCGATCCATGGCTCCCGCGCTGAAGTTCTCCACCAGAACGTCGGCCACTGCTGCCAAGCGCGAGGCAACTTCCACTCCCGAAGGGGTCTTCAGGTTCAGCGTTACCGAGCGCTTGTTTCGGTTCGTCATCAACATGTGTGGCGAACGGTCTCTGCGGCCCTTATAGCTCGCGCCGAGATGCGTGCGGCCCATGCCCTCTGTTCGGCTTCGCGACTCGACCTTGACCACGTCGGCCCCTAAGTCCCCCAGCAATCGGGCGCAGTAAGGTCCCGCCAGGATGTGGCCAAAGTCGAGGACGCGGACACCGTCGAGCGGGGCGCCCACAGGGCTCAATGGTTGGGCCAATAGCTGCTCCCCGCTATGCGGCTGCGTCTTGAAGAGCTTTGTAGTGGCCGACCTTTGAGATCGGCGCCAGTCCGCTCGCGATGAGCCGCCAGCTCTGGGCCTCGTCATCGGTGGCGAATACATCACCCGCCGTGGTAGCCGCGAACAGTGTGAACCCCCCGCCGGGATAGCTTCCGAGGCTCATAGCCTCGATATTGCCGCGCATGTTTTGGGGCAGCCCATCTCCTGCGGGGTCCCAACTACGGCCGCCATCGACACTCCGCATCACCGTGGCGTCGGCGTGATGAGAAGTCCTCCAATCGCCCGGACTCTTTGCGGACCCAGCCATAAAAAGCATTCGGTCGTCGAGCGGTGAGATAAGGAACTGATCGGGGTATCCGATCCGGCACGTCCGATCGGTGATCCGTTCCCAGGTCTCGCCCGCGTCATGGCTTGCGTACAGGCCGATGCCACTGGGCATGTAAACGTCATCAGGGTTCGCAGGCCGCAACACCACCCGGTGCACGTCCTTGTACGCGCGATCCTCAGGCTTTGCAAAGCCTGTGAGCTCGCGCCAGGTCCGGCCAGCGTCGATGCTCTTCAACAGCGCGCCTTGCTCTATGCCCACAAAGAGGACTTCGGCATCGCGCGGATCGATAACGATCGACTTGACGTGCCCCTCATGCGGCGGTGCTGGGAACGTCCATTTGTCCGTGTCTGGCACTTGGCGCAGGGCGGGCAGCTCTGTCCACGTCTCGCCATAATCGAGGCTCTCAAACAGATGAGCAGGCTCCGTTCCCGCGTACAGGACAACGCTGCCGGCCCGTTGGGCGTGGCCCAGAGAAAAGACGTGCTTCACGGTTAAGCCAGCCATTCTTGGTTCCCATGACTGGCCACCGTCAGGGCTGAAATACAGGCCTTCGCCGTGAACGCCCGCGAAAAGGCCGCCCCGCAGCGGCTCCAGCAGAATCGAGCTGATGTGGAGACTCTGCAGCTGAACGTCGACTACGCGCCAGTTTCCACTTGCGCCTTCCGGTCGGAGCCGAGTGATGCCGTCTACAGTCGCGACCAAAAGATCGTCGACTGGTGCTTGACTTTCATAGACCGTCGATCCGTTGGGAGAAAGACAGACTGTCATCGAAAACACCCCTTTCGTAAGTGGTGGCGATTATGACTCACTTCAGCAGCTCTTTCGATATCTCCATCGCTTTCAGGAAGATGGGGTAGCTTTCCTCGGTCTGAACCCGCGGATACTTCTTGTTCGGGTCTATGACGGTGCTCGGGCTTACCGGAGGGACGTCGGTGCGGCGGCTGTTGTAGCCGGTTTGCTTTGAGACGGCGACTTGGCCCTCCTGGCTCAAAAGCCAGTTGATGAGCACCTTCGCGGCGTTGGGATGTGGAGCGCGATTGAACAGCGCAACCGAACCGGTGCCGTCGTCCGCCACAACCCCTCCGGGCTCATCCGGGGCGAGCGGCTTGACGTGAGTGAGGTCCACGCCCTGGCCAGACAGATAGGTCATGTCCGGCACACCAACTCCAAACCCAACACCGTATTGTCCTCGCACCACCCACTCGGCCATTTGCCGTGGCTGATTACTTATGACTGGCTGCTGGCTTTGTAGGAAGCCGCGGACCTTGTCCTCACCAAATGTGAGCAGCCAGGCCGCCAGCATCGGGGTAGCCGTTGATGGAACGCGCGTGTCGCCCATCACGATCTTGCCTTTCCAGACCGGGTCCCAGAGCTGCTCGACATGGGACAGCTGTGACTCAGGAACAAGCCGCCGGTTCACATGGACAATCGGCTCCGCGAGGCGGCCCGTGCTGTAATCGAGGTTCTTGCCGACGTCAGCCCAGCCGTCTGCAAAGCCGCCTATCCAGTTCTTGTCGTCCATGACCTCAGGCAAGATAAGCACGGCAGGCAGCGGGTCCAACGCGCCGCTTGGCTTGTAACCAACGATGGTGGTGTTGGTGGCGTTTAGCGAGACGTCCTGTAAATATTGGCCGGCCGCCCGCTCGGTCTGAATCTTAGGCAACAGCGCACTCGCCGACTGGCCAGTTACGTTGACCGTGATGCCGTATTTGGCTTTAAACGGCTCAAAAATGGCCGGCGGACCGGAACCCGCGGTTGTGGCGACGTTGACTTGACCTTCCTGCTTGGCGCTCGCAAGCAGACGATCCCATTCGGCTTGCCAATCGGCGCGCGGGCTCGCTTGAGATTGGCTGCTACCGGATACACTCGTCGGCGGCGCGACCGACCCTCCGCAGCCCA
>WNFH01003695.1_pt1 | contig 10920 bp, 9 predicted proteins | sample 5400411 | NCBI WGS metagenome assembly WNFH01 (sample SAMN13153347, study PRJNA577476) | soil metagenome | isolation source: 200 cm saprolite under Douglas fir tree site 2 hole 3 | place: USA:California | collected 2015-04-18
GGCATCGGGTTCGACCCCAACGTCAGCCAGATCGTCAAAGCAGCCTGATTGTGAGTGTGGTTGAAGGCAGACGCTCTATCCAACTGAGCTACGGGCGCGCTGAGTACTGCTCGATTTTAGAACATTTTCGGTGCGAAAGAGCTAACTACGGTGTGGCGGGGCAAGTGAAATCCAACACCCCTGTGAACAGTGGATGGGCCGGATGTGCTCCGGTTGTGGCTAGTATCTTCATAGCACCAATTTACCGGAGACAGCTCTGAAGACGCTTGCCAAAGGCGCTTCGCGGACGAACGCAGAATTTTCTGGCTGGAACGAAGCAAAAGGTTCACACTGGGCCGCGCAAAATTGCGGGTGCAACACTTCGCCGCGGCGCTGCCTGCATGACGCGAACGATTCTGATTGATACCGACACAGCCTCTGACGACGCCGTCGCGCTGATCATGGCGCTGCGCTGTCCCGAGGTTCGCGTGGCCGCGATAACTGTTGTCGCAGGCAACGTTCCCGTCGCACAAGCCACCAGCAATGCTTTGTATACCGCAGAATTGTGCGGTTCGGACGTGCCGGTTTATTCCGGTGCAGAAGCTCCGCTGCTGCGAAAGCTGGTGGTTGCAGACTGGTTTCACGGTGCCGACGGCCTGGGCGATCACGGGTACAGGCCCGCGAAGCGAGGCGCAGAGCCCGGTCATGCCGTGGATGCGCTAATTCAGATGGTGCGCGAAAATCCCGGTATAGAGCTCGTCACGCTGGGCCCGCTCACGAATGTGGCCACCGCCCTGCTGCGCGAGCCGAAACTCGTGGCTTCGGTGAAGCGCTGTGTGGTGATGGGCGGCGCGCCTTGCTGCGAGGGCAACGTAACTCCTGCGGCGGAATTCAACATCTGGGTGGACCCGGAAGCCGCGCGCATTGTGTTCCACTCTGGGCTGCCCCTGGAAATGGTAGGCTGGCAGTTGTGCCGCGGGGACGCTGTCCTCAATCCGCACGAAATGGAACGTGCGCTCGCGCTGAAAAATCCCGTCGCGGAATTTGCAATACGCTGCAACAGCACAGCTGTGGAAGCTTTCTTCAAGCAAACTGGACAAAGAGGGATATCACTGCCCGACCCCGTGGCCATGGGCATTGCGCTGAATCCCGCGCTTTGCACCTCGTCCAGCGAGCACTACGTCGAAATCGAAGTCTCCAGCGAGCTCACGCGTGGTATGACGGTTGTCGATCGCTTGGACGTGGCCACCGACTCTCGGAACAAACATGTCTGGGCGAATACCGTCGAGCGCGAGCGCAAAGTCCACGTATGCTGGAGCCTCGACATCCCCAAATGGAAAAATCTATTGTTTTCTGCGCTAGGCTGATGCGTTCTTTTTGTGAAGAAATCTGGCATGACCGCACATGAACGCACAAGTCGACATCCTTGACCCGAACTGCGCCTTCTGCAAAATTGTGCGCTATGACGACGGCTCTCGCGTCTTCGAGGACGAGCACACCATCGCTTTTCTCGACCATCGGCCTTTGTTCCCCGGCCACTGCCTGCTTATTCCCCGCAACCACTTCGAAACCATCCAGGACTTGCCGGATTCTCTTCTCGCGCCGCTGTTTGCCAATGTGCGAATGCTTTCCACCGCAGTCGAGTTGGGCGTGCACGCGGAGGGGACATTCATCGCCGCCAACAATCGCGTCAGCCAGAGCGTGCCGCATTTTCACATGCACATCGTCCCGCGCACAAAGGGTGACGGCCTAAAGGGCTTCTTCTGGCCGCGCCGCAAGTACAAGAGCCCCGAAGAGATCGATGAGGTATTGCGCGCGCTGCGTGCGGCGATTGCGCGGGTTCGGCCAGTTCTAGGTGACTAGCGCCATAGTCGAACACGTCACTCAGATCCACGCTGGCGCTCGCGCTCGATTCTTGATGTAATCTTTTGGCTTTCGGACTAGCTCAATACTCTGACGCCGCAAAGGAACCAAGCCACATGGCCGATCGCGTTCTTGTCACGGGAGGAGCCGGGTACATCGGCAGCGTAGTCACTGCGCAGCTCCTCGCCAAAGGCTGCGACGTCATCGTCTGCGACAACCTCTCGCACGGCAGCAAGAAAGCCGTTCCCGCCGGCGCAAAGCTAATCGTTGCGGACACCGCGGATCGGACTGCGCTGGATTGTATTTTTCAGGAACACCGCATCGATGCGGTGATGCACTTCGCGGCGCTCATCGAAGCCGGCGAATCCATGCAGGTTCCCGAGAAATATTTTCGCAACAACACGGTTAACTCCCTCACCTTGCTGGAAGCGCTGTTGGCGCACAAGGTGCAGCGATTGGTGTTTTCCTCCACCGCGGCGCTATACGGTACGCCCGATCGCACGCCGATTGAAGAGACCGACCCGCTGCGCCCCACCAACGCGTACGGAGAATCTAAGTTGCTGGTCGAGCAAATGCTCGCCTGGTTTCAGCGCATCCACGGCTTGCGGTACGCCTGCCTCCGCTATTTCAACGCCGCGGGCGCCGCCGGCGATTTGGGCGAGGACCATGTGCCGGAGTCGCACTTGATTCCCCTCACGTTGCAAGTCGCGCTCGGAAAGCGCGAATACATCTCCATCTTCGGCACCGACTATCCTACGCCGGATGGCACCTGCGTCCGCGATTACATTCATGTGAGCGATCTTGCCAGCGCGCATATTCTGGTGCTCGATGCTTTGCGCCAGCGCGACAAGGTCATCTACAATCTCGGCACCGGCCGCGGCTATAGCGTTCGCGAAGTCGTGGAAACCGTTCGCCGCGTAACCGGGCATCCGATACCCGCGCGCGAAGTGGCGCGGCGCCCCGGCGATCCCGCCGTGCTGGTGGCGGGCTCAGGCAGCATCCAGGGCGATTTGCATTGGCGGCCGCAATTTCCCACGCTTGAGTCAATCGTCCGCAGTGCGTGGGAATGGCGGCGCGCGCACCCTGACGGCTACGCATCCTAGTTTGTGTTTATGACCATATGAGACGTCGGCAGACGGAAAGGGACAACCCATGACGCATCGCATGCCGCGACGAGAATTTCTCGGCGCAATGAGCGCCCTGGCGGCAGCCTCGGCATTTCCCGGCGGCACGCCTTTTGCAGGCGAACGGCTTTATCCTCCGATGGACCTCTCGCACTTTGACACGCCTATCACGCCTGCGCCTTCCGAAATCCATTTCGGATACGCGGCGATCACCTGGGGCGGCAACGATCGCCAGGCCGTCGACGACATCGCCGCCGTTGGTTTTCACGGCATACAGTTGCGCTCCAACTGCATTGCCGAGTTTGGCAGTCCGGCTGCGGTGCGCGATCTGCTTAGTCGTCACGAGTTGAAGTTCGTGGCGCTTTCCAGCGGCGATTTGCTCAGCGACCCCGCAGCCGCGAAGAAGAGCATCGCCGAGCACACAGCGCACGCCAAGTTTTTGCGCGACGGAGGCGGACTTTACCTCCAAATCATCGACAATCGTCCGAAAGGCCGCGCCACGACTCCCGCGGACTTCAAACTTTTGGGAAAAGCTCTCACCGAGCTCGGCAAGCGCACCGCTGATCTCGGAATCCCGCTCGGTTATCACAATCACATGGGCTCGCTCGGCGAACGCCCCGAAGAGCTTGATCAAATCATGAGTCTTTCGGATCCGCGCTTCGTCAAATTGGAATTGGATATCGCGCACTATTTCCAAGGCGGCGGCGACCCCGTGAAAGCCATCGACAAGTTCAATGATCGCCTGCTCTTCCTGCACATCAAAGACGTCGAGCATCTCGCTGGAGGCAAGGATCCGGAGCATTCCTATCGCTTTGTCGAGTTGGGGCGCGGCCTGGTGGACGTCCCCGCCGTCTTCGAAGCTCTGCGCAAAGTAAATTTCCGTGGCTGGGCGGTCGTCGAGCTCGACGGAGTACCCGACAACGCCCACAGTCCCAAGGAAGCCGCCGCGGCGAACAAACACTATCTCCAGGAAAAGCTGGGAATGACTGTATGAGCTCGCCATTCCGAATTGCCGTCATCAACGATGAACTCGGCCAGGATTTCGGCCGCGCTTGCGAAGTCGCTTCACGCGAGTTTGGCATGGAGTGGATCGAGCTCCGTGGCATGTGGAACAAGAATATCCTCAGCCTCGATGCCGCTGAAGTCGAGGAAGCTCGCCGCATCTTGGAAAAATACAAGCTGCGCGTGACCGATATCGCCAGCCCGCTCTTCAAGGTGGACTGGCCCGGCGCGCCTAAATCGAAGTTCAGCCCCCAGGGTGCACAATTCAACGCCGACTTTACTTACGATCAGCAGGGTGAGGTTCTCGAGCGCAGCATCGCCTTGGCAAAGGCGTTTCAGACCGAACGAGTTCGCTGCTTCGATTTCTGGCGCCTCGGAGATCCCGCGCCATACCGCGCGGCAATCAATTCGAAATTGCTCGACGCAGCAAATGCAGCGGGCAAGCAGGGAATTACCCTGATCCTCGAAAACGAATTCGCGTGCAACACGGCGACTGGCGCCGAAGCAGCGCAGGTTCTCGCCTCCGTGCCCTCAGCTTTCTTCAGGCTCAATTGGGATCCGGGCAACGCCGCAGCGCGCGGCGAAACGCCATACCCGGCCGGCTACAATCTCCTGCCGAAAAGCCGCATCGGCCACTGCCACTGCAAGGACATCGCAAAAATTTCCGATGCCATGGAGCCTGTTTGGGCTGCCATGGGCGCGGGCGCAATCGATTGGGTCGGTCAATTCGCCGCGCTCAAGCGCGACGGCTACCACTACGCCGTTAGCCTCGAGACCCACTGGCGCGGCGCGGCTACCGCGGAGGCATCCTCGCGGCAGAGTTGGGCGGGAATGAAAGAGCAGCTACGCAAAGCCGGCGCTCTGTAAGAGAAATGAATCCGCTGCAAACGCTCGGCCTCGCGCTCGGCGCCGGATTTTCTTCCGGTTTGAATCTTTACGCCACCATCGCGACCCTCGGCCTTCTTCAGCGGTACGGCATCATCCATTTGCCAGCTTCGTTGCAAGTGCTCTCGCATCCGTGGATTCTTGGCATCGCATTCGCGCTCTATGCGATTGAATTCCTCGCCGACAAGATTCCCTACGTCGACACCATCTGGGATGCCGTCCACACCTTAATCCGCCCACCCGCCGCGGCACTTCTCGCGTATGGCGCCACCGTCGCCGCTCCACCAGAGTGGCGCTGGGGCGCCGCGCTGCTTGCTGGCGGCGTCGCGTTGACCTCTCACGGCACAAAGGCAAGCGCTCGTGCCGCCGTCAACACCAGCCCGGAGCCGTTCAGCAATTGGGTGCTCAGTTTCGGAGAAGATGCTCTAGCGGTGTGGCTCACTTGGATGGCCACCGTTCATCCCACGGCAACCATCGTTGTTGTGACCCTCCTAATCTTGCTCGCGGGATTCCTTCTCTTCCATCTCTTCCGCTTCTTGCGCCGCTCGATTCAGCGATTGTCGGCGTAACGGTTGCCCATTATTTTTGGGCTTGTGCCACTGCTCCCCGCGAACGCATTATTTCATCCACTGACCTAGCCAATCAAAAAAGGTCTTGTACCAGAACTGTGCGTTCTGCGGCTTCAGAATCCAATGCCCCTCATCGGGGAACACCATCAGGTTTGAGGGCACGCCCTGCCTCTGCAGCGCACTGAAAAATTCCAGCGATTGCGTGTACGGCACGCGATAATCGCGCTCCCCGCAAATCACCAGCGTCGGCGTCTTGAATTCCCCCAACTTGCCTGCGTAGGTCACCGGCGCCCACTTGCGATAGCTCTCCGCATTCGTCCACGGTGTGCCTTGCATGTCGTGCTCTTCGAACCACAACTCTTCCGTGGCATACATGGAAACTTTGTCGAAAATCCCCGCGTGACTGATGATCGCTTTGAAGCGCCCGTTGTGCGTGGCGATCCAGTTGGCCATGTATCCGCCGTACGAGCCACCGGCCGCCGCCATGCGCGTGCCGTCGATAAACTTGTGCTTTGCTAGGACGCTGTCAATGCCCTTCATTACGTCAAGGTAGGCTTTCCCGCCCCAATCATTCGTGATTTCGTCCGTGAATTTCTGTCCATACCCAGTCGAGCCGTGGTGGTTGATCATCAGCGTCACGTACCCTGCGGCCGAAAACACCTCCGCGTTCCAGCGATAGCCCCACGCGTTGGACCACATGTTTTGCGGGCCGCCGTGCAGCACCACCAGCAGTGGATATTTCTTCGCTGCATCGAAATGCGGGGGACGAATCATCATCGCCTGCACACGCGCTCCATCCGCGCCCTCGAACCAAAGCGTTTCCGGCGCGTTCATGTCCAATTTCGCGAGCATCGCCTCATTCTGGTGTGTGATCTGCCGCGCCCTGGAACCGTCGCTGCCCGCGACAAACACTTCCGCCGGCATGGTCAAGCTGCTTCGCTCAAATGCTAGAGTTTTCCCGTCACCGCTGATCGTCAATCCCGAATTAAAACCTTCCGCGATAATTTTCTTCGGCTCCGCGCCCGCGCGCGCCGCCATCGCATACACCGGTCGCAGTGTCTCGTTCTCCGCTGTAAAGAAAATCGTCTTGCTGTCTGCCGACCAGTTCAGCTCGATCGCGCTGCGATCAAATCCTTCGGTAAGGTTCTCGCTCTTGCCGCTCTGTCGGTCGTACAACATCACCCGCCAGCGATCCGATTCGTAACCCGGTGTAAGCTGTGCGTGATACGCGATGAAGCGGCCATCCGGCGAGTACACCGGATTGCCGTCGAACCCGGGATTGGTGGTAATCCTTTTCGCTTCGCCTCCCGCTACCGGCACAAGAAACAAATCTCCGTTCGTGCTGATGGCTTCCACCTTATCGGTTACCGCCGTGAAGCAAATTTCCTTGGAATCCGGTGAAAAGTTAATGTCGTCCGCGCCTCCTCGCTGGTCAGGAGGCACATCGTAATTTGCTCCTGCATTCAAATCCCGCCCTTCGCCGCTGCCGTCCACCGGTCCCACAAATAAGTGGCTGCGCTTGCCCTCAAACCAGTGGTTCCAATGACGGTACAAAAGCTGCTCGTACACGCGCGCCTTTACTTTGTTTTTCTCCTTCTCCTCGTCGCGCTTCTTGTTGCACGCATCGTCCTTGCAATCCGGGTAGACCGAAGACGTAAACGCAATCGTCTTCCCATCCGGCGACCACTTCACCATATCCGCACCGGTCGATAGATGCGTCACCGCATGTGCCTCGCCGCCGTCCATCGACAGCACGTACACCTGCGAATTTCCTTCCCGCGACGACAAAAACGCCAGCGTCTTTCCCTCCGGCGACCATGCGGGCGAAGAGTCTTGCCCACTCTGCGTAAGCTGCACCGCGTCCCCACCGACGGTGGAAACAATCCAGATGTTGCTCGCGTTGCGATTCGCACTCATGTCCGGCGTCGCCACGGCAAACGCAACCCATTTGCCATCCGGAGAAATCGTCGGGTCGCCCACCCGATGCATCTGGATCATGTCGTCAAACGAAATCGCGTGCTTCGCGGCTTCTTGCGCAGAAATGTTCGTGGCACAACACAAAACCAGTCCACCGGCCAGATAGCCGCTCCGCAAAACGTTGCGCATCATGATTTTTCCCTTCGCTGTCGCAGGTAAATCGCTATTGAGTTCACTATGCCGTGGATATTGTCACGATTCCCCGCCGTTTCCAAGACCATCAAGGAGACCTTCCGCAGAAGCGCTCACTGTGCCCCGGCCAAAGGCGCCTTGCGTCCCCGCGCCCAAAACCAATTTACCGCTGCAATCGCAAACGTGGCGAGCACCACGACACCCTCTCCCCACCGCACGGTGGTAAGCAGCAAACCTGTGAAGATCAGTGCGACCACTGCAAACGCTGCCCCACCCGGCAACCGAAACGCTGCGCCTCCGGGCTTTTTCCGTCGCAATGCCGGCAGCGCCGCCGCCACCGCCCCATACATAAACAGCCGCGCGACCGCCGAAAGCGTCGCGTTCCACCGAAAATCGCCGGAAATCGAAAACACCAGCAGCAGCGCCGCGAACGCCAGGATCGAAACGTGTGGCGTCCGAAACCGCGGATGAATCGCCGCGAAGAAAGCAGGGAAGTCCCCGCGCTCTCCCATTGCAAACGTAACACGCGGAGTGTGCAACATGTTCGCGCTCAGGTAGCCGTACACCGAAACCAGTGTGCCCGCCGCCACCAGCGACACTCCCACCGGTCCCAGGAACTGCCGCGCTGCGTCCACCGCCGGCTTGGTTGTCGCCGCCGGATTCGCCAGCGTGTAAGTCACCACGTATTGCACCGCTACGTACAGCAGCATCGCCGTCACTAGCGCGATCGCCAGCGCCACCGGCGCATCCTTCCGCGGATTGCTCGCCTCCCCCGAAGCAAAGAGCGCCGCCTCAAATCCTCCATACGCGTAGACCATTAGCAGAACCGCCGCAAACCAATCCTTGGTACCGGCAGACACCTCCGCGGGCGTCACGCGAATCTCCGGATGCAGCGCCAGCGCCGTAAGTCCCGCCACAACGAAGAGCGTCAGCAGCAATATCTTGGTGGTCGTAAAAAAATTGCTCAGCCATTTTCCATCCGTAACCCCGCGATAGTTCACCGCCGCCAAAAATCCAATCAGCACCGTCAATACGCCCGCGCGAACCAGCGGCGCTCTCGTCGCCGGTACAAACGCCGTCAGATACGTAATGAAAAGATTCGCCACGCCCGAGCAAGCAGAAATGCGCGACAACCAGGTAAGCCATCCGATCTGAATCCCCACAAATCGCCCGAACGCCTCGCGCGCGTAAAGATACGGCCCGCCCGCCTCCTGAAAATACGACGCCACCTCCGCCAAGCACGCTGCAATCACCGCCACTCCCGCAAACGCGATGAAGTAAGCGATCGGGCTCCATCGCCCCAACCGCGCCGCGATCAGCGAAGGCAGTCCAAAAATGCTCGCCCCAATCATCGTATTGAGCATCAGAGCCGCCAGGCTCCATCGCCCAATCGTCCGCACCAATCCGCGATCTTGCTCCGCCACGAGCTTCACCTAAATAGTAGGGTCGCAGTGGAAACGTTGTTGGGGGCGCGCTTTAGCGCGTCCCAGCGCGCTAACCGCCGCCCGTCTCCTCGCTCGAGTCGATAAACGCGCGCCAGCCTACCACGCTTCCGTTCCCCGTAGGGGCGCAGCACTGCTGCGCCCCAGCTTGCCTCATTCACAAATACTTGGCTGGTTTCCGCCTCTGCTACAATTCGCCTATCGCCATGCCGTCCAACTCCGCCCTCTTCCCGCGAAACTTTCGCAAGTCGTATCCCATCGCCACCCGCGGCGAAGGTTGCTGGATCATCGATCAAGATGGCCGCCGTTTCCTCGACGCTTCCGGCCAGGCCGCGGTAATCAGTATCGGCCACGGCGTCCCCGAAATCGGCCGCGCCATGGCCGCACAGTCCTCGCAACTCGCCTTCGCGCACACCACGCAATTCCATTCCGAGCCCGCCGAAAAATTAGCGCGACGCCTCCTCGCCCTCGCCCCGCCGAATTTCCGCTCCGGCAGCCGCGTCTATTTCACTTCCGGCGGCTCGGAAGCCACGGAAACCGCCATCAAACTCACCAGACAATTTCATCTTGAGAGCGGTCAATCCGCGCGCTATCGCGTCGTCTCGCGCCGTCAGAGCTACCACGGCAGCACCCTCGGCGCCATGACCGCAAGCGGCAACGTCGCCCGCCGCGCACCCTATCAGCCCATCCTGGCCGAATGGGGACACATTGCCCCGTGCTTCTGCTATCACTGCCCGTTCGACAAAAGATTTCCCGAGTGCGGGATCGTCTGCGCGGATGACCTCGACCATTTTCTAAACGCGAATGAACCGGCAAGCGTCGCCGCCTTCATCTTCGAACCCATCGTCGGCGCAACCCTCGGCGCCGCCGTCCCTCCCGACGGCTACGTCCAACGCATCGCCGAAATCTGCCGCAACCGCGGCATTCTCGTCATCGCCGACGAAATCATGAGTGGCATGGGCCGCACCGGAAAGCCATTCGCGATTCAACACTGGAACTTCGAGCCAGACATCATCCTGGTCGGGAAGGGAATCGCGAGCGGCTACGCGCCCCTCGGTGCCGTCCTCGTCGCCCCGCGCGTTGTCGAAGCATTCGAACGCGGCTCCGGCGCTTTCCAGCACGGCTTCACCTATCAAGCGCATCCCGTCGCCACCGCCGCAGGCAACGCCGTCCTCGATTACATCGAATCGCACAATCTCTTCGACCGCGTGCATCCCGCCGCAGAAATTCTTCGCACCGAATTATCCGTGCTGCAATCTCATCCGCATGTAGGCGAAATTCGTGGCCTCGGCCTGCTCCTCGGCGTCGAATTCGTGAAGAATAAATCGACTCGCGAGCCGTTCCCCACAAAAGACAACATCGCCGACCTCATCCGCCAAGCCACCCTCGACGAAAACGTCCTCACTTACCCCACACAAGGCTGTGTCGACGGCACGAACGGCGACCACATTCTTCTCGCCCCGCCCTTCATCATCGCGCCGCAGGAATGCCGGTTGATTGCGAGCGCATTACGCTCTGCGCTACAAAAAGCTTTTCCCACTTGAACCCGCCGCCAGTTTCTGTGAACGTAGTCCGGCTCGTTCATACTGCGCGCGGTTCTAGCGGCCGCTTTCTGAAGCGGGCGCTTTTGCGCTTAAAACATTAGGAGTGTCAAAATCATGCGGAGTGTTATTCGCCAGGCCATCGTCCCGTTCTTCGTCATCTGCTTCATCGGCGCAACTCTGCACGCCCAGGAAAAACCCGCCGCAAAGCCTCGCGCCCGCGACCTCGGCGTTCCCTTGGACGGCACGCCCGGCCCGCTCAACGCCATCACCGACGTTCCTGGCGTCACCGTGGGCCACACCACGCTCATCTCCGGCGAAGGTAAACTCCAAATCGGCAAAGGCCCCGTCCGCACCGGCGTCACAGCCATCCTGCCACGCGACAAAGATTCCATGAGCAATCCCG
>WNFH01003696.1_pt1 | contig 10919 bp, 8 predicted proteins | sample 5400411 | NCBI WGS metagenome assembly WNFH01 (sample SAMN13153347, study PRJNA577476) | soil metagenome | isolation source: 200 cm saprolite under Douglas fir tree site 2 hole 3 | place: USA:California | collected 2015-04-18
GAGTTTCGCGCCACCGAGTTTCACGGCGAGGATGCGGGGCGGCGAATCCAGGAAGAGCTGCAGCAGTTGCGCCCGAAGGAAGTTCTGTACGGATCGGCTGCACCGCTGTTTGAGCGTGAAGGACCGTGTAGGGACGGGGCTATGTCCCGTCCGGGCCGCCCACCGGACGGCAGTGCTGGCTACACCGAAACTCCTCTCGACGACTGGATCTTCGCGCCCGACCACGCCATTCCTCTTCTGGAAAATCACTTCGGAGTTCTGTCCCTGGAGGGATTCGGGCTGGCGGGCAAGCCGGCAGCCGCTTCGGCGGCCGGCGCCATCCTCTACTACGTCCGCTCCACTCAGCGCGGGACTTTGGACCACGTCGACCGCATCGGCTTTTACGAGCGCCAGAACTGCCTGGTGCTGGATGCAGTCACGGTGCGCAACCTCGAGCTGCTTGAGCCGCTGTTCGCAGGAACCGACGCGGGCGTGACTCTGTTCCGCTCCATTGACGCCACGGTGACGCCCATGGGCAAGCGTCTGCTGCGCTCGTGGATGCTGCGGCCTTCGATCGAGGTGGCGGAGATCAACGCGCGGCTGGGTGCAGTCGAGGCGCAAGTCAAAGAAACGGTTGGGCGCGAGGAACTGCGGCGAGCGCTGGATGGAATCCTCGACCTCGAGCGCCTGCTCAGCCGCGTGACACTGGAAACCGCTAACCCTCGCGATGTGCTGGCACTGGCGGCCTCGCTGGCAAAGATTCCCATGATGCGCGCGGCGCTGGGGCGGTTCACCATGGAGCGGCTGAAGACCCTCCATGGATCAGTCGACGAACTTGCCGATCTGCGGGAGCGAATCGACAAAACGATTATCTCCGAGCCGCCGATTTCTCTGAGCGACGGCGGTGTGATTCAGAGCGGCGTGGACAAAGAACTCGACGAACTCCGCAACCTGAGCCGCAACAGTAAGCAGTTCCTGGCGCAGATTGAGCAGCGGGAGCGCCAGCGGACGGGGATTACATCGCTGAAGGTGAAGTTCAATTCAATCTTTGGCTACTACCTCGAGGTCTCAAAGCCCAACCTGCACCTGGTGCCGCCGGATTATGAGCGCAAGCAGACGCTAGTTAACGCCGAGCGCTTCACCACGCCAGAGCTAAGAGAGTACGAGTCGAAAATCCTCGATGCACAGGAAAAAATCGTCGAGATCGAGCGGCGGCTGTTCACGGAATTGCGCTCGGCGATTGCTGGTGAGGCGCGGCGCATCCGGCAAACCGCGCTGGCTCTGGCCGAAGTGGACGTGCTCGCGGCTATGGCGCACATCGCCGCGTTGCGCAACTATTGCCGGCCGAAGTTTGACAACTCAGCGGATCTTGAGATCATCGAGGGACGGCACCCGGTGATCGAGCAGCAGGAGCTGGTGGGCGGCGGCGAGCGCTTCGTGCCCAACGATTTGTATCTGAATTCCACCACGCACACCGTGCTGGTGCTGACTGGGCCGAACATGGGCGGCAAATCGACTTACCTGCGGCAGGCTGCCCTCATCGTGATTCTGGCGCAGATGGGTTCTTTCGTCCCGGCACGTTCGACGCGGCTAGGCGTGGTGGACCGCATTTTTACCCGCATAGGCGCGAGCGACAACCTGGCGCGCGGGCGTTCGACCTTCATGGTCGAGATGACCGAGACCGCCGCGATCCTGCACACCGCGACTCCGCGCTCGCTCATTTTGCTGGATGAAGTTGGGCGCGGCACGGCCACCTACGACGGTTTGGCGATCGCATGGGCGGCCGTCGAGTACATTCACGCTCGCACGCGGGCCAAGACGCTTTTTGCCACGCATTATTTCGAGCTGACGGAGTTGGCAGACAGGCTCTCGGGAGTGAAGAACTATCACGTTTCGGTAAAGGAAACCGGCGGCGGGATTGTGTTTCTGCGTAAAGTCGAGCCTGGCGCGGCGGATAGGAGCTACGGAATTGAGGTGGCGAAGTTGGCGGGATTGCCCAACGAAGTCATCGAGCGGGCGCGGGAAGTGCTGGCAGAACACGAAACGGCCGAGCAGCGCTTGACGGATCAGTTAGCCAGCGATGAGTTACAGCCGCGTCCTCCGGCACAGTTGACGATCTTCACCCCCTTGTCGCAGCCGGTGCTGGAGTGTCTACGCGAAGTGGACTTGAATCGGCTGACGCCGCTCGAGGCCTTGAATTTGCTGGCGGAGTTGAAGAAGCAAGTGGAGTGAAGCGGTCGTTGGCCGGTAGCGTATGGGCTCTCAAATTCTGTCATTTCTGAGCGGAGCGTTGCTTTCGCGCTGCGAAGGCCACGCGAAGTCGAAGAATCCCTACCGCTGCAGCGTGCCCAGGTAGGGATGCTTCGACTTCCTGCAGCTTCGCCCAGGCGAAGCTGCAGCTACGCACAACATGACGATAACTTAGATTGAAACTTGAAAGATCCGTGCTAAATGACTGTTCAGCAGTATGTTCGTTATGCAGGACAAAACGGCGGCCAGCTTCTCATCGTCGGCTTTGACGGCACCGAAATTTCGTCCCGCATACGTTCCCTGCTCACGCGAATTCAACCGGCTGGAGTGATTTTGTTCGCCCGCAACATCACCGGAGCGGAACAGACGTACAGACTGCTCAAAGACTGCCAGGCGTGCGTCACTACTCCCCTGTTCACGTGCGTGGACATGGAAGGCGGCCGGGTGGACCGGCTCCGCAACGTCACTGGTCCGGCGCCATCGGCCGCCGACGTCTTTGCCACCGGCGACCGCAAACTCTTCCGCAAGCACGGAAAAGTGATTGGCGAATCGTGCCGGGCGCTGGGCTTCAACGTAGACCTCGCACCCGTGGTGGACCTAGCATTCGATGCGTCGCGTTCGGTCATGAGTTCTCGTACAGTCTCGGCCGATCCCAAACAAGCAGTGGTCTACGCCCGCGAGTTCTTAACAGGACTGGCTTCGGCAGGCCTGCTGGGCGCGGCCAAGCATTTTCCCGGACTGGGCGAGGCGAATCTCGACACGCACCACGATTTGCCCAGCGTTGAAAAGCCCTGGAAGAAGCTGTGGGAGCAGGATCTGTATCCCTACCGCACTTTGCGGCGCGAGCTGCCCATGGTCCTGGTCGGGCACGCGAGCTATCCCGCGGTCACACATGACCACATGCCAGCGTCGCTCTCCAAAAAATGGATCACCGGCATTCTGCGCAGGAAGATCGGCTACCGTGGCCTGGTAGTCTCCGATGACTTGGAGATGGGCGGCGTCCTCAAGGCTGCGCCGATTGAGCCAGCCGCCGTGGAACACGTTCGCGCCGGGGGCGATCTGTGTTTGATCTGCCACCGGGAAGATTTCATCGTCCGCGCGTATGAAGCGCTCATTAGGGAAGCGCAACGGGATCGCAAGTTTGCGCGGCGGGTAGCGGAGTCGGCAGCGCGTGTGCTGGCTTTCAAGAAGAAGTGCAGGGAGTTGAAGCGCTGGACGCCGGTGCCCACTCCTGCAAAGCTGGAGCGCCTTTCGCGGCAGTTGTGGGAGTTCAGCGAGCAGGTGCGGTTGGAAACCATCAACCGGCAGGATCGAGCATGATCGTCGCCGGGGTGATGAGCGGGACATCCGCCGATGGAATCAACGTCGCGTTGGTGCGCGTGAGCGCGCAGCAGGGCCACGCAAAAACACCCGGTCCTCACTTCAAGTTCCTTGCCCATGCAGAGTATCCCTATCCCAAAGATGTGCGCCGCGCCGTGCTGGCAGCGATGAATTCGACTCGCGCCAGCGTACCTGACTTGGCGCACTTGAACTTCCTGCTTGCCGAGTTGTATTCCGAGGCCGTGCTGGCTACGCAGAGCAAGTTCCGTCTGAAAGCGGAGTTGGTCGGCTGTCACGGACAGACGCTCTATCATCAGGGCGAACCGGAGCGATTTCTGGGACGCAAGCTTGCGGTGACATGGCAAACCGGCGAAGGCGCGGTCATCGCGGCACGAGTGGGAGTGCCGGTAGTCTCTGACTTCCGTCCCGCGGACATAGCGGCTGGCGGCCAGGGCGCGCCGTTGGTTCCCTTCCTCGACTACCTGCTGTATCGCGATGAGCGCGTGGGGCGCGTAGTGCAGAACATCGGCGGCATCGCCAATCTCACTGCCATTCCGGGGAGCGCTTCACCCGAACAAGTGGTGGCCTTCGACACTGGCCCCGGAAACATGGTGATCGACGCGCTGACGGAGCGCCTGTTCGGCAAGCCCTTTGATCGCGACGGGCGAATCGCAACTTCAGGCGCAGTCATGAAGCCCGTCGTGGCCCATTTCCTGCGAGCACCGTTCTTCCGCCGCAAGCCGCCTAAGACCGCCGGACGCGAGGAGTTTGGGCGCGAGTTTGTTGGGGAATTTATGCAGCGTTGCGGCCGCGCGAACAGGCGCAACGTGGTGGCGACGGCAACCGCATTGACGGCGCACTCCATCGCGGATGCTTTGCGGCGTTTTGTGCTGCGAAAGGGCACGTTTAAGGAATTCATTGTCTCCGGCGGGGGGGCGAGAAATTCGACACTGATGGCCATGCTGATGAGTGAGCTGCATCCGCTGGGGCTGGAGCTTCGATCCTCGGAGGAATTTGGATTACCCTCCGAAGCCAAAGAAGCTGCGGCCTTCGCGCTGCTGGCGTACCAGACCTGGAATCGGCGGTCATCGAATGTGCCGGCAGCGACCGGGGCGAAGCGGGCAGCCGTGCTGGGGAAGATTTCATATCCTTAGGCTGAGGGGAACCATGCCGGTGTACATCTCGATGCTTCGTGGAATCAACGTTGGGCCCCACAATAAGATCAAGATGGACCGGCTTCGGGAATCATTCGAGGCGCTTGGGTTTGAGCAGGTAAAGACCTATGTTCAGAGTGGAAACGTTGTATTCAAGACGGCAAAGCGTTCCACATCTGATTTGTCCAAGAAAATAGAAGAAAGAGTGCTGAAGGACTTCGGTTATTCGGTCCCGGTCATTTCCAAGACAGCGGAAGAAATGGGGAAAACGATTCAGAACAATCCGTTCCTGAAGATGAAGGGGATCGATGCATCCAAGCTCCATGTTACGTTTCTATCGCAGGTTCCCGGGCAGCCTGCCCTGAAGAAGTTGGACGCGCTCGTCGCTGGGTCTGACGAATTCCACTATTGGGGCAATGAGATTTATTTGTATTGCCCGAATGGATACGGCAGAACCAAGCTCTCCAACAACGCGCTTGAAAGGGTGCTGGGGGTTCGCGCCACAACTCGCAATTGGAGAACCGTAAACAACCTCTACCAAATATCGTTGGATTACAACTGATGGGTGCGCCTGGTTCACGCCGGAGTCGCAGGTGCATTCCGCACGCCAAGGAATTAGCGCCGCGAGTGCGTTGGCTTGAAGCGGTCGCCTGCGCGCTCGTCGTGCTGCCGCTGCTCTCTTGTTCTTCGCAGCCTGATCCGTCAGCGCTGGTGATGATTATCGAGAGTAGCCCTACCAACCTCGATCCGCGAGTGGGCCTGGATGCGCAATCTGAACGCATTGACGACCTGCTCTTCGATAACCTGCTCACCCGCGATGCGCATTTGAACGTGCAGCCCGGGCTGGCGAAGCGCTGGGAGATTCCCGATCCCCGGACCTACGTCTTCCACTTGCAGCCCGGCGTAAAGTTTCACGATGGCCATCCACTCACTTCGCGTGACGTAAAGTGGACCTTCGATTCCCTGCTCGAGGGCAAGATTCGCAGTACCAAGGCGGCCGCCTACCGCTTCGTGGATCGGATTGATGCGCCGGACGACTACACCGTGATTTTCCACCTGAAACAGCCGTTTGCCACGCTTCTATGGAATCTCTCCGATGGCGCGATTGGCATCGTGCCCTACGGCAGTGGTGACGAAATCAGCCGCCATCCGATCGGCTCGGGTCCGTTCCGCTTCGTCAGCGCTGAGCAAGACAAGGAAGTCATGATTGAGCGCAACGATGAGTACTGGGGTGAAAAGGCACGCCTCAAGCGGGTACATTTTATCGTTGTGCCGGATACCACCACGCGTGCGCTCGAATTGCGCAAAGGCAGCGCCGACATTGCCATCAATGCCCTGACTCCGGACATGGTGCTGACAATCGCGCGTGATCCCAACCTGGAAGTCCTGCGGGCCCCCGGCACTGTGCTGAGCTACATGGCGTTCAATATGCGCGATCCCATCTTGAAAGACGTGCGGGTGCGGCAAGCGCTGGCTTACGCCATCGACCGGCGTCCCATGTTGCAGTATCTTTGGCGCGGCTTTGCGCGTCCCGCCGACAGCATTCTTCCGCCAGAGAGCTGGGCCTACCACGGCGATGTGCCTCACTACGACTGCAACCCCGACCGCGCCCGGCAACTGCTCGAGCAAGCGGGACACCCCGCGGTGAATGGCGTGCGCTTTCATCTCACCATGAAGAGTTCGACCGAAGAGAGCACGCGGCTGATGGCGGCCGTTCTGCAGCAGCAGTTGCGCGAGGTGGGGATCGCGCTGGATATCCGCACCTTTGAATTTGCCACTTTCTTTTCCGACGTCACCCGGGGCGCATTCCAGTTCTATTCTCTGCGTTGGATCGGGGGCAACGAGGATCCGGACATTTTCGAGTACGTTTTCCACTCCGCCAAGTTCCCGCCGCACGGCGCCAATCGCGGTTACTACGCCAATCCGCGCGTGGATGCGCTGATCGACCAGGCCCGCAGCGAACTCGACCAGAACACGCGCAAGCAGCTCTATGCCGAGATCCAGCGGATTCTGGCCGAGGAATTGCCATACATAAACCTCTGGTATCAGGACAACGTCCTGGTGCACTCGAAGCGCGTGCGCAATCTGACGCTGAATCCCTCGGGCAACTACGATTTTCTGAAGGCAGCAGAATTGTCTCCCTGATGGTGTAGGGACGGACGCCCCGCCCGTCCGGCCGCCCGCCGGGCGGCTCGTCTACACGTGTTACCATCAAAAGTAAAACCTTCGAGATCTTCATGCGCATTCTCTTCATTGGCGACATTTTTGGCAGGCCGGGGCGGACGATCGTCAGAGATCGCCTGCCGGGACTGGTCAAAGACCGCGCCATTGACCTCATCATCGCCAATGGAGAAAACGCAGCGGCCGGCTTCGGAATCACACCACCGCTGGCCGAAGAACTGTTCGAAATGGGCATCGATGTGCTCACCACGGGCAACCACGTTTGGGACAAGCGCGAGATCGTGGACTACTTCCAGATGGCAGATGGCAACCAGCACAGCATGGCGCGCCGCCTATTGCGACCGGCCAATTATCCGTCGGACATGCCAGGCTGGGGGGTGTACGAAGGACGAAAGCACGACGTTCCTTACGCCGTGATCAACCTGCAGGGGCGCATTTTCATGGCGGCCAACGACGACCCATTCCGCGTCGCTGATCAGTTACTGAAGGAGGTCAAGGCGAAGATTGTTCTGGTCGATATTCATGCGGAAGCGACTTCGGAAAAGATCTCGATGGGCTGGTACCTGGATGGCCGGGTCACGGCTGTTATCGGCACACACACGCATGTGCCTACTGCGGATGAGCGGGTGCTCACCGGCGGCACCGCCTACATCACCGACGTGGGCATGACCGGACCGTATGAGAGCGTGATTGGCGTAAAGAAGGAGTTGGTGGTGGCCCGCTTCTTGAATAACATGCCGGTGCGATTTGAGCCGGCGACCGGCGATGTCCGCTTGTGCGCCGTGGTGGTGGATTGCGACGAGCCAACCGGACGAGCACGTAAGATTGAGCGCGTGATGGTGAGTTGAAAAACCGCCGTCAGTTTTCAGTTCTCAACTCGCGGATCTCAGCACCTTCTCAAGCTCCTTTCGGTTCCGCACTGGGAGATGACGCAACGCCACGCGTGCTAGCGCGAAATAGACTTCCTTTGCTCCGGGAACTTTCCTCAGAACTTGCAGATGCTTACGGACGATAGCCGCGTCGCCGCGCACGATGGGCCCGCTGAACGCGCCTGCGGGACCGAGTCGCACATAGTTGGCGACGGTCTGCTTGACGATAGGCAGCATTTTCCTGCGAGCCTCAGCCGCGGAAAGCCCCACTGCTCGCGCCACCTGTTCCGCCGTTACCAACACGGCTACTACTAACGGCGAGGCAAAGGATCCCCAGGCGTGATAAGCCGCTTTGTTTTGCTTTCGGACGGTGAAAACTTCGCCGCCCAGATCCCGTACGACCTGCCGCGCCACGCGTACCGCTGCCACATCACCTTCCACACCGAATGGCACGCCCTTGAGGGATGGAATCGAGCCGCGCACAAACGTCATCATGGGATGCACTGAGGCCACCGCCGTCCCATGCTGCCGCAACACATTCAGTTCATCGCTGGCCAGCGCGCCGCTCGAGTGAAATGCAATTTTCCCCTTCCATCGCGTGAGCGGAGCTAGTTTTCGAACTGCGGCAACGATCTCCCGGTCCGGCACGCAGAACCAGATCAAATCAGCATCAAGCCGGGTGTTATGGCTTGTGGCCACCCGCGCCCGCACCAGTTTAGCCAGCTCGCTGGCTCGCCGCCGCGAGTTGCTACTACCGCGCGTAATGATTTCCCGGACGCGGTACTCCGCGCGCGTGAGTTCCACCGCCAGTGCTGTGCCCAGTCTTCCCGGGCCCACGATCGCAATCTGCGGCTTGGCAGCCATCGCGGCAGGATAGCAGGGCTGGCTGCTACAGCGAAACCCAACGCAGCGTGCTTTGCGCCTCGGCACTCGGTACCGGGTACTCGAAACTCTTTTATATTGTTTCCATGCTCAAATCATCCCGCCGCGCCACCAAAGCCCGCTTGCTCGCCTCCCGCGAGGTTTATCGCGGACCAGTTTTCTGGGTCACCTCCGACCAGGTGATCGAACCTACGGGCGTGCGCGTCCGCCGCGATATTGTGCGTCACTCTGGTTCAGTGGCTATCCTCGCCGTCGAAGAAAGCCGCTCCCAGCCTCGCGTCCTGCTCGAGCGCCAGTACCGCCACGCGGCCGAGGACTATCTCTGGGAACTTCCGGCGGGCCGCATCGACAAGGGAGAAAGTGGGCTGGCAGCGGCCAAGCGCGAACTGCTGGAGGAAACCGGCTACACCGCCTCCCGTTGGAAACGCGTACTGAAGTTCTTCGCCAGCCCTGGCTTCGTGGCCGAACCCATGTCGGTTTACCTGGCGCGCGGCCTGCGACTCGGCACCGCCCAGCCGGAAGAGGATGAAGTGATTCACATACGGCTTGTGCCCCTCCCGGTTGCGGTCCGCATGGTGATGCGCGGCACCATCCGGGACGCCAAAACCATCTCTGCCATCCTCTGGCTCAATCACCAGCGCAATGGCCCAAAGCCGCACAGATAGCGGCTTTCGTGTAACGCACTCCCTTGACAGCCCCCTTACGTAGCAGCACAATTGGCGAATTGAAAGGCACGGCCTCGGAGCGGAGAGTACGTGCCCGAGGGGGCGCAAGTGGAACGTTTGAAAGGTACGGTGAAGTGGTTTAACAACGCCAAAGGGTATGGGTTTATTGGACGCGATGACGGCCCGGACGTCTTCGTGCACTACAGCGCGATTACCACAGAAGGCTACAAAAGCCTGCAGGAAGGCGACAAAGTAGAGTTCGAGATTACCCAGGGCCAGAAAGGGCCGCAAGCGGCCAACGTTACCAAGGCTTCGTAAAGTTAGCGGATTCCCTACTTTCCCCTGCCTCACTCCTGCTGCAACCCGCCATGGTTGGGCTGTGCGCTTTTGCAGCGCTGGCGCCTCGACTGGTGTTCCTTCGGTTCGCTGTAGGAGAGGCTACAGTGCTTCCTTCGACTACGCTCAGGGCAGGCTCTGCCCTCGCCATCTAGCCCTCTTGCCCCCAACTTGTTTAATCTTGACTTCTGCATGGACAACAAGGCCATCGCCGGCATTCTCTATGAAACCGCCGACTTACTCGAAATCGACGGCCAGGATTCTTTTCGCATCCGCTCCTACCGCAACGCAGCCCAGGCCATTGAATCGCTGCCGCAGCAGATTGCGGAGTTGATCAACGAACCCAAGAAGGTGCTGGAAATCCCCGGCATTGGCAAGAGTATGTTGGCACATCTGCAGGAGGTGTTGAAGGAAGGGCGGCTCTCGATGCATGCGGAGCTGCTGAAGAAGTACCACCCCTCGATGCTCGACTTGTTGAAGATCCAGGGTCTGGGCCCGAAGACGATCGCCCTGATCTGGAACGCCTACCAGATTTGTGATGTGGAGGGCGTAGAGAAGCTGGCGCGCGAAGGCAAGATTCGCATCCTGCCCCGCATGGGCGAAAAACAGGAACAGAAGCTGCTCAAAGCCATTGAAGATTATCGCCGGATCGCCGGCCGCTTTCTCCTCGACACGGCGGAAAACGAGGCGAACAAAATCATCGAGCATCTGCGCAATTATCCCGGGGTGGAGAAGGTCACTCCCGCCGGTTCCCTCCGCCGTGGCCGCGAGACAGTCGGCGACCTCGATGTGCTGGTAACCGGCAAGGCGTGCACCAACGAAGCTCAGCGCGAAAAACTCATCGAACACATCATCAGGCTCCCCAGCTTGATGGAGGTCATCGCCCGCGGCGAAAACAAAGTCAGCTTCCGCTTGCGCGGAGGCATGCAGGTGGACGTGCGCTTCCTCTCACCGGACTCCTTCGGCGCCGCCATGCAGTACTTCACCGGCTCCAAGGCGCACAACGTAGCCCTGCGCCAGCGTGCCCTTAAGATGGGCTACACCCTGAGCGAATACAGTCTGGCGCGTCTCGACGACGAAAAGCCCGTCGCCGGAAAGACTGAAGAAGAGATCTACACCAAGCTCAAGCTCGACTACATTTCACCTGAACTGCGCGAGAATCTGGGCGAGATCGACGCCGCCGAAAACCACGCGCTGCCCGAGCTCATCTCCCAATCCGACTTGCAGGGCGACGTCCACATGCACACCGTGGAAACCGACGGCCGCAACACCATCGAAGAGAT